>Ga0208849_1000281_pt1 | contig 49449 bp, 43 predicted proteins | sample NGESurdeep072012_10_FD_184470 | JGI IMG/M metagenome (GOLD analysis project Ga0208849, IMG submission 184470) | Arctic peat soil microbial communities from Barrow, Alaska - NGEE Surface sample 53-3 deep-072012 (SPAdes) | ecosystem: Environmental > Terrestrial > Soil > Wetlands > Peat ... | reverse complement strand
GCGTCTGGAGCTGAGCGGCGGCGTTGGTTCGCTGCCGTAAGTGCCGCGGTGGAACGCCGTCAGACGAGCGCGCTGCGCTTCAGCGCGCGCCGCACCCGCTGGTGCGGCCGTTGACTACGCGTCTGGCGGCGTTCCGCTTCCTTTATTTTTCTCTTTGTAGCCCGGGTTGAGCGCAGCGAAACCCGGGGGCGGCGGTGAAGGCCGCCAGATCGTCCCGGATTTCGCTGCGCTCAATCCGGGCTACCGCGTGCTGCTCATGACTCGGGTGCGAACAAAAACGCGCCGCGAGAACGATGGCGCTTATCCGCCCCAGCGATGGCGGCACTTGCGCCTGGGAGGATGTATATGTTGGCTTAGGTTCAAGCAGCGGCGCAGCCGCCAACGCACGGTGGGGGGACATGGCGGGCAAATTGATTTTGACCGGTGACGTCAATCTGATGAACGTCGCCGATCCGGCGATTCCGTTCCGGCAGGTGGCGGCCGAATTGCACGCGGCCGATGTTGTGTTTGGAAACCTGGAATGCTGCCTGCACCTGCCGGTGCGGCGGTCGCATGATACCGAAGGCTTTTTTGCCGATCCGCAGATCGGCGGGGAAGCATTGCGGCTTGGCGGCTTTCACGCCGTCGGCGTCGCCAATAATGTCAATTACGGCGCGGACAACATCGCGGCCTCGCTCGGCGTGCTGGATCGGTTCGGCGTTCCGCACACTGGCGCCGGCGCCAATCTCGCCGCGGCGCGTGCGCCCGCGATCGTCGCCCGCAATGGGCTGCGCGTCGGCGTCGTGCAGCGCAGCTCGGTGTATTGGCCGACCGATCACGAAGCCGGCGCGGACTCGCCCGGCATCGCCGTGATCCGCGGCCACACCGCCTATCAGGTGCCGACGGGCCGCCTCGCCCCCGACATGCCGCCGCCAAACCGGCCCGGCGTGCCGCCGCTCGTCGTGACATGGGCGGACGCCGCGTATCTGGCGGAATTTCAGAAGGACATCGCGGCGTTGCGGCCGCAAGCCGACATCGTCGTCGCCTCCTGCCATTGGGGGCTTGGGCGTGAGCCGCTGCAATACATGACGGATATCGCTCATGCCGCCATCGATGCGGGCGCCGATATCGTGATGGGCCACGGACCGCACTCCCTGTTGCCGATCGAAATCTATAAAGGCCGGCCGATCTTCTACGGCCTGTGCAATTTCACCTTCGCGACCGGTCATCTCGGCCGCAAGCATTCCGGCTGGGTCGGCCTTTTGATCGACATGACCTTCGAGCGCGGCGTGGTCGCGGGATGCGAATTCCGTTTTGTTCGCAGCAACGACAACAACGAAACCTATCTGTGCCGGCTGCCTGACGAAGCCGAAACGCTTGCCGATCTCACGCGACGAAGCGAAAGGAATGGCGTGAAGCTTGCGCCCGAGGGCGATCGCGTGCGAGTTACGGCCACTTGAAATTCGGGAGGGGCAACGCAATGGAAAATCAAATCACAGTTCCGCGCCGGGAATTTCTGCGCCTGGCTGCGAGCGCCGCGGCGATTCCTGCCACCTCCAGCGTTGCGCTGGCCGACACCTATCCGTCGCGTCCGATCCGGCTCATTGTCGGCTTCACCGCGGGGGCTGCCTCCGACGTGATCGCGCGTATTTTTGCCCGGGCGACAGGGCCGTTCATCGGCCAACAGATGATTGTCGAGAACAGGCCCGGCGCAGGCTCCAGCATCGCCGCGCATTACGTCGCGCGCGCGCCGAAGGACGGCTACACGCTGTTCCTGCCGCCGCTCTCGACGCTCACCAACGAGATTATCAATCCGACCTCGCCGCCGCTCGACATGAGCAAAGACTTTGTGGCGATCGCGGAGCTTGCCGAAGGTCCGTTCTTCCTGACGATCAATCCGGCGCTCGGCGTGCATAGCGTGGCCGAGCTTGTCGCGCTCGCCAAGGCGAAGCCGGACGCGTTGACGTTTGGTTCGGTCGGTGCCGGCAGCCTGCCGCATCTGTGCGGCGTATTGTTCGAGCAGAAGGCTGGCATCAAGCTGGTGCATGTGCCGTATCCTGGCAGCCCGGAATCGGTCACCGATCTGATCGCCGGCCGCATCACGCTGTCGTTCATCGTCGGCTCCTCGATCATCGGACAGATCAGGGCGGGACAGCTTGCCGTGCTGGCGACCACGGGCGCCAAACGCGCCAGCCTCTTGCCCGACGCGCCGACCATGACGGAGGCCGGGATTCCCGGCTTCGACTTTAATCTTTGGCTCGGGCTGATGGCGCCGGCAGGCACGCCGCAGCCGATCGTCACGACGCTCGCCGAGGCGGCGCGCAAGGCGCTGCACGCGCCTGAGGCGGTGGACGCGCTGCACAAGCAGGGCTACGAGCCGCTCGACGTCGGGCCGGAGGAGTTCGCGGCGCGGATTCGCACCGATGTCGCGCGCTGGACCGCGGTGGCGCGTGCCGCGGGGATGAAGAGCTAGCGGCGGCGCAAACGGTCAGTGCGCATTATCACGGACTTACGATCGGGGTTTACAGAGCGCTTGTACGTTTTTGGGAACAGCTTGCAGAAAACAGCGGTCGAGGCCCCGCGCCAGCATAGCCGCACGCAGCAAAAAGCATTTGCCAACCGCAACGGCTGAATGAATAACAGGTCATCATGCGCACCCAAGTCGCCATCATCGGGGCCGGACCGGCCGGTCTCCTGCTGTCCCATATTCTCCACCGCAATGGCATCGACTCGATCGTGCTGGAGCGGCAGACCCGCGCCCATGTGCTGGAGCGGATTCGCGCCGGCGTGCTTGAAGCCGGCACGATCGCGCTCCTACGCGAGGTCGGGCTCAGCGCGCGGATGGATCGCGCCGGCCATCCGCACGACGGCGCGGCCATCGCCTGGGAAGACCGCCCGCGCTTTATGATCGATACCAGGAAATATACCGGCAAGCAGATGATGGCGTACGGACAGACTGCCATCACCGAAGACCTGTTCGCCGCGCGCGATGCCGCCGGCGGCGTCATCATCGACGAGGCCGCCAATGTGCAGCTGCACGACCTGGCCTCGGACCGGCCCTATGTGACCTACGAGAAGGACGGCGCGAAGCAGCGCATCGATTGCGACTACGTGGCGGGCTGCGACGGCTATCATGGCGTCAGCCGCACCTCGATTCCGGCCGACGTGCTCAAGACTTATGAAAAGACTTATCCATTCGGCTGGCTCGGCATCATGTCGGAAACGCCGCCCTATCCGGACATCTGTTATTGTTACAGCACCCGCGGATTCGCGCTGGCGTCGCAGCGCGGCCCGAATCTGTCGCGCTACTACATCCAGTGCAATCTCGACACCAAGCTGGAAGACTGGCCGGACGACCGTTACTGGGCGGAGTTTCTGGCGCGCTGCCCAAAGGAAATGGCCGACAGCATCGTCACCGGGCCGACTATCGAGAAGTCGATCGCGCCGCTGCGCAGCTTCGTCGCGGAGCCGATGCGCTACGGCCGGCTGTTTCTCGCCGGCGACGCTGCCCACATCGTGCCGCCGACCGGCGCCAAGGGGTTAAATCTCGCGGTGTCGGACGTCTATTACCTGTCGCGCGCGCTGATCGAAGCGTATCGAGCGGGCAAGATGCACTACCTCGACACCTATTCCGGCACCGCGCTCAGCCGCGTCTGGAACGCGGCGCGCATGTCGTGGTGGCTCACCATGCTGCTGCACAGCCTGCCCGACGAAACGCCGTTCGAGCGGCAGATGCGGTTCAATCAGTTCGACTATCTGCACGCATCCGACCGCGCCGCCGGTACGCTCGCGGAGCAGTATGTCGGGCTGCCGTATTAGCGCCCGATTGGTTGCGAGTTTAGGTTACCGCTCACTCTTGCTTGACTGTTTGCCGCCGGGGGATTTGTTCGAGGCGGAGCAAAAGCGTCGTGAGCGGAACCAACATGAGGGCGCGTTTGCCGGAACCGCGCGGATTTGCGATCCGCCGCATGACCGGAGTGCCCGCCTGGGCGGCGGCGTCTTTCGTCGTGGCGCTGGCGCTGGCGGTGACCGTGCTGGCGATTTTCGGCGATGGCGAAACCGGCACCGCGATGGCTTTGCGCGTAACCGCGCGCTGGTGCTTCGTGGTGTTCTGGCTGGCCTATGCGGGCGGCGCTTTGGCGAAAGTCTGCGCGCCGCGCTTTGCCGTGTTGGCGCACCACAGCCGTGAGTTCGGACTGGCTTTTGCGGTCGCGCTGGCGGTCCATATCGGCCTTGTATTGTGGCTACTGGACGTGGCGGCGGATCAGCGGACGCTGATGTTGTTCTTTTGGGCCGGTGTGGCCTGCACGCTTTTGCTCGCGCTGTTCTCGCTGCCGCGGTTGCGTGAATGGCTTGGGCCGCGCTTGTGGCGCATATTGAGCGAAGCGGCGATGCAATACATCGCGCTCGTGTTCGCGATCGATTTCATCGTCGATCCGTTGCAGGCAAGCGGCGTCGACAGATATCCGCTGAGCTACTTGCCGTTCGTCATCATGCTGATCGGCGGCGCGGTGTTGCGCATTACCGCGCGGTTCCCGCGGCAACCAGTGGCAAGCAAAGCTTAAGCGCGCCCCTTCTTTCTTGCTTTCGCCTGCTCGGCCAAAAAGCGCGACAGCCGCGCCCGCACGGCGTCGGCCTCGCCCGGCCCCCATTTGCGCAAGCCCTCTCCGCTCTTCATGCCAAGTTTGCCGGCCTTGACCCTATCGCGCAGGATCGTCGGCGCCGCCGCCGTGCGGTCGAGATGTTCGTACAGCACGTCGGCGATATCGAGCGCGAGATCGAGTCCGACGAGGTCGGACTGCTCCATCGGCCCAAGCACCGCGGTGCGCGCGCCGAAGCCCTCCTTAACGACCGTATCGACGGTCTCGGCGTCACAGACGCCGGCAGCGACCAGCGCGAAGGCTTCGCGCTTCATCGCGTGCTGCAGGCGATTGCCGACGAACCCCGGAACGTCGCGGCGCACGTGGACCGGCGTTTTGCCGGCGTCGCGCAGCAAGTCCATGGTCGCGCGCACGACGGCGTCGCTGGTTTTTTCATTCTGGATCACCTCGACCAGAGGCACCAGATGCGGTGGATTCCAAAAATGTGTGCCGATGACGCGCTCGCGGTGTTTGAGGTCGCGCCCGATCTCGGTCGTCGGTATTGCCGAACTGTTGCTTGCCAGAATCGTTTCGGCGCTGACCGCGCTCTCAAGCTCGGCGAAAATCTTCTGCTTGAGCGGCAGTTTTTCCGGCGCTGCTTCGAACACAAAACTTGAGCCTTGGACGGCTGGAACCATCTGCTCGTGCGCGGAGATGCGCTCGAGCAGCGCCGCGTCGTCACCGAGCAGGTCGATGATCGCGGCAAGCCGCCGCGGCATCGAAGCGCGGAGCTCCGCGTTTGGCTCGAATACGCCGACCTCGTGCCCAGCCGCGGCCAGCAGATAGGCAATGCCGTGGCCCATCAATCCGCCACCGATCACGCCGATTTTGAGTGTTTGCATGTCTGCCTCGGAAGGAACCTTTCGGAACTGTGGGGAACTTCAAGCGTTGATCTCATAAGCGCCAATTCATCGGCGGATTCATCAGGAGCTCCGTTATGCCAGCTCTCATGTGGGTTACGTTCTGGTCCTGCCTGATGGGCAGTGCGGCGTGCTGGGGCGAGACGCCTCGATCGCAGGCACCCGAGCAATCCCGATCCCTGTCCAAACAATCGGCAGACCAACGAGATCAGCCAGCGGTATAGCCGCCATCGACATACATCACCTGGCCGGTACAGAAATCCGATGCCGGCGACAACAGATAAATCGCCATACCGACCAAGTCCTCAACTTCGCCGAGCCGGCCCAGTGGAATGCGCGACAACGAGCGTGCGCGCGTCTGCTGGCCGAGTTCGTTGTCGCCATACATCCAGGCGGTTAGTTTGGAGCGGAAGACGGTGGGCGCGATTGCATTCACTGTGGTGCCGTATTTGGCCCATTCGGTCGCCAATACGCGCGTGAGCGAATCGGTTGCCCCTTTCGAGGTGCAATAGCCGGTATATCCGGAAATGTTGCCGTGGCGGCCGCGCACCGACGACATCAGCAGCACCTTGCCGCGGACTTTCTTCTCGATCCAGTAGGCGCCAACCGCCTTGGCCATGAACCAGATGCCACGAACGTTGGCGTCCATGACGGCCTGCCAGTCCTCATAGGCGAGTTCGTGAATAAAGCCCGGCTTGTTGTAGCCTGAAGCGACGACGAGCTGATCGACGCGGCCGAATTTTTCCAGCGCCGCCTCGAGCATCGCCTGCGCATCGGCTTGGCTGTCCGGCCGGCGCAGCACGGTCGCCGGATCGCCGCCAAGTTCGCGCACCTCGTTCGCCACCTCATCGAGTTCGTCCTTGCTGCCGGAGGCGAGCAGGACCTTGCCGCCAAGCGACGTGAGCGCCAGAGCGGTGGCGCGCCCAAATGTACCGGACGCGCCGGTGATGATAGCGACCTTGTCCTTGACGTCGAACAGCGACAGCGGATGGCGCAGCGGTTCAGAGATCATGTCGATGTCCTCGACGAAATGAATTAGCGTCCCGTCTCAAAGCGAAACGCCTGTTTCGGATCGAGCACCGCGACCACCCGTAGTGCACAGCCTTCGCCTTCCGGCCAGCGCCATGGAAACGCGAAGAACGTGCAGCGCTGGCCGGTGATCTTGTCGATCTCGCCGCCGATGTTTTCGATGCCCGGAATACCGTTGGTCATCATGATTTTGTGCGCTGGCTCCCAGTACGGAAAATCCTCGATGATGTGACGACCGGTCTCAGCCTCGTATTCGGCATCGAGATGCGGCTGCGCGGGTCCCGGCCCATGCGGGCCGAGGAACGTGCCGAGCGGGTGGTCGAGCGCCTGGACGTCGATACCGACGAGCTTGACGCTGCGCTCAACCAGCCATTCGGCCGCGTCCTTGTAGAGTCCGGGCGAGTAGGCGAAATAATCCGGATTGTCGCCGTAGTTCAGGTGGCTGCCGGTATTGATCATCACGATGTCGTTCTTCTGGATCTTCGGCTCGGCCTTTTCCAGATCCTTCGGCATGATGACGCCCCACTTGCCTTTGGGAATCGACACCACGACGCCGGTGCCGAAGAAGCGCCATAGCGGATAGCCGGTGATCGACGGCTGGTTTTCGGCGACGTGGATCGGCGCATCCATGTGCGTGCCGCGGTGCATGATGCCTTCGAACTGCTGCACCAAGAGACCGTCCTTGGAATGGAATTCGATGACGCGCACGTTGAGATTGGCCCGCGACGGCCATTGCGGCATGCCGTGACCCCACGGATGGCTGAGCTCGAAAAACTGCAGGTCGCCGTGTTTGCTCGCAGCGCGCGGCGCTTTGCTTGCGGTCTGTGATTTGCGCGCGGCGCCGTTCTCCAGGCGAACGCTGCCCTTCGGATCGAGCATGGCGACGAGTCGGATGACGCAGGCGTCGCCCTCGTGCCATTTCCACGGAAAGCCCTGGAACGTGCAGCGCCTGCCGGCGAGTTCGTCGAGATCGCCGCCGACGTTTTCGATGGTCGGAATGCCGGCTTCGAGCAGCGTGCGGTGCGCCGGATTCCATTCAGGGAAATCGCGAATTGCCTCGCGACCGGTCGCTTCCTTGTATTCCGGCAGCAGATATTTGATCTGCGGTCCGTTGCGGTGCGGGCCAAGCGAGGTCGCAAGCGGATGGTCGACGCAGGCGGTGTCGACGCCGACCATTTTGACGCGCTTCTTGGCGAGCCACGCGGCGGCGTGTTTGCTCAGGCCCGGCGCATAACCGAAATATTCCTTGCTGTCGGAATAGCGCCGGTGCCAGCCGGTGTTGATGAGAACGATATCGCCGCTTTTGATCGCCGGCTGGGCGCGCTCCAGATCGGACGGCTCGATGAGCTGCCATTTCTTCTTCGGAATCGACACCACGACACCGGTGCCAAAGAACGTCTGCAGCGGCAGATCGCCGACCGCCGGCGTGCCCGCAATGAGATGGATCGGCGCATTGACGTGCGTCGACGTATGAAAAATCGTGGTGATCTTGTGCGTCATCACGCCTTGCTTGGCATGGTGCGTGATGCGCTCGAGTTTGATCTCCTCGTAGCCTGGAAAGATCGGCGTATACATTCCCCAGCGATGGCTGAGCTCGTAAAGCTCAAGCCCGGTCACCGGATCGACAATGGCCGGCATTTTGGTCCCTCACCCGTCGCGACAGGCGGCTTCGATCGCCCCACCGCACGCTATTATATTGCAATTCGGACCGTGTGTGTCACGATCCCAGCGCGCTTTTCAAGTGCTCCGCACAGATGCAGCAAAGGCACGAGCGGAAATTCAACGGGAGGAATCCACATGCGTCAGCACGCAGGCTCCATGCTGTCGGCCGCTGTTCTCGGCATTGCCGTCGCCGGGGCCTTTACGATCGCCGGCCGGCAGGCCAAGGCGGACGATCCCAACGGCGGAGCGAATCCGTATCACGTCGTCAGCGACTGGGCGAAGCTGCCGCAAGGGCGGCGCTGGGGCATGGCGATCGGCGTCGATATCGACCGCGACGGCACCAGCGTGTGGGTGTTCGATCGTTGCGGCGGCAAAACCTGCGAGGGCTCGAACGTCGCGCCGTTGCAGAAATTCGACTCGACCGGACGACTGGTCGAGAGCTTCGGCTCCGATTTGTTCAACTGGCCGCACGGGCTATTCGCCGCTCCCGACGGGACCGTCTGGGTCACCGACGGTCAGAAGCAGATCGTCGTGCAGCTCGCGACCGACGGCAGTGTGATGCGGATGCTCGGCAAGTCCGGCGTCACCGGCAACGGCCCCGACACGTTCAATTCTCCGTCCGACGTCGTGCTGTCGCCGGATGGCGACATCTTCGTCGCCGATGGCCACGGCGATTTCCCGGTCAAGAACACCAACGACCGCATCGTCAAGTTTTCCAAGGACGGCAAATTCCTCAAAGCCTGGGGCCACCACGGAGCGGGCCCTGGCGAGTTCGACGTGCCGCACGGGCTGGCGATGGATTCTACGGGCCGCCTGTTCGTCGCTGACCGCGCCAACAATCGCATCCAGGTCTTCGATCCCAATGGCAAGCTGTTGGCGGTCTGGAAGCAGTTCGGCCGGCCGAGCGGGATCTACATCCGCGACGACATCATCTATGTCGCCGATTCGCAGTCGGATGAAAAAACCAACCCGCCGTTCCGCCAGGGCATCCGCATTGGCAGTGTCAAGGATGGCAAGGTCACCGCCTACATCCCGCACGTCGACCCGAAGATATCGATGCCGGAAGGCGTCGCGGCCGATAAGAACGGCAACGTGTTCGGCGGCTTTGCCACCGGCATGGACTTCAAGAAGTTCGCCAAAAACTGACGTCGAAGGTTAACGGCGGTGCCAAAAGCGGGTCCTGTTGCAGCGACGGGACCCCGCCGTTATCTATACGCGCCGTTTGCGCTGGCGCGCCTATCGCCGGTGCGCCGATTTTGAAAGCACGTATCGACCGCAAAGTACGAATCGACTTATGGCTCGTCTCGTTATGAAATTCGGCGGAACATCGGTCGCCGATATCGACCGCATCCGCAACGCCGCGCGCCACGTCAAGCGCGAGGTCGACGCCGGCCATGAGGTCGCAGTCGTGGTCTCGGCCATGGCGGGCGTGACCAATCAGCTCGTGGCCTGGTGTGCGGCGGCACTCAAGGAGCGGGCCATCTTTGATGCCCGTGAATACGACGCGGTCGTCGCTACCGGCGAGCAGGTAACGGCCGGCCTGATGGCGATCGCGCTGCAGGACTTCGACATCAATGCCCGGTCGTGGCAAGGCTGGCAGCTTCCGATCGCGACGTCGAACGTGCATAGCTCGGCGCGCATTCTCGGCATCGCCGGCGACGAACTCGTGCGGCGCTTCAAGGAACGCAAGGAGGTCGCGGTCATCGCCGGCTTCCAGGGCGTGCACAAGGAGACCAATCGCGTCACCACGTTAGGACGCGGCGGATCGGATACCTCCGCGGTGGCGATCGCAGCCGCAATCCGCGCCGACCGCTGCGACATCTATACGGACGTCGATGGCGTCTACACCAGCGATCCGCGCGTCGTGCCACGGGCGAAGCGCCTCGACAAGATTGCGTTCGAGGAAATGCTGGAACTCGCCTCGCTCGGCGCCAAGGTCATGCAGGTGCGCTCGGTCGAGCTCGGCATGGTTCACAATGTGCCCATCTTTGTACGTTCGAGCTTCGACAAGCCCGAGAGCATCGATCCGCACCGCAATCCGCCTGGCACATTGATTTGCGACGAGGGGGAGATCATGGAACAGCAAACCGTCACCGGCATCGCCTTCTCGCGCGACGAGGCGCAAATCTCGGTGCGGCAGGTGCAGGACAAACCCGGCGTCGCGGCGGCCATTTTCGGTCCGCTCGCGGAGGCCAGCATCAATGTCGACATGATCGTGCAGAACGTCTCGGCCGACGGTAACACCACCGATCTGACCTTCACGGTGCCGGCCGCGGATTATCAGCGCTCGATCGACACAATCGCCAAGGCGAAGGACATGATCGGCTATTCGCGGCTCGATGGCGCCACCGACGTCGCCAAGGTTTCGGTGATTGGCATCGGCATGCGCAGCCATGCCGGTGTTGCCGCCCACGCGTTCCGCGCGCTCGCGGAGCGGGGAATCAACATCCGCGCCATCACCACGTCGGAAATCAAATTCTCGCTGCTAATCGATGCGGCATTCACCGAGCTTGCGGTGCGCACCCTGCATTCGCTCTATGGGCTCGATAAGGCGACGCCCTAGTTCCGCTGCGTGCAGTGCAGCAAAACTCGGCGCCCTCGAGTCGGTCCTTTTTCAGATTTAGTATTGGGGTGCTGATCGGAAATCGCCCGAATGCGGCTTTTTCATTGCGATGCACAATAAGCGCCGCGCGTCATCGTGGTGTCTTTGGCTTGCGGTTTGCATGGTGCATTCGATATAGGCTTGGGATGGTCGCCGTGGGCTAAACGCCCCGGCGAATTCCACTCGATCCGGCCGGCGCGAAGCGGGCAACGCTCCGGTCATTGTTGAGTGCCCGAGGGACCTCACGCCATGCGTGGTGCGCTCGGCGGTCCGCGCGTGCTGTTGCGCCGGCTTCGCGAAGTCATGGCGGAGCCGGTCAGCGCGCAGGAACGCCTTGACAAGATCGTGGTGCTGATCGCCGCCAACATGGTTGCGGAGGTCTGCTCCGTCTATGTGCTGCGCGGCGACTCCACGCTCGAGCTCTACGCGACGGAGGGCCTTAAGCGCGAAGCCGTGCACCAGACGGTGCTGCGTCCGGACGAGGGCCTGGTCGGACTGGTTTCGAGCCAGGCGAGCGCCATCAATCTGTCAAACGCGCAGGCACATCCCGCCTTCGCCTACCGGCCGGAAACCGGCGAAGAGATCTACCATTCCTTCCTCGGCGTTCCGGTCCTGCGCGCCGGCAATACGCTCGGCGTGCTGGTCGTGCAGAACCGGGCGCGGCGCACCTATTCGGAAGAAGAAGTCGAGGCGCTCCAGACCACCGCCATGGTGCTCGCCGAGATTGTCGCTTCGGGCGAACTGTCCCGGCCGGGCGACGAACTGGCGGCGCGCCGGCCGATGCACATCAAGGGCGCCGCGCTCAGCGATGGGATTGCGCTCGGCCATGTAGTGTTGCACGAGCCGCGCGTCATCGTCACCAATTACATCGCCGACGACATTCAGGGCGAACTGAAACACCTGCGCACGGCGATCGAAACGTTGCAGGCCAATCTCGATCTACTTCTCGAACACGGCGACGTGGTCGATGGCGGCGAGCATCGCGAAGTGCTCGAAGCCTATCGGATGTTCGCCTACGACCGCGGCTGGGTGCACAAGCTCGAAGAAGCGGTGATGACTGGATTGACCGCGGAGGCGGCGGTCGAGCGTGTGCAATCCGACACGCGCGCCCGCATGCTGCGCCAAACCGATCCGTTCCTGCGCGAGCGGCTGCACGATCTCGACGATCTTGCCAATCGCCTGATGCGGCAACTTACCGGCCGCGATCATGCGCCGACGCGCGATAACCTGCCGGAGAACGCCATCGTGGTCGCCCGCTCCATGGGCCCGGCGGCGTTGCTCGACTACGATCGCAACCGATTGCGCGGCCTCGTACTCGAAGAGGGCGGCGCACACTCCCATGTTGCTATCGTTGCGCGTGCACTCGGTATCCCGACAATTGGCGAGGTCGATAACGCAGCCGGCATTGCCGATCCGGGCGACGCGATCATTGTCGACGGCTCGACCGGCGATCTGCATATCCGGCCGTTGCCCGACATGGCGGCCGCCTACGCCGAGCGCGTCCGGCTGCGCGCGCGGCGCCAGCAGCAATACCAGGCGCTGCGCGATCGTCCTTGCGTGACCAAAGACGGCGAAGAAGTGCGTCTGATGCTCAACGCCGGCCTGACCGTCGACCTGCCGCATATCGCCGACACCGGCGCCGCCGGTATTGGACTGTTCCGCACCGAGTTGCAGTTCATGGTCGCGCCCAATTTCCCCCGCACCAGCGAGCAATACGCACTCTATCGCGCCGTGATGGATGCGGCGGGCGACAAGCCGGTGATCTTTCGCACGCTCGATATCGGCGGCGACAAGGTGCTGCCCTACATGCACAACGTCGCGGAGGAGAATCCGGCGCTGGGCTGGCGCGCGATCCGGCTCGGCCTCGACCGTCCTGGGCTGTTGCGCACGCAGTTGCGCGCGCTGTTGCGCGCCGCCGGCAACCGGGCGCTGCGCATCATGTTTCCCATGGTTTCGACCGTGGCAGAGTTCGATCAGGCGCGCGAACTGGTCGAGCGGGAGCTTACGCATCTGCGCCGCCACGGCCATAAGCTGCCCGACGAAGTGCAGGTCGGCAGCATGGTGGAAGTGCCGTCGTTGCTTTATCAGCTCGACGAACTTCTGGAGCGTGCGGATTTCCTCTCGGTCGGCTCCAACGATCTGGTGCAGTTTCTCTACGCGGCCGATCGCGGCAATCCGCGGGTTGCCACCCGGTTCGATGCATTGTCGGCGCCTGTGCTGTGCGCTCTGAAAGAGATCGCTGACAAGGGCCGTGCGCACAACAAGCCGGTGACGCTGTGCGGCGAACTGGCCTCGCAGCCGATCGGCGCGATCGCCCTGGTTGCCATCGGCTACCGCGGATTGTCGTTGACCGCGTCGGCGATGGGACCGGTTAAGGCCGTGTTGCTCGATCTCGATAGCCGCAAGGCGGCCGAGTTTTTGTGCCCGCTGATCGAAAAGCCGAACAAAGGCAAGCCGATCCGTGCGCAGCTCGAAGAGTTCGCCACCCAACAAGGCTTGCAGATTTAACGTGATTTTCTTATGTCCTTGCACGCCGGCAAAATGACGAATTCGTCGTTCGCAAAAGTGGGCGATTCAGCAATCTCCGGCAGACGTAGATCGACAATCGTGACGATGACCGGATGACCGCTCGTGCGGGCATGACGATGGACACCTGCGATGCTTCCCAACCAGAAACTCAATGCGCTTATTGTGCGTCATGCGGCGATGGAACGCGATCTCGCCGGCGTGCAGCCGCCTGAGACTTACGTAAAGCTGTCGCGCGAATTCGCCGAACTGGCGCCGGTCGTCGAAGCGGTGAACGCCTACCGGGCCGCGCAGCGGGAACTCGACGGACTTACCAGCCTGATTGCCGATCCGTCGACGGACGCCGAGATGCGCGCCATCGCCGAACAGGAAAAGCCCGATCTCGAAGCGCGCCGCGCGGTGCTCGAACAGCGGCTGCGGCTTGCGCTCATTCCCAAGGACGCAATGGATGAGCGCAACGTCATTCTCGAAATCCGCGCCGGCACAGGCGGCGACGAAGCATCTTTGTTTGCCGGCGATCTGTTCCGCATGTACGAGCGGTTCGCGGCGAAGCAGGGCTGGAAGGTTGAGATTATCAGCATGAGCGAAGGCTCGATGGGCGGGTTCAAGGAAATCATCGCCGAGATCCACGGCCGCGGCGCCTTCGCCAAGCTCAAATTTGAGTCGGGCGTGCATCGCGTGCAGCGGGTGCCCGACACCGAGGCCTCGGGCCGCATTCACACTTCGACAGCGACGGTCGCGGTGCTGCCCGAAGCGCAGGAGGTTGATGCCGCCATCAACGATCAGGATTTGCGCATCGACACGTTGCGCTCCGGCGGAGCCGGCGGCCAGCACGTCAACAAGACCGAATCGGCGGTGCGGATCACGCATATTCCCTCTGGCATCGTCGTGATGATGCAGGAGGACCGTTCGCAGCATCGCAACCGCGCCAAGGCGATGGCCGTGCTGCGCACGCGGCTTTACGATCTGGAACGGCGGAAACAGGATGCTGCGCGCGCCGCGGAGCGCCGCGGCCAGGTCGGCACTGGTGACCGCTCGGAACGGATCCGTACCTATAATTTTCCACAAGGCCGCGTGTCGGACCATCGCATCAATCTGACGCTCTATAAGCTGCCGCAGGTGGTGGAAGGCGAGGCGCTCGGCGAGATCGTCGACGCGCTGGTTGCCGAACATCAGGCGGCGCAGCTCGCGGCCGAGGAGACGGTTTGATGCCGGCTGCCGCCGAGATTGACGTTGGCGCTCGCACGATTGCTGCCGTGCGTCGCGAATGGGCAAAAAAATTCCGCGCCCGCGGCATCGATTCGGCGGAACTCGATGCGCGTATCCTTGTGGGGGGCGCGCTCGGTCTTGATCGTGCCGCGCTTGCCGCCGCCGATGGCCGGCGGCTTGGCCGCGACGAGGAAGCCGTGATCGCCGCGGTGGCCGAGCGTCGGCTGGCGTATGAGCCAGTCGCGCGCATCGTCGGCTGGAAGGAATTCTGGAGCCTGGCGTTGCGCGTCGATGCCAGTACGCTGGTGCCCCGGCCGGAGACCGAAACCGTGGTCGAGGCTGCGCTGGCCGCGATCGATGCTGCGGGCCCGCGCACACGGCCCCTGCGCATTGCCGACCTCGGTACCGGCAGCGGCGCCATCCTGCTGGCGTTGCTCAGCGAGTTGCCGAACGCTTCGGGCGTGGGTACCGACGTGAGCGTCGCCGCGCTGTTCGTCGCCCGCGAAAACGCCCGCCGCCTGCGATTGGACCGCGCGCAGTTCCTGGCGTGCGACATGGCGGCCGCGCTACGTGGCCCATTCGACATTATTGTCTCAAATCCACCCTATATCGCCTCCTGCGAAATTGCCGCACTTGCTCCGGACGTACGCAATTTCGACCCGCGCCGCGCGCTCGACGGCGGGTCTGACGGGTTTGAATTTTATCGGTCGATTGCCGCCGCGGCGCCGGCGCTGCTGGCGCCCGGTGGCACCCTGATCGTGGAATTGGGCACAGGGCAGTCACAAGCGGTGGGCGCATTGTTTGCTGCAGGGGGGCTTGTGCCGCTCCCGGCCCGCCCCGATTTAAGCGGCATTCCGCGCGCGCTCGTTGCTAAAAGGGCATGAGCCCGTGGCATTGGTCCCCGGCAAAAAAGCACTTCGGGTAAATGAAAAAGCTCTTGGAATGTTGCGCGGAACGGAATAGCTTCCGGCTACGGAGTCGCCCCAAGATGTGGGCCGCCGCGTTGCCTTAAGCGCCCGGAGCATTGCTCTTTGAGGTTGGCAGCGCAGGCCAGATAGATAGCTTGATAGCGGAAGCCGAATCGGACGGCAGACGGGATCGCCAGATTCAGACCGAGATGTTTCATCGGTGAGGCGCGCATGGTTGCCGACCGGGCGCGCATGATGGGGGTGCTCAATACCTTGGCAAAAGTGCCGGTGAGAGCCGGATGAGGGATTCGTTTAGGTCCGCGTCTGGTCCGGACGGGAACGATTGTGAGCGAAACACGATTGTGAGCGAAACACGATTGTGAGCGAAACGCAGTGATCAATGCCGGTTACGCGAATGAGGCGCCCGCGCCCGCGCGCTTGCGGCGGAGCATTGCGTGTTTATCGTGACTGAGTTTTTTGGTGAGAAACGGCGGCATCATGCCGCCGCAAATAACGGGGGTTGGCAGAAAACCAAACCATGAGAAACGGTCAGAACAACAAGCGCATGCGGGGTCGCAACCGCAAGGGTGGTCACCATCAGAATCCGTTGTCACGCACGTACGAGTCCAATGGACCGGACGTGAAAATTCGGGGGACCGCGTCCCACGTCGCAGAGAAATATCTGCAACTCGCCCGCGATGCGCAGAGTTCTGGCGATCCGATCGCCGCCGAAAATTATTACCAACACGCCGAACACTATTTCCGCCTCATCGCGGCCGCCCAGGAACAGTATCGCCAGACCCAGCCGTATTTTCAGCAGCAACAGGGCGGTGACATGCGTGGCAACATGTCGGACGATTCATTCGATGACGAGGAGGACGAGCAGCCGTCCATGGGCGGCGAGCCGTTTGCGCCGCGCGAGCCGCAGCCGTTCTATCCGCGCGAGCAGCAACCTCAGCACCAGCAGCAACCTCAACACCAGCAGCAACCTCAGCCACAGCAGCAACCTCAGCCACAGCAGCAGCATTTCCAGCCGCGCCCGCAGCACATTGCGCCGCCGACCAGCGACGCTGATGTGGACCGGTTGCCGTCCTTTATCACCGGCGGCCAGGCGGCCCCTCAGTTACCGCAACAAGCCCAGGCGCCCACCAACGGTAACGGCTATGACGGCGGCCAGCCCGATCGCTTCCCGTTGCACCGCCGCCGCCGCCGCCATCGCGGTGGGCCGCGCGATCATGGGCCGGCGGGCGACAACGATTCGCCGACGTCATCGGGCCCTTCCCAGCTCGACGATTAAGACCGATCGGCTCTAAATCCTACGAAGCAGGCGGCGTTCATTCGCCGCCGCCTGGAGCGATCTCTGACCGGAAAATGCTCAGCGGCCGCGCGGCGCCCTGGCAAGGCGCACCAGGGCCCAGATCGGCACGACGATGACCGCCCCGAGCAGGAAATAGCGCCACAGCCAGCGCACGGTGTCGAAGCCCATCGTCCAGATGTGCTCGATCAGCCGGCGTACGGACTGGATGATATTCCAGGGATCGAGCCCGATCGCGGCAAGGATGACGCCGACCAGAATCGACAGCAGGATCAGCCGGCCGATCACCGCCAAGGGCGGCCCGCCGAAGAAGCGGCTGACGTATTGCTGAGGGTCGCTGCGATTGTATTCGTTGGCCATTGAAGCCTCCCGCCTCTCGGTTGGGTCAATTAGGTGCTGGCAAGGCGCTGCGCAAGCTGATGCGCGGCGATCGCCGGTGCCCGGAGGACGCCACTTGGCTCACGCGGACGCCGTTGCCTCGGCTTTATAAGAGGCGCTAAGTTGCGCCGCTTGACACGCCGTAATTTGTGCCGATTGCGGGGCTCCCAAGAGGATTATCATGGCCAACGTCGAAGACCGCGCGCTCGCCCCGGCGGCAACCCTGAACGACGATATAGGCGAGGAAACGCGCCTTCGCTTGTATCGCATCCAGGTCGAGATTCGCGAGGCGGAGCAGCGCGCCTTCGATCTGTTTCTGCAAAATCTGGTGAAGGGCACGAGCCATCTCTCGCTCGGCCAGGAAGCAGTCGCGGCCGGTTTTGCCGCCGCCATGAAGCCCGGCGATCTGTCGTTCTGCACCTATCGCGGCCATGCCCATACGCTCGCTCGCGGCGTGCCGATCGAAAAAGTTCTGGGCGAACTGATGCAGCGTGACAACGGTCTGATGCGCGGCAAGGGCGGCTCGATGCATCTAACCTCCGTCGACCACGGCGTCATGGGGTCCTACGCGATTATCGGCGCGCATCTGCCGATCGCCTGCGGCGCCGCCTGGCGGGCGCAGTACAAGGGCCAGAAGGACGTTTCGGTCTGCTTCTTCGGCGACGGCACCACCAACATCGGCGCCTTTCACGAAGCGCTGAATTTCGCCGCGGTGTGGAAGCTGCCGGTGGTCTTTGTCTGCGAAAACAATCTCTACATGGAATACACGCCGATCGGCGATGTCACCGCCGTGCAGCATCCGGCCGCCGATCGCGCCGCGTCTTACGGACTGCCGCGCATCGTGGTCGACGGCAATGACGCCGATGCGGTGTATCGCGCCGCCAATGCCGCTTACGCCAAAGCGCGCGATGGCGGCGGGCCATCTTTGATCGAATGCATGACCTATCGTCACAGCGGCCACTCGCGCGCCGATCCGGCCAAATACCGGCCCGAGGGCGAGCTGGAAAAGTGGAAGGAGCGCGATCCTATCAAGCTCTATCGCGAGCGTCTCAAGCAATTCGGCGTCGCTGAATCTGCCCTCGTCGAGATTGACGCCGACGTGCGTCGCCGCGTCGATGACGCGACGGAGAAATGCAAAGCCGCACCGATGCCGCCGCTCGATATTCTCACGACCGATGTCTATGCCGATGGGGGCTTCGCATGGCGGAACTGACCTATCGCGATGCGGTGGCGCGCGGCATCGCTCAGGAGATGACGCGCGATCCCGACGTGGTGTTTCTCGGCGAGGACGTCGCCAAGGCTGGCGGCGTGTTCAAGGCGACGGTCGGTCTCTACGAGCAGTTCGGCCCGTTGCGCGTGCGCGACACGCCGATTTCCGAGCAGGCCATCCTCGGCGCCGCCATGGGCGCGGCGATGACGGGCCTCAAGCCGATCGCCGAAATCATGTTCTCGGATTTTTTCGCGGTGTGCTTCGACCACATCGCCAACGAGATCGCCAAGAGCCGCTACATGTCGAACGGCCAGCTCAAATGCCCGCTGGTGATCCGCACCGGCAACGGCGCCGGTTCCCGCTTCGGCGCGCAGCATTCGCAGAGCGTCGAGAACTGGTGCATGATGATTCCCGGTTTGAAGGTCGTCGCGCCATCGACTCCGCGCGACGTTGTGGGGCTCCTCGCCGCCGCCGTGCGCGATCCCGATCCGGTGATCTTCTTCGAGCATAAGTCGCTCTACGCGACCAAGGGAGAGGTACCGGACGGGGAGATCGTCGACACGCTTGGCAGCGCCAAGATCGTGCGGCCCGGCAAGGACGCCACGATCGTGGCGCTGGCGCTGATGGTGCCGCGCGCGCTCGCGGCCGCCGAGAAGCTCAAGAGCGAACACGGCATCGACTGCGAAGTGGTCGACGTGCGCTCGCTGGTGCCGCTCGATACGCAGACTATTCTGGGCTCGGTGGCGCGCACGCACCGCCTGTTCACGGTCGAGGAAAATCCGCGGCTGTGCGGCTGGGGCGCCGAGATCGTCTCCATCGTCGTCGACGAGGCATTCTACGATCTCGACGGTCCGCCGGTGCGCATCACCACGCCGCACATCCCGCTGCCCGCCGCCGATATTCTGGAAGACATCGCGCTGCCGACGGCGGATCGGATCGCGGAGCGGGTGCGGAGGGCGATGGAGTCTTAGCTGGTGCCGCTCGTCCCCGCGAAAGCGGGGACCCAGTTGCTGGATTCCCGCGTTCGCGGGAATGAGCGGACAAACGAGATAGGTGCATCATGGCCATGTATGACAATCTGCTCGCCAACGTGCCAACCGACCTTTGGATCGGCGGCCAGTGGAAGAAGTCGTCTGACGGCGAACGGTTCGACGTGATGGACCCGGCGACCGAGGACAAGGTCGCCTCGGTCGCGAGCGCCACGGTCGATGACGCGATCGCGGCACTCGATGCAGCCAGCGCGGCGTTTCCCGCCTGGGCCAAGAAGAAGCCGCGCGAGCGCGCCGAGATTCTGCGCAAGTCCTACGAGCTGATCATGCGCGACGCCGAGCGTCTGGCGAAGCTGATCACCATTGAGAACGGCAAGGCGCTGTCGGATTCGCGCGGCGAGATCGCCTATGCGGCCGAGTTCTTCCGCTGGTACGCCGAAGAGGCGGTGCGCAACATCGGCTCCAACACGCTGGGGCCGTCCACGGGCGCGCGCATCTTCGTCCAGCACAAGCCGGCCGGCATCGCCGTATTGGTGACGCCATGGAATTTCCCCGCCGCGATGGCGACGCGGAAAATCGGCCCTGCGCTCGCGGCCGGCTGTCCGGTCGTGCTCAAGCCCGCGTCGGACACGCCGCTCACCATGCTGGCGCTGATGCCGATCCTGCAGGAAGCCGGCGTTCCGGCCGGCGTCGTCAATGTGATCCCGTCGCGCTCGTCCGGTAAAGTCGTGAGCGCGATGCTGCATGACCCGCGCGTGCGCGTGGTGTCGTTCACCGGTTCGACCGAGGTTGGCCGCAAGCTGCTGCATGAAGCCGCCGATTCGATCGTCAAGCCGGCGATGGAGCTCGGCGGCAACGCGCCGTTCATCGTGTTCGACGATGCCGACATCGACGCGGCGATCGAGGGCGCGATGATCGCCAAGATGCGCAATATGGGCGAAGCCTGCACGGCGGCGAACCGCTTCTACGTGCACGAAAAGGTGCATGACGAATTCACCAAAAAGCTCACCACCAAGATGTCCGGCTTGAAGATGGGCAATGGGCTCGACGACGGTGTCGCGCTCGGGCCGCTGGTCAACAAGGATGGCCTCGACAAGGTGATCGAACTGGTCGAGGACGCGGTGCAAAAGGGCGCCAAGGTGCTGACCGGCGGCAACAAGCCGGCGGGTCCGGGCTTCTTCTATCCGGCGACTGTGCTCGACAACGTGTCGAACGACGCCAAGATGCTGCACGAGGAAATTTTTGGCCCGGTCGCGTCGATCCAGACTTTCAAATCCGAGGACGAAGTGATCACCCGCGCCAACGACACCGAGTACGGTCTCGTCGCCTACCTCTACACCAGGGATTTGAGCCGCGGCATGCGCGTCTCCGAGCAGCTCGATTTCGGCATGATCGGATTGAATCGCGGGCTCGTCTCCGATCCGGCGGCGCCGTTCGGCGGCACCAAACAGTCCGGCCTCGGACGCGAAGGCGCGCATGAGGGCCTGCTGGAGTTCATGGAGACGCAGTACATCTCGGTGACATGGTGAGCGGCGACGCACAAAAGCCAACGGCGCGAGAGCGCCTGCTCGGCGCATGGCGTTATCTCGGCACGCGCATCAACGGCGGCAACTGGGATCGCGGCCAGAACCCGAAGGGCATGATCTATTACGGTCCGCACGGCGAGATGGCGGTGCAGATTGCGCCGGACGTCAAGCGCACCCGCACCGGTGCGGTGATGACGCCCGAAGAGGCGTTCGTCGCGCTCAAGGACTACATCGCCTATTTCGGCACCTATACGGTCGACGAAACAGCGGGCACCGTGACGCATCATCGCGTTGACAATCTGCAGCCGGGCGAGGGCGGCGATCTCGTCCGCCGCTACGAGTTTTCCGGTGACCGACTGATATTGCGTCCCCCAAATTCGACGATGGAAGTGACGTGGGAACGAATCAAATAATCTGGGGACGCATGCAGTGAGTGCAGAAGCGCAATGGGATAAGCAGCGCCTGATCGGCTCGTGGCGGCATGTCGGCTCGACCGTGAACGGTCAGCCGCGTCCGGGGCAGGGCGCGCGTCCGCGCGGTATCATCATGTACGACGCCCACGGCCACATGGCCTGCCATGTCGCGCCGGACCGCAACGTCACCAGGGCCGGCGACAAGCCGACGGGCGAGGAAGCGGTGGCCGCGCTCGACGGCCATGTCGCCTATTTCGGCACCTATTCGGTCGACGAGAAGGCCCGCACGGTGACGCATCACCGCCAAGGCAGCGTGCAGCCCGGCGACATAGGTGACCTGGTGCGCCGCTACGAATTTGCCGGCGATCGGCTGATTCTACGGCCCGCGGGCACCAACGCGGAAGTCGTGTGGGAACGGATCAAGTGATACGGCAGCAGAGAACGGGCTCATGGACGTGCTGATGCCGCAACTCGGCGAGACCGTCGCCGAGGGCAAAATCACCAAATGGTTCAAGGCGACCGGCGACGCGGTGAAGCCTGGCGACAATCTGTTTGAGATCGAGACCGACAAGGTGTCGATGGAAGTGCCATCCACCACGGCCGGCACATTGTCGGAGATTCGTGTCGCCGCAGGCGATGTGGCGCCGGTCGGCGCCGTGGTGGCGGTGATCGGTGATGGGACGGCGACAGGGCAGGCGGCCGCAGGTGCACCTGGGGTAGCTCCAAGACCACCAACAGCGGCGGCATCTCCGCGCATTCCCGCGTCAGCGGCCCCCCGGCCTAACCCTCCGCCGCAAGCGGGAGAGGGAAGGGTAGGGGCGGCTCCCAGCGTTCGCAGGGACGAGCGGCAAGCGATCAAGCTCGATCCATTCTTCGAAGTGCGCACACCGGAGCGCAATTTTGGACCGGCGCGATTGTCTGGTGGAATCACCGTCACGCCGCTTGCGCGCCGCCTGGCCACCGAGCGCGGCATCGATCTATCCGGCGTGCGCGGCTCCGGCCCGCATGGCCGTATCGTCGCCGACGATATTGGGGACGCGCCGCAGACGGCTTCGGTTTCGTTCGCCGCCGCGCGCAGCGAGGGCGTATCAGCCACCGAGATCAAGGCGCTGTATGCGCCGGGCAGCTATGAGGAAGTTCCGCTCGACGGCATGCGCCGCGCCATTGCGGCGCGTCTGACCCAAGCCAAGACCGTCCCGCATTTCTATCTTACCGCGGATGTCGAGATCGGACGCTTGATTGCGCTGCGCGAAGAAGCCAATGCGGCGGCGCCGAAGGATGCAGACGGCAATCCGCTGTTCAAGCTGTCGCTCAACGATTTCATCATTCGCGCGCTGGCCTTGGCGTTGCAGCGCTTGCCGTCGGCGAACGCGGTATGGGCGGGCGACCGTATCCTGCGTTTCAAGCACGCCGATATCGGCGTCGCGGTCGCGCTTGATGACGGCTTGGTGGCGCCTGTCCTTCGCGCGGCGGATACCAAGCCGCTCAGCGCCATCTCGGCCGAGATGAAAGATCTCTCGACTCGCGCGCGGGACAAAAAGCTTGCGCCGGCCGATTATCAGGGCGGGTCGTCGGCCATCTCCAATCTCGGCATGTACGGCGTGCGCGAATTTTCCGCCATCATCAATCCGCCGCACGCGACCATCCTCGCGGTCGGCGCCGCGCGCCGTCAGGCGGTCGAGAAAGAAGACGGCGGCGTCGCTTTCGCCAGCATGCTGAGCGTGACGTTGTCGTGCGACCATCGCGTGGTCGACGGAGCGCTCGGCGCAAAGCTGCTCGCGGCCTTCAAGGCGTTCGTCGAGATGCCGGTGAGCATGCTGGTCTGATCGGGGAACCTCAATGGATGCGACCAAAAGAGAGGTTCTTCTCGTCGGGCCATTGAAGCCAGTCGTGGTCCGCGGCCTCGACGGGCCCTGCACGTTGCACACGCTCGCCACCGCCAGCGATCCCGACATATTCCTCGCCGCGCATTCGCATGTGCGCGCCATCGCCTGCAGCGCGACGACCGAACGGATTCCAGGCGCTTTCATGGAACGCTTTCCCGAACTGCAAATCGTCTCCAGCTTCGGCGTCGGCTACGACCACATGGATGTGAAATGGGCGGCCGCGCACAGCGTCGTTCTCACCAACACGCCGGGTGTACTGACCGAGGAAGTCGCCGATACCGCGCTCGGCCTGTTGCTGTGCACCGTTCGGGAGTTTCCGCAGGCCAATCGGTATGTGCGCGCCGGGAGATGGCGCGAGGGCGAGTATCCGCTGACCAGGGCCTCGCTGCGCAACCGCACCGTCGGCCTGGTCGGCATGGGTGCCATCGGCCGAGCCATCGCCCGACGGCTCGATGCCATGAAGGTGCCGGTGGTTTATCACACCCGCCAGAAGCGCGATGGCCTGCCGTATCGCCACTATGCGAAGCTGATCGACATGGCGCGCGATGTCGACATTCTCCTGGCAATCGTGCCGGGCGGCCCCGGGACGGCAAACATGATCAATGCCGACGTGCTCGACGCGCTCGGGCCCCAGGGCATTTTGATCAACATGGCGCGCGGCTCGGTGGTCGACGAGCCGGCCTTGATCAAGGCATTGCAGGACAAACGCATCCTCTCGGCCGGTCTCGATGTTTTCGCCCGAGAACCGGAAGTTCCGCCGGAGCTTCAGGCGATGGAGAATGTCGTGCTGCTGCCGCATGTTGGCTCGGGTTCCGTGGTCACGCGCGAGCGCATGGACCAGCTTATGGTCGACAACATCCTGGCCTGGGCCGCCGGCCAACCGGCGCTCACGCCGGTTCCCGAAACACCATGGCGATCGTGGGCCTGACAATTTGTCGGCGTGTGCGATAGGAATCGCGTAGGAATTGCGGAGAGCCAAATGAGGCGCGGAACTTGACGCCGATCTCCGGCAGACCTTGCCGGAAGCGTTTGATCTGCCTTGGTCCGCACGACACGCAGGTAAGACCGTGGATCGAGTGTCCGTTCCGAAGCCGTTGGCCCCGTTCTATTGGGGCCTGCTTGGTTGCACCTTGCTGGCCGCCATTATTACCCTCGGTACGTTTTGGCTCGGGTTCCGTGAGCGGGACCAGGATCAGTGGGTGCGCCATTCGCTCGCGATACGAAGCGAGCTGCAGGTTATCCAAACGCTGACATTGCGCGCCGAAAGCGCCCAGCGCGGGTATCTGGTCACCGGGCGCGAGGATTACCTGACGCCGTTCAGCCCCGCCAGGGGCGCCTTGCAGTCGGCGCTCGATCGGGTCGCGTCCCTGGTCAGCGATAACCCGCAGCAAGTCGCAGCGATAGGCGCGCTGCGCCAGAGCATTTCGACAAAGCTCGATGAGCTGGAGCACACGATCGACCTACGCAAGGCCGGCCGGACCGAGGATGCGCTGTCGCTTGTCAATTCCGACGAAGGCCAGCGGGTTATGGGCGCGATCGTCGATCAGATCGCCACGATGCAGGGGAATGAGGATCGATTGTTGGAGGCCCGCGAAGCCGATGCGGAGTCGCTGGATTTGTCCCTCGAGTTCGGCTCGGTCGCCGCATTTCTTTTGACCTGCGGCATTGCCATTCTGGCGGGCTACCTGGCCAGGCGCTCGGTGGCGAGTGTCCACGCTGCAAACGTCCAGCTGTCGCTTGCCAATCAAAGTTTGATCGAACAGATCAGCCGGCGCGAGCAGGTCGAGGCGCAGCTTCGCCAGGCGCAGAAGATGGAGGCGGTCGGCCAGCTCACCGGTGGAATGGCCCACGACTTCAACAATATGCTTGGCGTCATCGTCGGCGCGCTGGATCTGATAAAGCGTCGGCTCAAAAAGGATGAATTCGGAATCGGCCGCTTCGTTGAGAGCGCCACGAGGGCGACGGAGCGCTCGGCCGCGTTGATCCAGCGCCTGCTCGCATTCGCTCGCCAACAGCCGCTGGCGCCTCAAACGGTCGACGCCAACCGGATGATCGCCGACATGTCGGAGCTGCTGCGTTCGACTCTCGGTGAGCAGATTCAGATCGAGACAGTGCTGGCGGCGGAATTGTGGAAAACCAACGTCGATGTGCATCAGCTCGAAAGCGCCGTTGTTAATATCGCCATCAACGCTCGCGACGCGATGCCCGAGGGTGGCAAGCTGACGGTCGAAACACAGAATGTCTCTCTGGACGAAGCCTATTGCCACGAGAACGCCGAGGTGACGGCCGGCCAATATGTGATGATCGCGATCACCGATCGCGGTGGCGGCATGGCGCCGGCCGTCGCGGCGCGCGCCTTCGATCCCTTCTTCACCACCAAACCGGTCGGCAAGGGGACCGGCCTCGGCTTAAGCCAAGTCTACGGCTTCATTAAGCAATCGACCGGGCACATCAAAATCTATTCCGAGATCGGCAACGGCACGACGGTCAAAATCTATCTACCGCGGCTCTATCGTCAGGCGGATGAAGCCACACGTACCGCGCCCAAGCCTGCGAACGGAGATGCCGGCGAAATCATTCTTGTCGTCGAAGACGATCCGCTGATGCGCCGCTTGTCGTGCGATTCGCTGCGCGAACTGGGCTATACGGTGCTCGAAAGCGAATCCGCGTCCGCCGCGCTGGCGATGGTCGACGACACGCCGAGCATCAAGCTGTTGTTCACCGACGTGGTCATGCCGGAGATTAACGGCAAGAAACTCGCGGACGCGGCCTTGAAGAAGAGGCCCGATCTGAAGGTGTTGTTTACGACCGGTTATACGCGAAATGCCGTTGTGCACGGCGGTATTCTTGACCCCGGTGTCAATTTGATCAGCAAACCGTTCACGATCGAGCAATTGGCGAGTAAGGTGCGCGCCGTGCTGGATACATGAAAATCGCCCTTCACTCTCTTTTGTGGCAATGAGCGTCGCATGATGGTGCATATCGGACGGACCGGAACGCTCCTGCGCCTCGCAGTTCTGTGCGCGGCGGTCGGTGCCTGTGGCGGGCTGGCTCATGCCGACTCAGTTTCCGACTTCTATAGTCACAAGACGTTGACGCTGGTCGCCGGATTCCCGCCGGGTGGCGGCTACGATACCTATGTGCGCGTTTTGGCCCGCCATTTCGGGGGCTTCATCCCTGGCAAACCGTCGGTCGTGCCCGCTAACATGCCGGGTGCCGGCTCGATGACGGCGGCCAATCGCATCTACAACGACCAGCCGAACGACGGCACGGTGCTTGGCGAGTTTGCCTCCTCCGTGGTGATGGAGCCGCTGCTCGGCAACAAGGCCGCCCGTTTTGATCCGACCAAGTTCAGCTGGATCGGCAGCATGTCGCAGGACGTTGCCTATTGCGGCGTCTGGCAGACGCCGGGCGCGGCCGCATCGTTCAACGACATGATGCGCCAGGGCGGCAAGGAGACGATTTTCGGCGGCGGCGCGCCCGCAGCAATTACCTATCAGCATCCGATGATCCTGAAGAACGTGCTCGGCGCCAATATCCGGGTCATTCCGGGTTACGCCGGTACTCGCGATATCGATCTCGCCATGCATCGCGGCGAGGTGAACGGCGAGTGCGGGTTCTACGCTTCGTCGATCAAGGCGCAGTTTTCCGACGACGTGAAATCGGGGCGGCTCAAGCTCGTGATCCAGATGGGACCGCACAAATCGAATGAGTTCGGCGATATCCCGAGCGTGTTCGACTACGCCAAGACTGACGAGCACCGCGCGGTGCTGGAGCTTTATTTCAATCAGCTTGTGCTCGGCCGTCCGCTGGCCGGTCCGCCCAATGTCCCGGCTGACCGCTTGGCCGCGCTGCGGGGAGCCTTCGCCGCGACCATGAAGGATAAGGCTTTTCTTGCCGAGGCGAACAAGGTCGGCCTCGACATCGACCCGGCAACCGCCACCGAGGTGGATGGCCTGCTGCATCATTTTGCGCGCTTTCCGCCTGCGATCTTTGCCAAAGCCAGAGAGGCCATCGGGCGCTGAGATTTGCGCCCGATGGTTGCAGGAAATGGCTTTGCGTCGGGTGTTTAGAGTTTGGAGAGGCGGCCGGGCGCACCCGGCATATCGCGCCTTGATCTTCCCGGCTTTTATTCTTTAATTGGCAATCGTCTCCACGGCGGCGGTGTGACAACGCCAATCCCCAAAGTGAAAGTCGCGTGCATGAATAAGCACTATCAAGTGGCCGTCGTCGGCGGCGGACCGGTCGGCGTCGCGCTCGCGGTCGAACTCGGATTGCGCGGTGTCTCGTGTGCCCTGATCGAGCGGCGCGTTGAGCCGCAGCGTATTCCCAAAGGGCAGAATCTAACGCAGCGCGCGATGGAGCATCTCTATTCGTGGGGCATTGCCGACGCCGTGCGCGCCTCGCGCATGCTGCCGCCCGAATATCCGATGAGCGGCATCGTCGCCTACCGCGATCTGACAAGCGAGTTCTGGTATGCGCCGCCGCTGCGCGAGATCGTCAACTCGTATTATTTCGAACAGAACGAACGGCTGCCGCAATATCTGGTCGAATACGTCTTGCGAAAAAAATTGTTGGAGCTGCCCAACATCGAGCGCTATTTCGGCTGGGCGGCCGACAAGGTCGAGCAGGATGCCGCCGGCGCGTGCGTGACCATTGCGAAGGAGGGCGGCGGCGCCAATGAGGTCTTGGAGGCCGACTATGTGATCGGTTGCGACGGCGGCCATTCGATCGTGCGGCGGCAGATGGGCATCCAGCGTTCGAGCTCGGATTTCGACCAGCCCATGGTGCTGGCGCTGTTCCGCTCCAAGGAACTGCACGAAAAGCTTAAGCGCTTTCCGCCGCGCTCGACCTATCGGGTGCTGCACCCGGACCTCAAGGGCTATTGGCAATTCTTCGGCCGGGTCGATGTCGGCGAAAGCTGGTTCTTCCACTCGCCGGTACCGGCGAGCACGACGCGCGACAATTACGACTTCCACGGCCTGCTGCGGCGCGTCGCCGGATTCGATTTCGCCTGCGAATTCGACTACGTCGGCTTCTGGGATCTGCGCATCGAGGTCGCGGAAAACTATCAGGTCGGCCGCGTGTTCATTGCCGGCGACGCCGCGCATTCCCATCCGCCATACGGCGGCTACGGCCTCAACAACGGTCTCGACGACGTCGCCAATCTGGGCTGGAAGCTTGCCGCTAAATTGCAAGGCTGGGGCAGCGACGCGCTGCTGAAGAGCTACAGCGACGAGCGGCAGCCGATCTTTCTGGAAACCGGCCGTGATTTCATCGAGGCGGGCATCCAAAAGGACGCCGCTTTTCTCGCCCGCTATACCCCGGAAAAGGACCGCGCCGAATTCGAGCATGCCTGGAAGGATCATCAAGGCGCTGCCGCTCCACGCGTACTCACCTACGAGCCGCACTATGAAGGTTCGCCGATTGTATTCGGCCCGCCGGGCGGCCGATCGAGCGCCCGCGGTACGCACACATTTCAGGCCCGCATCGGCCATCACCTGCCGCCGCAGCTTCTAAGCTCCGGCCGCAACGTGTTCGAAGAACTCGGAGCGTATTTCACGCTGCTGGCATTTGACGCGGATGACAGCACCGTTGCGGCATTTGTGGCGGCCGCCGAGACGCTCGGCGTGCCGCAAAAGGTCGTCCGCGACACTTATCAGGACGGCCGCAAAGCCTACGAGGCGAAGCTTATTCTGGTGCGGCCGGACCGGTATGTGGCGTGGGCGAGCGACAGTGCGCCGAGCGATGCAAAGCAGATTATTGGCAAAGCTATCGGCCGCGTATGACGCTGCGTCAGACCGCCGAAATGGCGCGTTCGAGCAGCGCGCGAACCGTTGGTGATGGATGCGCACCCTTGCCATCGGGCGCATGTCGAGGCTAGCCGACTTACCGGCACAGCCCGCCACCGCATTCATCTTTGTCTAAATGAGCTTCAGCCCCTTCAAGCTCGCGTGCCCATCCTTGCCGACTATGATGTGATCGTGCACCGAAATGCCGAGCGGGCTTGCGACGGAGATAATCTGCTGCGTCATCTGGATGTCGGCGCGCGACGGGGTAGGATCGCCGGACGGGTGGTTGTGCACCAGGATCATCGCCGTTGCGGAGAGTTCGAGCCCACGCTTGACCACCTCGCGCGGATAGACCGGCGTGTGATCGATGGTGCCGACCTGCTGCAATTCGTCGGCGATCAACTGGTTGCGCTTGTCGAGAAACAGCACGCGGAACTGCTCGCGATCGGCGAAGGCTTGCGCGGTGCGGCAATAATCGAGCACCGCCGACCACGATGACAGCGCGGGCCGCTTCTTGACCTGTCCGCGCAACAGCCGGCTCGCCGCCGCCTGCACGATCTTGAGGTCGGTAATGCTGGCTTCGCCGATGCCCTCGACCTCAGCGAGCCGTTTCTCCGGCGCCGAGATCACTTCGGCGAATGAGCCGAATTTCTCCAAAAGCGCCTTGGCGATCGGCTTCATGTCACGCCGCGGCTGGGCGCGAAACAGCAGCAGTTCGAGCAGTTCGTAATCCGATAGTGCGTCCGTCCCGGCCTCGCGAAAACGGTCGCGCAGCCTTTCGCGATGGCCAAAATAGTGCGGAGGAGCCTCGGCGAGGCCTTTCGCGCGCTCGCGGTTCTTTTCCACCATGGGACTTTGAACACACCCCGCCGGGGCCGATCTCAACCGGCATAACGTCTGCCGACGCCGCACCCGACCCGTCTGCAAGATGACCGGATTACCGGATTTTGCAATCTCCCCGTGCGCAATGTTTTCGCGCAGCAGGCGCCGGACAGCGTCAGCTGGCTTGCGGCGGGTAGGGTGGCTTGTCGAGGCCCTTCGGCGAGAGGGTGAAAATCTCGACGCCGGTCTGCGTGACGCCGACCGAGTGCTCGAACTGCGCCGACAGGGAGCGGTCGCGGGTCACTGCGGTCCAGCCGTCGGACAGGACCTTCACGTGCGGACGGCCCAGATTGATCATCGGCTCGACCGTGAAGAACATGCCGGGCTTGAGCACGATGCCTTCGCCGGGGCGGCCGACATGCACGATGTTCGGCTCGTCGTGGAACAGTCGGCCGACGCCGTGGCCGCAGAAATCGCGCACCACGCTCATGTGCTGCGCCTCGACAAAGGACTGGATGGCGTGGCCAATGTCGCCGGTGGTGGCGCCCGGCTTGATCGCGGCGATGCCGCGCATCATGCCCTCATAGGTCACTTCGATCAGGCGCTCGGCGCGACGCGGAATTTCGCCGACTGTGTACATGCGGCTCGAATCGCCGTGCCAGTGGTCCAGGATCAGGGTCACGTCGACGTTGAGGATATCGCCGTCGCGCAACGGCTTGTCGGACGGGATGCCATGGCAGACCACGTGGTTGACCGAGGTGCAGGTCGCCTTGCGGTAGCCGCGGTACATCAGCGTGGCCGGCATCGTGCCGTGGTCCTTGCCGAACTCGTAGACGAGCCGGTCGATCCGCTCGGTGGATACGCCTGGCCTGACCTCGCCAACCAGCATGTCGAGGCATTCGGCAGCCAGCCGGCCGGCCCGGCGCATGCCTTCAAACGCGGTGGGCCCGTGGATCTTGATCTGCCCGGTTTTGCGCAGCGGTGCCGATGCCGCTTCGACATAGGTCATTGTGCTAATGCATCAGTCGCGAGGAAAAGCGCCGGTAAGCCGCCGCCCGCCCGCAATGTAAGCATACGCGCGGGCAGCGCAAGCAAAACGCGATGCTTATGGCGTTTCCGCGACCGGAACCGGCGCCACAATGTCGATGCCCTCGACATTGACCTTGCAGCGCCAAGCCAGAATCTCGACGCCTTTGGCCCGCGCGCGGGCGAAACCCGCCGCATAGGTCGGGTCGATGTCGCCGGCCACGCTAAAGCGTTCGGCTGAGGCAATCTGGATGACGAACAGCAGGACCGCACGGGCGCCCTGTTGGACCGCAGTGGCAAGCTCGTCGAGATGCTTGGCGCCGCGCACGGTGACGCAATCGGGAAATTCCGCAAGCCGCGGCTTGCGCATCAGGTGCACGTTCTTGACTTCGAGGTAGCATCGCGGCCGCTGCGGGCCTTCGAGCACGAAATCCGCGCGCGAATTCGTGCCGTATTTGACCTCGCGGCGAGTCGTCGGGTAGTCGAGCAATTGTGGAAACAGTCCGGCCTGGAGAGCGTCGGCAACCAGCAGATTAGGCTGGACAGTATTAACTCCGATGATCTCGGGACCGCTGCCACAATCAGCCTCGATCAATTCCCAGGTGTAGCGCAGCGACCGCATCGGATTCTGCGAATCAGACAGCCACACCCGCGAGTAGGGCTTATCGAGGCCGGTCATGGCGCCCGGATTGGGAACGTGCACCGTCGTCATCTCGCCGGTATCGAAAATCACGTCGGCGAGAAAGCGCTTGTAGCGGCGCACGAGCATCGCGGGAATGAGCGGGGTACCAAATTTCATCGCGGCAACACATAGACGCTAAGCGGCGCGCGTGGGAAGTCTTTTGCGGCCTCACGCGGCGATCTTGCCGCCAAGCTCGTCCTCAATGTGCACGCGAATGATTTCGTCGAACGACGACTCGGCCGTGAAGCCGAGCGCCAGTGCGCGGTGCGGATCGAAACGGCGCGGCCAGCCGGCAACGATGCGCGTTACCAGTGGATCGGGCATGCGGCGAATGCGGGCCGCGACCTTGTCGCCGGCGATCCGGCGCAGAGCTGCGATCTGTTCGGCCACTGTGCAGGCGACGCCCGGCATGGTCAGATTAATGCGCGTGCCGAGCCGTTCGCCCGGCAATCCGGCGGCATGAATGAGGAAGCCGACCGCGGAGCGCGGACTTGCATGCCAGTGCATGACGCTGTCCTCGACCGGCAGTACCGCTTCCTCGCCGGCAAGTGGCTCGCGGATGATCGAGGAGAAGAAGCCCGACGCCGCCTTGTTCGGTTTGCCAGGCCGTACGTTGATGGTCGGCAACCTGATGCCGATGCCGTCGATAAAGCCGCGGCGCGTATAGTCGGAAAGCAGAAGTTCGACGATCGCCTTCTGGGTGCCGTACGACGTGAGCGGCGTGTGGTGGAATTCGTCCGGGATCGCATCCGGAAACGGCGCGCCGAACACCGCGATCGACGAGGTGAAGACCAAGCGCGGCCGATAACTCTCGCCACGTTGGCGCACCGCCTCCAAAAGCGCGCGCGAACCATCGAGATTGACCCGCGTTCCTTTTTCGAAATCGAGCTCGGCTTCTCCGGAAACGATGGCCGCGAGATGAAAAATTACGTCGGGGCGACCCGTAACGCATCGCGCGGCCGTTGCCAGGTCGCCGATGTCGGCTGCGAACGCGTCGATGATGCCGTGAAATCCCTCGGGCCGCGGTGGCGCGCCGATATCGGTCAGCGTGAAATTTTCGATTGTGCGACCGTTGAGCCCGCCGTCCTTGACCAGGCGCGTCGTCAGTTTGCGCCCGATCATGCCGGCTGCGCCGGTGATGAGAATGTGCATGGTTTTGTTCCGTCACCCAGAGGTGCGAGCCATCAGCGCGTTTACGCGCGTCTTCGACGCGCTATGGCGAGCGCCTCGGGATCACGGTTATCAGAGTGCCATCCCGCCGTCGACGAGATGGGCCTGCCCGGTGATGTAGCTTGCTTCGTCGCTGGCGAGAAAGAGGGCGAGGGCCGCAACCTCGCGGGCGGTGCCAAGCCGGCCCATCGGCTGGCGGGAGACGAAATCCTGCCGGACGGCATCGAGCGATTTTCCGGTCTCCTTCGAAGCCGTCGCAATGCGGTCTTCCAGCGATGGCGACTCGATCGTGCCCGGACAGATGGCGTTGCAGCGGATGCCTTGTTTGATGAAATCGGCGGCGACCGCCTTGGTCAGCCCGATCACCGCCGCTTTGGTCGCCCCATAGGCATAGCGGTTCGGCACGCCGCGAATCGACGACACCGCCGAGGAGATGTTGACGATCGAGCCTGATTTCCTTGCCAGCATTCCCGGCAGAAACGCCTTGATCATGCGATGCATGGATTTGACGTTGAGATCGAAGGAAAAGTCCCAGTCCTTGTCGGTGCAATCGAGCACCGAGCCGTTGGCGACGTAGCCGGCGCAATTGACTAGAATATCGGGCGCGCCGAATTCGGCCATCACGGCCTTTTGCAGCGCTTCGATATTATCTTGCGCGCGCACGTCCAGCTTTTGCACCTTGGTGGCCCTTAGGCCATTAAGCTTGTCGTCGGCGAGGTCGGTGGCGATGACCTTGCCGCCTTCGGCGATAAAGGCTTCGGCGATAGCGCGGCCAATGCCTTGCCCGGCGGCTGTCACCAGCGCGACTTTATTCTGTAATCTTCCGCTCATTCATCTCCTGCGCTTCCTGCCTCACGCCTTCTGCCCGTTCAAAACTGCCAAGCTGACTCTCTGCCGTCCTTCGCTATCGAAATTCTCCGGCGCCAACCAACGTTCGAAATTGTGCTTGCGCTCCGGCCATTCGCCATCGAGCATTGAGAACCAGGCGGTGTCGCGATTGCGGCCGTCCTTGTTGATCATGGACTGGCGGAACGTTCCTTCGTAGACGAAGCCGTATCGCCGGGCCGCCCGCTGCGACGCCACGTTGAGCGCATCGCATTTCCATTCGTAGCGCCGGTAGCCCAGCGTCTCGAAAACATAACGCGCCAACAAATACTGCGCCTCCGTGCCGAGCGGCGTGCGCTGCAGCGCCGGCGAATAAAGCACGTGGCCGACCTCGATAACCCGCATCTCCGGCACGATCCGCAACAGGGTGAAATAGGCAATCGCGCGTCCGGCCGTATCGACGATGGCGTAGGCATAGGGGTCTGTGGCCGCCGCGCGCTTGGCTATAAACGCCGCAAACGCCTCGAAGTTCGCGAACGGGCCATCCGCCGAGATGTAAGTCCAGAGGCGATCTTGGCCGCCGAAGACCGACCACAGCTCAGCCGCGTGTTCCGGCGCGAGTTTTTCGAGATGGCCGTAGCGGCCCTTGAGCGTCACTGGGCCAGGGCGCGGCGCGGGTCCCGGATTCTCGACGCGCAGCCCGATGGGCTGGCCTGTCAGTGGATGCGGTTCGGATGGGGTCATGGCGAAAGCTTCTTCCGGTCGTCCGCGAAGAACTTGTTCAACTCGGCATTGGTGATAAGACCGGCGAAGCCGTCGAACTGGCCGTCCCTGGCGATCTCGGTCGCGGTGCGAATGAAAGCGTGCATGGCGACGCGAGCGAGCGAGCCGCCGACGCTAATGCGCCGCACGCCCATGTCCGCAAGGTCTGCCACGGTGAAGCCGAAGGCGCCACTATTGAGAAAATTGACCGGCTTCGGCGCTACCGCTTTGACTACGGCTTCGATCTGCTCGCGCTTGTTGATGCCCGGCGCATAGAGACAATCGGCGCCCGCGGCCGCGTAGGCCTTCAGGCGGCGGATCGCGTCGTCGAGATCGTTGACGCCGCGCACGAAATTTTCCGCGCGCGCCGTGAACACCACGTCGCCGCCGGCGCGGTCGATGGCGGCGCGCGCCGCTTTGACGCGCGTGACGGCGGCGTCGAGATTGTACAGCGGCATCTTGCCGTCATTCGGCGAATCCTCGATCGATAAGCCCGCGACGCCGGTGGCGATGCAGCGCGCGACGTTCTCAGCGAGGCCGTCCAGCGTGTCGGCGAGGCCATCCTCGAAATCGGCATTGAGCGGCACGTCGGTCGCAGCCGCGATCTCGGCGAAATGTGCCAATACCTGGTCGCGGCTCTGCGCGCCGTCAGCATAGCCCTCCGAGTGGGCATAGCCCGAACTGGTGGTCGCCAGCGCCTTGAAGCCGAGACCCTGCAGATAGCGCGCGCTGCCGACATTCCACGGATTGGAAATGACGAAGCAGCCGGCTTCGTGCAGCTTACGGAAGGTTTTCCGCTTGTCGTGGGTCGAGGGACGGGAACTGCTCATGAATGACTCCCGGCATCAGCGAGCAGGGCCAACCTGCCACGGATGAGGGCGCGATGACAGACCCGACAACGGATGAGTACGGCAGGTTCGAGAACTCCGATTGGAGGAGTTTGGTTGACATAGGAGGCAGTCGCGAACCGTCAAGGCCAGCGCGCCGGTCGGCTGCGAACCATATCTGTATCCATCAAGACACGACCAAAATGACGAGGGTGGAGTATCGGCCGCGATCTTGAATCACTCCGCCTTTATGTGTGCGAACTTGATCACCTTGGCCCACTTTTCAGTTTCGTTTTTAATCAACGTTGCGAATTCGGCAGGCGAACCCGGCAGCGGCGTACCGCCGAGAGCGATAAGCCGTGCCTTAAGTTTAGGATCGGCGAGGCCTGCATTGATTTCCTTGTTGAGCCTTTCAACAATCTCAGGCGGCGTTTTCTTGGGAGCGCCCACGCCGTAAAACGGACTCGCCTCAAAGCCCGGCAGAGAAGCATCGACAGTCGGGACGTCGGGCAATTCGTCCGAGCGTGTTTTTGTGGTCACCGCTAGCGCACGCAGTTGGCTGGCCCGGACGTATCCGATGGACGGGGGCATGCTGGCGAACATCACCTCTACCTGCGCGCCAAGCAGGCTTGTCAGCGCGGGCGCCGTGCCGCGATGGGGGACATGAACCATATTGATGCCGGCCATCATGTTGAACAATTCACCGGCCATGTGTTGCGATGTCCCGATGCCCGCTGAGGCATAGTTGATCTTGCCCGGATTGGACTTGGCATATTTGATAAATTCCGGGACCGTCTTTGCTGGCACGGACGGATGGACCACCATCACGTTGGGGTCGTGGCTGACGCTCGCGACCGGCGCAATGTCGCGAATGAAATTGAAATTGAGCTTGTCGTAGAGTGTCGCATTGGTCGCGTTCGGAGCGGACACAAGCAGCAAGGTGTAACCATCGGGCGCCGCTCTGACGACCAATTCAGTTCCAATATTTCCGCCGCCGCCCGGCCGGTTCTCGATGATGAATTGCTGCCCTAGTCGCTCCGACAGCCATTGACCCATGAGGCGGGCGGTGATGTCGTTTCCGCCACCTGGAGCAAAGTAAACGATCAGATGCACCGGGCGGGACGGATAGATTTGCGCCCGTGCGGCGCGCGAAAGAACCGGAAGCCCGACAGCGCCTGCCGCCAGATGCAGAAAACGTCTACGGGGGAGCTTCATCAAAATCACTCCTTGGAAATCGATCAAAAAGGCAGACGCATGGGCAGCAGGCCTAAGCATCGCGCCAGCAGCTCTGCGACAAAGCCTAGACTAACCTATTCGCTCGCCTGGAGTCGCCCAATCGCCACCAAAACGGTAACAGGTGCGCTCGCTTCTTGTCTCCCCAAAATAGGGGAGATCGTGCTTGCTATGTCGAGGGCTACGAAAGCAGCGGTGACGAAAGGCGTCCGCTCTCAATGGTTGTCGCGCGGTAGGAAATGCTGCGCGATACGCTGATATTTCGGCGCCGGCGCCAAAACCATGCCGCTATCGAGCTGGTCCACCATGGAGCGCTGGATTTCCTGCCACGGCGTCTGGCTCTGCGGGTAATGGTAGCCGCCGCTGTTTTGCAGTGCCGCGCAGCGTTCGGCAAGCTCGGCCGCTGAGATCAATATATCCGCAGTGCCCTTGTTGAGGTCGACGCGCACGCGGTCGCCGGTCTTGAGCAGCGCCAAGCCGCCGCCGGCCGCTGCTTCCGGCGATGCGTTGAGAATAGACGGCGAGCCCGAGGTGCCCGATTGCCGCCCATCCCCGATGCAGGCGAGCGACGTGATGCCCTTTTTGATCAGCGCGGCAGGCGGCTGCATGTTCACCACTTCGGCCGAACCCGGATAGCCGATCGGCCCGGTGCCGCGCATGAACAAGACCGAATGCTCGTCGATCTTGAGCGCGGGATCGTCGATGCGATGGTGGTAATCCTCCGGGCCGTCGAAGACGATGGCGCGGCCCTCGAAAGCGTTGGGATCCTTGGTGTTGCTCAAATAACGCTGGCGGAATTCCTCGGAGATCACGCTGGTCTTCATGATCGCCGAATCGAACAGATTGCCGTGCAGCACTTTGAAGCCCGCCTGAGCTTTCATCGGCTTGTCGTAGGGCCAGATCACCTCGGAATTAGTCGCCTTGGCTCGAGCGACATTCTCCGCGCAGGTCTTGCCGTTGATGGTGAGCGCGTCACCGCGCAGTCGTCCCGCCGCCAGCAACTCGTGCATCACCGCCGGCAGGCCGCCGGCGCGATAATAGTCTTCGCCCAGATACTCGCCGGCCGGCTGCATGTTGACGAGCAGCGGCACATCGTAGCCGACTTTTTCCCAGTCCTCGATGGCGAGCGGCACGCCGATGTGCCGCGCGATGGCATTGAGGTGGATCGGCGCATTGGTCGAGCCGCCGATCGCCGAGCAGGCAACGATCGCGTTCTCGAACGCAGTGCGCGTCAGAATGTCGGACGGCTTGAGATCATCGAGCACGATCTCGACCGCGCGGACTCCGGTCTCGTAGGCGATGCGGGCGCGCTCGCGATACGGCGCCGGGATGGCGGCGCAGCCGGGAAGCGACATGCCAAGCGCCTCGGCCATCGCATTCATGGTCGACGCGGTTCCCATCGTGTTGCAGTGGCCGACCGAGGGCGCCGAAGAAGCGGCGATGTCGATGAATTCGTTGTAATTGATGCGGCCGGCCGCCACGTCCTGCCGCGCCTGCCACAGCACCGTGCCGGAGCCGGCGAGCTTGCCGTTGTGGTAGCCGTCGAGCATCGGTCCGCCGGACAGCACGATTGCCGGAATGTTGACGGTGGCGGCCGCCATCAGGCAGGCCGGCGTGGTCTTGTCGCAGCCGGTCATCAGCACCACGCCGTCGAGCGGGTAGCCGTAGAGCACTTCAACGAGTCCCAGATAGGCGAGATTGCGGTCGAGCGCCGCGGTCGGCCGTTTGCCCGTCTCCTGGATTGGATGCACGGGAAACTCCATCGCAATGCCGCCAGCAGTGCGGATGCCTTCGCGCACACGCTCGGCAAGCTGGAGATGATGGCGATTGCAGGGGCTGAGATCGGATCCGGTCTGCGCGATGCCGACAATCGGTCTGCCAGAGGTCAACTCTGCTCGGCTCAGGCCGTAATTGAGGTAACGCTCCAGATAAAGCGCGGTCATGCCAGGATTGTCCGGATTGTCGAACCACAATCGCGAACGCAAGTGCGCCCGCTGCTCGCCGTTGGAATGTCCGGTCTTTGCCATCGTCTTCCACCCTATTCGCGCAACGGGGATCTGCGGCGCATCTCGTCCCTTAGATATGTCGATTTAATGCCGGAGCGCAGCGTCGAGAAGTCGCCATTTTTGAGGGCGCGAAAAAGCTCTCCCCGGCGACAGGGCGGTGGTGGTTTGGCCCACAAAGCCGGTTCGACGGCGAATCTTGTTCTATTGCACTGCAGCAATTCGCCATAAATCATGCTATAAAAAATCCATTAATACGTTGAATTTCATAACATTTTTGTGAGAGTTCCGCGATGACTTCGTGTCTTGTGCAATGCAGAATCAGCAATAGGTTTCTGGCCACGGGGCATAACCAATGAGAATGATCATGAAGCTCTTTAAGACCAAACTGATCCTTTCGGCCGTGGGCATCGCGCTGCTCGCCACGCCGGCCCTGGCGCAGGAATCGTATCGGCATTCGTCGTCCCGGAACCAGTATCACTACCAGACGAACGATCCGGCCGGCATGTATCCGAATCCGATCGCCCGCAGCGGCAGTGCCGCGCAGGTTCAGTCCGGCGCCGCATTTGATACGGACCGCGGCTACTAAGCCGTTCCAACGAACTGTTGTTGCGTTCAGGAGCCCCGGACTCGTTCCGGGGCTCCTTATATTTTTGGCGGGGGTGTCGCAGGCCGTCGCGGCCGTTTGCATTTGACCGGCGATTGGGATGAACTGCCGTCGCGAAATTCTGCCGGGGGAGTACCATGCTGAAGACCGTCGCCGCATTCGACCGCATCGGCGAAGAGAACGCGTTTGCGGTGCTGGCGCGCGCCACGCAGCTTGCCGCGGCCGGTCGTGACATCGTCAACCTCGGCATCGGCCAGCCCGACTTCCGCACGCCGAATTTTATAGTCGAAGCCGCCGTCAAGGCGCTGCGCGACGGCCATCATGGCTACACACCGGCGGTTGGCATTTTGCCGCTGCGTGAGGCGGTCGCGGCCGACCTGCATCGGCGCTTCAACGTCAGCGTCTCTCCCGACCACGTGATGATCATGCCGGGCGGCAAGCCGACCATGTACATGTCGATCCTGATGTTCGGCGAGCCCGGCGCCGACATTCTCTATCCGGATCCCGGTTTCCCGATCTATCGCTCGATGATCGAATTTAGCGGCGCGCGGCCGATCCCGGTGCCGATTCGCGAGGAGAATGGCTTTGCCTTTTCGGCCGAGGAAACGCTCAAGCTGATCACGCCGCAGACGCGCCTTATCATCGTCAATTCGCCGGCCAATCCGACTGGCGGCGTGACCCCGAAGGCCGAAGTCGACAAGCTGGTGGCCGGCTTGGAAAACTTCCCCGACGTCGCCGTGATGTCGGACGAGATCTACGATCACATGGTGTATGACGGCGAAATGCATGTATGCCTGTTGTCGTATCCGTCGATCCGCGACCGGCTCATTTTGCTTAACGGCTGGTCGAAAACCTACGCGATGACCGGCTGGCGGCTTGGCTACGCGATCTGGCCGGGCAAGCTCTACGATTATGCGCGCAAGCTCGCGGTGAACCTTTATTCGTGCGTCAACGCGGCGACCCAATATGCCGGGCTCGCCGCGCTCACCGGCCCGCAGGACGAAGCCGACCGCATGATCGCTGAGTTCGACAAGCGGCGCGAAATCGTCGTCGAAGGCCTGAACAAGCTGCCCGGCATTTCGTGCGCGACGCCGAAGGGCGCCTTCTATGCATTCCCCAACATCAAGCGCACCGGCTGGAAGGCGAAGCCGCTCGCCAACGCACTGCTCGACGATGCCGGTGTCGCGCTGATCGGCGGACCGGATTTCGGCATCCTCGGCGAGGGTTATCTGCGCCTGTCCTACGCCAATTCGACCGAGAACATTCTGCGCGCCCTCGATCGCATGAGCGTTTTCTTGGCGACCCGCAAGGCGGCCTAAGGGCGACCACAAGGGTCGCCACTACAGAGCCGAAATGATCGTAGGGGCGCCCCTTGTGGGCGCCCGCAACCAACGAAACATCATGTCGACGCATCTCTCCGAAGAACAGAAAATGATGCGGCAATCGTGCCGCGATTTCGTCGACGATGTCGTTATTCCCTTCATTCGCGGCGACTGGCGGCGCGAATGGGTGATGACGCCCGAGGACCGCCTACCGCGGGAAATCCTGCAGGGCGCGGAAAAAGTGGGCGTCCGTACGCTCGGCGTGCCGGAAGAATTCGGCGGCATCGAGCTTGACCGCGCCAGCGAAGTGCAGACGTTCGCGCTGATCGCCGAAGAAATTGCGCGTGGCGATTCCGGCCTCGCCGACAAGCTCGTTCAGAACTGGAAGGTCTCGGTGCTGTTGCGCAATCTGGCGCCGCGCCACCTGCAGGAAAAATGGTTTAAGCGGCTCATCGACGACCCGCAATTCCTGCTGGCGCATTGCCTCACCGAGCCGCGCGGTGCGTCCGACCGCTGGCTGCCCTACAATGTACCGGAAGCCGCGATGCAGACGCGCGCCGTCAAACAGAACGGCGAATGGATCATCAATGGCCGCAAGCAGTTCATTTCCAACGGCTACGATGCCGGCCTGTTCGTGGTCTACGCCAACACCAATCCGCAGGTTGGCATGGTGCAGGGCACGTCGAGCTTTCTGGTACCGCGGGGCACGCCCGGACTCACCATCGCGCGCTGCAACGAGACCATCGGTTGCCGCTTCATGAATAACGGCGAACTCGTATTCGAGGATATGCGGGTGCCGGAGGATCATCTCCTGGTCGAGGGCGATGCGCTGGGCAAGGCCGCGGTCTATTTCCGGCCGGGCAAGATCATCCAGGCGGCAAAAAATCTCGGCGTCGGCGTACGCGCCTTCGAGGTCACCGCTGACTATGTGCAGAATTACGTGCAGGGCGGGCGCATTCTGATCAAACATCAGGCGGTGGCGCTCCGCCTTGCCGACATGGCGACGCGGATCGAGGCGGTGCGCGCGCTGCTCGATCGGGCATCGAAAGCCGTCGACGATAATGCGCCGGATGCCGACACCCTGTGCAACATGGCCAAGGTGTTTGCGTCTGAGGAAATCCTCAAAGTGGCGCAGCACGCGCTCGAGCTGCACGGCGGCAACGGCGCCATGCTGGATTTCGGCGTCGAAAAGCTGTTCCGCGACGCCGCAATCTTCCTGCACATGGACGCGACGGTCGATATCTCGCGCTTTAAGATCGTGAAGTCGATGTTCCCACACACCGCGGGTCAATATGCGGGGCCGGAATGACGGCTATCCGGTCTGCGTCAGCCGGAAGCCGATGACCACGACCGTGAGGCCGATAAGCTGCGAGAGGCTCGGCACTTCGCCAATCGTCAGAAAGCCGACAACGAGCGAGAATGGCGGCACCAGCGACGGGTAGAGCGCGGCGCGTCCGGCGCCCAGCAGCACAACGGCCCGGGTGTAGAGATAGATCGCCGCCGGCCCGGCAAAGATGCCCTGCACGACGGCTTGCAGCAGATTTTCCCAGAGCCCGGCGGCGATGAGGTTGCGGTAGGCCAAGAACAAAATCGGCAGACCGGCGAGCGACAACACGCTTGTCACCGCGGCGGCGTGCATCGGCGGCACCCGCCACAGCCGCAGCAGCATGCCGAAAATCGCAAACGAGCTGCCGGCGGTTACAAATAACAGATCACCAAGGAGCCCTTGGCGACCCATGGTGCGCAATGCCTCGGAGCCGATGACGACAAGGCCGAGCACGATGGTCAGCGCGCCGGCGAGGCGGCGCGGCGGCAGCGCTTCCTTGAGAACGAGATGCGCCAGCACGAGGCCACCGACGGCGGCGCAGGACGGCTGAATGACGCTGCCGTGGCCGAGCGGCACATAGACGTAGCCGATGTAGCTCCACAGCGCGAGAGGCAGACCACCGAACGCAGTCAGCGCGATGCCGCGGCGCCAGCCCAGGCCGCCGAGACCGCCAAGGCCGGAGCGGGCAACGAGCGGTAACAGCGCAAAACCCGGCCAGATGAAGCGGTGCAGCGCCAGCACCAGCGGCGACATGCCGGCCAGCACGCCATGCCGGGCGGCGACGAAACCGAAGGCCCAGAACAAGGCCGATCCGGCGCCGCACAGCACGCCGAGCGTGGTCGCGTGCTTCACCGGCGCCGGCGGCGATTGCGAGGACTCCATCGTCCGGAGCATAGTCCGCCGCGGTTTGGGCGGACAACACGTCAATGCTCATGCCTGCCTTCGTCGGACGCGAAATTCGGCCGCCGCGGCGCTTGACCTGCTCGCAGCCGCGAGGTGCTATCCTCGCCGAGCGACGGAGAAAGCGGCGAGGGGAGGGATGGCGGAAGCAAAGCCGATCGACGGCGAATACGACTATGTGATTGTCGGTGCGGGTTCGGCCGGTTGCCTGTTGGCCAATCGGTTGTCCGCCGATGCGAAAAGCCGCGTGCTCGTGCTTGAGGCCGGCGGATCGGACAATTGGATCTGGTTCCACATTCCGGTCGGGTATCTGTTTGCCATTGGCAATCCGCGCTCGGATTGGTGCTTTAAGACCGAACCGGAGCCGGGCCTGAACGGCCGCGTGCTCAACTATCCGCGCGGCAAGGCGATCGGGGGCTCATCCTCGATCAACGCCATGATCTACATGCGGGGCCAGGCGGCCGATTATGATCATTGGCGCCAACTCGGGCTTTCCGGGTGGGGCTGGGACGACGTGTTGCCGTATTTCAAGCAGCACGAAAATCATTTCCTCGGCGATAGCGGAAAATTCGGCACCGACGGCGAATTGCTGATCGCGCAACCGCGTGTGCGCTGGGATCTGCTCGATGCCTTCCGTGCTGCCGCGGCGCAGGCCGGGATCAAATCGATCACCGATTTCAACACCGGCGACAACGAGGGTTGCAGCGCCTTTCACGTCAACCAGAAACGCGGCCGGCGCTGGTCGGCGGCGAGCGCGTTTCTCAAACCGGCGCTCAAGCGCGGCAACGTCCGGCTCGAAACCGGCTGTTTGGTTGAAGGCATCATGTTCGAGGGGCGGCGCGCCGTCGGCGTGCGCTGGCGCAAAAACGGTGAGGCGCGTTCCGCGCGCTGCCGCGGCGAAGTGGTCCTTGCCGCGGGCGCGATCGGCTCGCCGCACATCATGCTGCTGTCCGGCGTCGGCCCGGCGGAGCATCTGCGCGAGTGCGGCATCGCGGTCGTGGCCGATCGTCCGGGCGTCGGCGCCAATCTGCAGGATCATCTGCAGCTCCGCATGATCTACAAGGTCGACGGCATCTCGACGCTCAACGAACGCTACTACGCGCCGCTCGGTCTCACGCGCATGCTGATCGAATATGCGCTGTTGCGGCGCGGGCCGCTGACCATGGCGCCCTCACAACTCGGCCTGTTCACGCGCTCCGATCCTGATCAAGAACGTGCCAATCTGCAATATCACGTGCAGCCGCTGTCCCTCGACAAGTTCGGCGATCCGCTGCACAGATTCCCGGCCTTCACCGCGAGCGTCGCCAACGTCCGCCCGACAAGCCGCGGTTCAGTGCGCTTGCGCTCGCGCGATGCGGCCGACGCGCCAATGATCAAGCCGAATTATCTATCGACCGATCAGGATCGCCGCATTGCCGCGACTGCGATCCGGCTCACCCGCCGCATCGCCGCGCAGCCGGCGCTCAAGCCCTATCATCCCGACGAATATCTGCCCGGCGCGTCGATTCCAGATAATGACGAGGCGGCGCTGATTAAAGCCGCAGGCGATGTCGGCACCACGATCTTTCATCCGGTCGGTACCGCCAAAATGGGCCTCCCCAGCGACCCGATGATGGTGGTTGACGCCGCGTTGCGCGTTGCCGGAGTCGAGGGGCTGCGCGTCGCCGATGCTTCGGTCATGCCAGCGATCACGTCGGGCAACACTAATGCGCCGACCATGATGATCGCCGAAAAAGGCGCGGCGCTGATCCGCGTCGCCGCGTAACTCGCCGCCATGAAAGGCGTCTGGCGCCTCATCGGTATCCTCGCCAATCCGTTTTCCGAATGGGTGCGGATCGAGGCCGAGCCTGGCGAAACGGTTGCTCTCTTGATCGGCACTGTCGCGCCGTTGGCGCTCGTGCCGGCGATTTTCGGTTTCGTCGGCGCCTGCATCATCGGTGTCATCGGGCCCGGCAGAGGCGAGGTGCGCGCTCCGATCTTCGATGGTCTCGTAGCGGCTTTCTTCGGCTACGTGGCGAGCTTCGCCGTCGTGCTGCTGCTCGGCCTCGTCATCGCGGTCGCGGCGCCTTTGTTCGGTGGCCGGCGGAATTTCGCTCGCTCGCTCTGCCTCGCGGTCTATTCGTATGCGCCGGTCTGGCTTGCAGGTGTTTTTCTGCTGCTGCCCGGCTTGCGTTTTCTCATGCTGTTAGGCTTCTACGGCGTCTACATCCTGCTCGCCGGCCTGCCCGCAATGGCAAAAGCGCCGCAACAAAATTTGCCGGGCTTTGCCGCGTTGATCGTCGTTTTCGCCTGCGCGCTGACGTTCATCGCGTGGAGCGCGCAGTCCGTGTTGTTCGCCGCTGCGGTGTAGCGTTCAGGGCGCCTGGACAACGGCGCGGCACGCGGGCGGTAACGCCGCAAGCGTCATCATGTGTTTCGGCCCGGCAGGCGTTTTCGGCGGCGCCGGATGCAGAATGCCCGGCTTGAACCAATAATCGAGAGCGTGGCCGCAGCCATCGCCTGCCGGCACCGGCGGTTGCGACTTGCATTGCGGACTGTCGGGCGGACACAGCAGCCGTATATGAAAATGCTCGGCGTGTCCCCACCACGGCCGCAGCTTGGCGAGCCAGGCGCGATCTGTCCCGGCTTCGGCGCAGGCTTCCTTTTTGATCGCGGCGTTGACGAACATGCGCACGACCTTGGGGTCTTCCGCGGCGGCCTTGAGCAGCGCGGTGCGGGTCGGCGTCCACAGCTTGTGATCGACCTCGAGTCCGCTCGGCTCGACCATATTGACGGCGCCGTCCCTCTCACGCTCTTCGCGTGACAGCGTGTGATCGGGCATCGGCGTCAGCCAGATATCGGCGTCGAGGCCGATCTGATGACTGGCATGGCCGGAAATCATCGGGCCGCCGCGCGGCTGCGCCATGTCGCCGATCAACAGCCCATTCCAGCCTGCTTTTTTGGCATTCGCGCCGAACCGCTCGATGAATTTAATGAGCTCGGGATTACCCCAGTTGCGATTGCGCGACAGCCGCATCACCTGCCAGGTCGGCCCGGTGATCGGCAGCTCCTCGGCTCCCTCCATGCAGCCGTCCGCATAACCGCCGATCGCGCGCGCCGGGCCGGGAAACGGCGTCAGCTTGCGGGCGAACAGTTCTTTGGCCGGCGTTTCCTTGGCATCCGGATGTTCGAGCGGCGGCAGCGGCTTGGGATTGAGCGTGCCGGGCGGCGTCGTATCGATCGTGGACGCGGCGCGCCCGGCATCGAGACCCGCGCCCTGCGCCAGCGCCGGACCGATTCCGGCAGCGAGAGCGATCAGCAACGTGCGAAACAGGATGGACATCACCTCGTCTCCGCTGCGGCACTCGCCCCCGATGCAGCACTCGCCCCCGATGCAGAATTTGCCCCCGATGCAGCCGGTTTTGCCCGATACGCGACTGCGCGGCGACGATAGGCTGCCGCGAGTCGGTCGCCTTGTCCAGCGCCGAACAGATCGGCATGGCCGTCATATTCGGCCAATAGCCGCCGCTCGATCGCCCCCGTGCGGCGCCGTCATGCAAGATGTGACCGATGCTGACGCCGCGCTCGGCGCGCTTGGCCGGTATGTTGGAGTGACCGATGGTCAATAGATCGAAAGTCGGCATCGTTCGATTTTAACCAAATCGTTGAGGCAAATAGATGGCACCTGTTTGAAACATTGTCGCCCTGTTGTTGGAGACCGCGAAGCGCATTGATGCAAGCGCGCGATTAACTCTGGCCGTGTTGTTTGCTTTACAACTCGCCGCTGATGACGCACATGCATTGGCGGGCACGGCGAGGGCATTAGAGGGTTGCAATGCATCGCTTGCTTTGCGCGGTCGCCAAGTCTGCGCTTTTGAACTCCGCGCTGTTGATGTCCGCGCTGTTCGTGTCCTTCTTCGCCTCAGATCATGCCAGTGCAGCGATCGTCGTGCGCGTCGCTCGCGCAACGCAGACCATGCGGGTCGTCGTCGACGGCGTGCCGCGCTACGACTGGCGGGTGTCGACCGGCCGCCGCGGCCTGCCGACGCCGGGTGGCGTCTATCACCCGCAGCGGCTGGCGGCGCGCTGGTTCTCCCGCAAATACCATAACTCACCGATGCCGCATTCGATCTTCTTCCGCGGCGGCATCGCCATTCACGGCACCTACGAGACCGCGTGGCTCGGTCGTCCGGTGTCGCACGGCTGCGTGCGGTTGCAGCCTGCCAATGCGGCGGCGTTGTTCGGTCTGGTCGAACACGAAGGCATGGGCGCGACGACGATCGTGGTGCATTAGTCCGCCACGCGTTCATTCCGCCGCAATCGCCTTGGCTCGTGTCACGACATCGGCCGGCGACGCGTAGAGTGCCTCGATTTCGCGCTTCACTTCCTCGCCGCTCATTGGCGTGACGGTAAGGCGCATCTTGTCCGCATCGCGCAGGAATGCCGGATCGGTCATCATGGCATTGAAGGCGTGGCGCAGCGTGGCGACGCGGTCGGCCGGCACGCGCTCCGACACCATGAACAGCCGGCCAAGTTTTTCCGGCGCTACCAGAAAGTCGAAGATCGCTCGCTCGCGTTCGGTCTTCACCAGGTCGCCCGCGTAGGGCACGCTTTTGTCCATTCCGGGAACAAGCGTCGGCGACAGCCGTACGACGACGTTGATCTTATATTCAAGCAACCAATTGGCGGGCATCGCGGTCCAGCCGCCGCAACTGCCCTCGACTTCGCCTTTTTCCACCGCGAGCCGCATCTCGGCGCTGCCCGGATAGCCATTGATCTGCTTGAGATGCACGCCGAACAGGTCGCGCAACATGGCGGCATCCACATAGCCGGCGGTGCCCGGGGCCGATGCGGAAAATACGACCTGCTGGCGCGCCAAGAGGTCCTGCCAGTTGCGCACACCCGTGGTGTGCCACAGGTAGCAGATGCGCGCGTCCTCGCTGACATTGCCGATCCAGTTTTGTCGGCGAAAATCGGTTTTGACGTGGCCGGGCGATGTGATGGCTTCGGTCAACAGGCCGGAGCTGAAAGTCGCAAGCGCGGTACCGTCGGACGGCAAGGATTCCAGATACGCCACCGACTTCATGCCGCCGGCGCCCGGCACGTTCTGCACCAGGATCGACGGCGCGCCGGGCAGATGCGCGGGTAGATGTCGCTGCACCAGCCGCGCATAGGCGTCGGCGCTGCCGCCCGGCGGCAGGCCGACAATGATGCGCATCGTCTTACCGGCAAAGAAGGCTGCGGCGTCTTCGGCATGGGCGGGCTGAACGAGTGCGACGAGCACCAATCCGCTCGTCCCCGCGAAAGCGCGGACCCATTTCGTTAGAGCCGTGAGTAAACGGCCCCTGGATTCCCGCTTGCGCGGGAGTGAGCGGAGTTGGCGTTTAGTCATGCGGTCGCCGTCGCGCTGTCGTGTGTCACTCCGCGGCGGCAGCGCGATAACCGGGCGGTGCCTGGTAGAGCTCTGCGCCCATCTGCGATTTGACGCCTTCCTTCGCCAGCGTCTCCTCGTATTCCTTGCGCAGGAACGGATCCTCCAGCCAGTACGGAATGGCGGTGCCGCCCTCGGTGACGTCGATGGCGCCCTCGTCGGTGTCCTTCTCGCCCGGCACGCCGGCCTTGTCCTTGCGGTGGTTGTTGGGGCCGTACCAGCCGATCAGTCGCAGCGGCTCCTTCGAGATGCCGAAATGGGCGTGGAACCAGTCGCCGCCGTAGGGCGCCGCGGTGACGAGGCCGACCGGCTCGTAATCCTGCCGGTAGACGTTCTGCGTCTTGCCGTCCTTCCACGGCGTCATGCCTTCCGTGCGCGGCCACGTATAGGTGTAGCCCTTGCCTTTGAGACAGACGAGTATCGCCGCCGACATGTGGGCGTGCGCCTTGGAATAGCGGCCGGTTTTGTGCTCGCCGACGAAGCCGTAGAACACGTTGTTGGCCATTTGCGGCTCGACTCGCGTGTAGCCGGGGGAGCGGCGGTTATCGAGATAGAGGTCGGCGTTCATGATGTCGGGAATGAAATTCGACTTGCGCAGCGCCAGCCCGCGCAGCGGATCGGGCACGATGTCGTCCTTGACCTTGAAGAAATCCTGACTGCCGTCGAAGCGCGACGGGAAGGTGTTGGCGCAATTGAAGATCCAGTCGCGGTCGCGGAAGATGTTCATGACATTAGGCGCGGTCGAGGCGACCAGGATCAGGGCCGGGCTCGACGCCGCGTTGATGATCCGGTGATTGGTGTTGAGCGGGATCGAGAACATCGAGCCGCGCTGCCACTCGAAGGTGTGCGGCTTCTGCTGACCGTCGGCCCAGATTTCGACGGTGCCGCGGCCTTCGACCACCACCATGATCTCTTCGTACATGTGCTTTTCGGGATTGAGCGCGCCGGCCGCCGGCACCTCGACGACATAGCAGCCCCATCTGCCTTCGGTGCCATAGAGCTGGATGAAGGTGCCTTTGCCGCCCATGCGGGCCCACGGCTTGAGCGGCATGTCCTGCACGCGGCGCACGCCGATGCCGCGGAAGATCGGAATGCCCTGCTCCTCCATGTAGTCGTCGTAGGACGTGTTCGGCCGTTTCCAGGCGCCGTAGCCCGCGTTCTTCAGCCCTTCGGGTTCGTGCCAATGATCGTCGGTGACTTCGTGCATGGTTGCTGTCTCTCCCGAAACGCCGTTGGGCCGGATTAGCGTCAGGCCAAATGCTCGCTCGCACCCGCAAAACTCTCACACTGCGCGAGGCCGTCGACAAGGGGCCAAGGATTGCAAAAACGCCAGCCCCCCGTGCCGGGCAGGCATATGGGGTGTGCGTTCTCCCCCGTTGTCGCGGGCTCCGAAGGCAAGCGCTCTCATTCTCGCGGCGCGTTTTTTGTTCGCGTCCGAGGTGTTGGTACGGGACTGGCAAGGCGCGAATGGCGATAGGGGAGGAAATCTATTCGCTATTCGCAAGCTCAAGTAGCCCGGGTTGAGTGAAACGAAACCCGGGAACGGCAATGAAGTCTTTGTCTCAGCTCCCGGGTTTCGCGGAGCCTGTCATCGGGCCGGCCACTTCGG
>Ga0208849_1000280_pt1 | contig 49485 bp, 41 predicted proteins | sample NGESurdeep072012_10_FD_184470 | JGI IMG/M metagenome (GOLD analysis project Ga0208849, IMG submission 184470) | Arctic peat soil microbial communities from Barrow, Alaska - NGEE Surface sample 53-3 deep-072012 (SPAdes) | ecosystem: Environmental > Terrestrial > Soil > Wetlands > Peat ... | reverse complement strand
GGGGGGGGGGGGGGGGGGGTCGGGAGGTAGGACGCTCGCGTCGACGTTTGCGCGTTGCCTCTCGACCCCCACCCCTAACCCCTCCCCACAAGGGGGAGGGGAAAAGAGATGAGGTGACGCCATGACCATCGAAGCCGTCGACTACACCACCAAGATTCCGAACAACGTCAATCTCGCCGAAGACCGGCAGGTGTTGCGCGCGCTGGAGGGCTGGCATCCCGACTATATCGACTGGTGGAAGGATATGGGGCCGGTGGGCTTTCAAGATGCGCTCGTCTATCTGCGCACCGCCGTTTCGGTCGATCCCAAGGGCTGGGCCAAATTCGATTATGTGAAAATGCCCGACTATCGCTGGGGCATTTTGCTGGCGCCGAAGGAGGAGGGACGCACCATTCCGTTCGGCCGCCACCTTGGCGAGCCGGTTTGGCAGGACATTCCGGGCGAATACCGCGCCATGCTGCGGCGCCTCGTCGTCATCCAGGGCGACACCGAGCCGGCGTCGGTCGAACAGCAGCGCCATCTCGGCAAGACCGCGCCGTCGCTCTACGACCTGCGCAACGTGTTTCAGGTCAATGTCGAGGAGGGCCGGCATCTGTGGGCGATGGTCTACATCCTGCAGAAATATTTCGGCCGCGACGGCCGTGACGAGGCGGCGCAGCTGTTGCAGCGCCGCTCCGGCGATGCCGACAAGCCGCGCATGCTCGGCGCCTTCAATGAAGCGACGCCGGACTGGTTGTCGTTCCACATGTTCACGTTCTTCACGGACCGCGATGGCAAGATGCAATTGGAGAGTCTTGCCCAATCGGGCTTCGATCCGCTGTCGCGCACCTGCCGATTCATGCTGACCGAAGAAGCGCACCATATGTTCGTCGGCGAAACCGGCGTCGGGCGCACCATCCAGCGCACCTGCGAGGCAATGAAGGAGGCCGGCATCGACGACCCGAACGATGTCGAGAAAATCCGCGCGCTCGGTGTCATCGACCTGCCGACGATGCGACGAAAACTCAACCTGCACTATTCGCTGTCGCTCGATCTGTTCGGCTCCGAGGTCTCGACCAATGCGGCCAACACTTTCACGGCGGGGCTCAAAGGCCGCTTCCAGGAAACCAAGATCCAGGACGATCATCGGCTGGAGAACGCGACTTATCCAGTGCTCAAACTCGTCGACGGCGAGATCAAGCGCGTCGACGAGCCGGCCCTAACCGCCATCAACATGCGGCTGCGCGACGACTACACGGCGGATTGCCAGCGCGGCATCGATCGCTGGAACAAGATCATCGACAAGACCGGCGTCGCTTTCAAATTCGAACTGCCGCATGTCGGCTTCCATCGCCTGATCGGCGAGTTCAAGGACGTGGAGGTGTCGCCCTCGGGCAAGCTCATGGACGCGGCGGCTTGGGAACGCGACAAGGGCCAGTGGCTGCCCTCGAAAGACGACGGCGAGTTTATCGGCAGTCTGATGAAGCCGGTCACGGAGCCCGGCCAGTTCGCCAGCTGGATCGCCCCGCCGCGCGTCGGCATCGACAACAAGCCCGGCGATTTCGAATACGTGAAGATCGCGGCGTAGCGTCATTCCGGGGCCGGCCGCAGGGCGGAGCGAGCGCCGCGTAAATAGTTTGCGGCTGGGCTTATGGATTCCGGACTGGCTCTTCGCGCCAATCCGGAATGACGGCTCAAAAATCCCTTGGCTCCGCGAGCGGTCCTTCCTTCAGCCGCGCGAGATCGAAGCGATCGATTTCCTGAAGCAGCTCGACGAACGCCTTGGCGCCATGTTCGAGCGCGGCTTCGCCCTTGGTGGCGCTGGCGAGTGTCGCGTTGCCGACTGCGCCGCTCGGATGAAGGTCCTGCGTCATCCAGGCGAAGCCAGCGGGCCGGTAGGCACCGAGCCATTTGAATTCGCCCGCCATCGCGATCGTCGCCGGCGTTGCGTTTGGGGCGTCAGCCATGCGCACGGTTGCGGGCTGCGCCGCGAGCATGAGCGAGGTTTCGATATCGCCGCCGTGGATGCCGTGCCTTTTCTCGTCGGCCGAGAACGAGCCGTCCGGATAGCCGAAGCGGTGCCAGCCAACCGTGACGGCGAGCATGCCGAGCCGCGTCCGCAGGTCGCGCGCCACCGATTCCATGGCGGCGACGTTGCCGCCATGACTCGTCACCAGCACGAGCTTGCGCACGCCGGCGCGCGCCAGGCTTTCGCCGAGCTCGGTCCAGGCCGCCATCGCGGTCGTGGCCGACAATGTGAGCGTGCCCGGAAAAGACAGATGCTCTGCCGAAACGCCGATGCGTTGCACCGGCAAAAACGTGACGGGCAGGTCGTGGCCCAGAAGCTTCTGTACGCGCGCCAGGTAGGCCTCGGCGATATAGGTATCGACGCCGAGCGGCAGGTGCGGACCGTGCTGTTCGACCGCGGCCAGCGGCAGCACCGCGATCCAGCGCGCAGTCGCGCCGGCCGCCCCGGCAATGTCCTGCCAGGTCATCTCCATCCAGTTGCGCCGGGGCAGCGTCATCCGCGTCACTCGCTCATTGTTGCCGTACTTAGCATTTTTCCTTGAGCATGATCTTTCCCAAAAACCGGTATCCATTTTTCGGGATCATGCTCTATTGTCGCGTCGCCGACGCAAAGGAGCAACCGATGTCGCCTGCCGTGACGCGCCGAACCCTGCTGAGCTTGGCCGCCGGGGCCGCTGTGGCGCCGGCATCTGCGCAAGGACCGGCGAAAGGGCTCGACAAGGTCTCGTTTGGCACCAATTGGGTGGCCGAGGGCGAGCACGGCGGCTTCTATCAGGCACTCGCCGACGGCACTTACCGGCAACACGGCCTCGACGTCGCCATCGTGCCGGGCGGGCCGAACGTGAACAACCGCATCCTGCTCGCGGTCGGCAAGATCGATTTCTTTCTCTCGGCCAACACGCTGCAGGGCTTCGACGCGGTCGAGAACGATATTCCGGTGATCGAAGTCGCGGCGCTTTTTCAGAAGGACCCGCAGGTGCTGATCGCGCACCCGGATCAGGGCATCAAAAAATTCACCGATCTGAAGAACATGACGCTGTTCATCTCCAAGGAGGGCATGACCAGCTATTTCCAGTGGCTCAAATCCGATTACGGTTTTTCGGAATCGCGGGTCAAACCCTATACCTTCAATCCGCAGCCGTTCCTTGCCGACATCAAGAGCGCGATGCAGGGCTATGTCACCTCCGAGCCGTTCGCCATCGAGAAGGCAGCGCATTTCAAGCCGGACGTCTTCCTGCTCGCCGATCAGGGCTTTTCCGCCTACTCGACCTTGATCGAGACGCGGCGCGATCTGGTCGACAAGAAGCCTGACATGGTACAGCGCTTTGTCGATGCCTCGATCATCGGCTGGTACAACTACATTTATCACGACAACAGTGCGGCGAATGCGCTCATCAAGAAGCAGAACCCGGAAATGACCGATGATCTGCTCGCCTATTCGGTCGCCAAGATGAAGCAATACGGCATCGTCGATTCCGGTGACACGCTCACCCTTGGCGTCGGCGCCATGACCGATGCGCGCATGAAGACTTTCTTCGACGAGATGGTGCGCGCCGGGGTCGCCAAGGCCGGGCTCGATTACCGCAAATGCTACACCCTGCAATTCGTCAACAAGAAGGTCGGTCTTGATCTGCGGCCGAAATAGGGTTCGTTATTGCGAGGACCAACGGGCCCGGCCCGAAGTGGCCGGCCCGATGACAAGCTCCGCGACGAAGCAATCCAGTCCTGCCTCGACGTATTGCACTCCGCCCCTGGATTGCTTCGCTCGCAATGACGACTAAAATTCATGGACTGAAAACAACCCTGTACGAGCAAAAAGGAGCGCTTTGCCTTGCGAGTCTTGTTCCTCTCTCTGTTGCTCGCCATCATCTGCGTGAACGCGGCGCCCGCCGCCGAAACGTATCCGTCGCGCCCGGTTCGATTGATCGTACCGTTTCCGGCCGGTGGCATTGCCGATCTGTCCGGCCGTCTGATCGCTCAGGGATTGCAGGAGAAATTCAAGCAGCCGTTTGTGATCGAGAACAAGCCCGGCGGCCAAGGCGTGATCGGGTTCCACGACATGATGAAGGCGGCGCCGGACGGCTACACGCTGATGATGGGGACGGTCGGTTCGGTCGTGATCAACATCGTGATGGATCCCCATCCGCCGTTCGACCCGCTGCACGATCTCGTGCCGATCGCCAACGCCGCCGAATACGCCACCGCGCTCGTGGTCAACAATGCGATGCCGGTGAATTCGGTGCAGGAATTCGTCGACTACGCCAGGGCGCATCCTGGCAAGCTCACCTTCGGCTCGACCGGCGTCGGCGCGCTCGATTACACCGCGGCGCAATTGCTGATGAAGGAGGCCGGCATCAAGATGCTGCATGTCCCCTTCAAGGGCGGCCCCGAGGCTCTCAACAGCCTTATGGGCGGATCGATCGATTCGATCGTTGAAGTCTTCCCAGTCGTCATGGGGCAGATCAAAGGGCACTCGATCAAAGGGCTGGCGGTGACGAGCCCTTACCGGCAGGCGACGTTGCCCGACGTGCCGACTTTCAAGGAAGCAGGGTTCCCGGGCGTGGTCCTGACCGGCTGGCTCGGGCTCTACGGACCGCCGAAGATGCCGGAAGACATCCGCCAGATGCTCGGCAAGGCGGTCGTTGATATCGTCAAACAGCCGGCGATGGCGCAGCGCTTCCGCGCCATCGGCTTTGAGCCGACCGGCCAGGACGCCGATGCGTTCGCCGCCTATCATGCGGCCGAAGTGGTCCGCTGGAGGAAATTCACCAGCGAGATCGGCATGCACAAATAGGAGAGTGACGATCTCCCCGGCGACGAATTCCTCGGCCCCCCCGGTGGTCGCGCTCCGCGGCATCGGCAAGTCGTTTCCGAACGGCACGCTGGCGCTGTCGGGCCTCGACCTCGATGTGCGGCAGGGCGAATTCCTGTCGCTGCTCGGCCCGTCGGGCTGCGGCAAATCGACGGCGCTGCGCATCATGGCGGGTTTGAGCGAGCCGACGCAGGGCAAGGTGGAATGGGCGGCGGCGGGCACGCAGACCAGAAGCGGGAGCATTGGTTTCGTCTTTCAGGAGCCGACGTTGATGCCGTGGACCACAGTGTTCAACAACGTGCGGCTGCCGCTCAAGCTTGCGGGCGTGGCGGCCGGCAAAGCGTCAGCGCGCGTCGGCGCCGCGCTGGAGCGGGTCGGCCTGCAAGATTTCAGCTCGGTCTATCCGCGCGAATTGTCCGGCGGCATGCGCATGCGCGTCTCCATTGCGCGCGCGCTCGTTACCGAGCCGGAATTACTGCTGATGGATGAGCCGTTCGCCGCGCTCGACGAGATCACGCGCTTCAAGCTCAATGACGATCTTTTGACGATGTGGCAGGCGCTCGGCACCACGGTCGTGTTCGTCACGCATTCGGTGTTCGAGTCGGTTTATCTGTCGAGCCGCATCGCCGTGATGGCGGCGCGGCCGGGCCGCGTGTTCACCGAGTTGGGCATCGACGCGCCTTATCCGCGCGGCGGCGATTTTCGCACCTCGTCCGAATACGCCGCGTTGTGCCGCCGCACCTCCGATGCGCTGGCGCGCGCCATGGCGGCGGGAGGCGGTGAATGAGCGCACAGGCTTCCGCCCGCGAACGCCGCGAGCGCGCGCTGCGCGTGGCGCTGCCCGCCATCGTCTTCGCGCTTGTCGTCGCAGCTTGGGCGGCCGCGGTGTGGTTCTGGCAGATAAAGCCCTATGTGCTGCCCACGCCGAGCCTGGTCGCGCACACACTGGTGACAGACTGGCCTCTGCTGTCGCAGTCGCTGTTGGTGACGCTGATAACAACTGTCGAGGGCTTTGTGTTGGCCTCGCTCGGGGGCTTCATCCTTGCGGTGCTGTTCAATCTGTCGCGCTACGTCGAGTATTCGCTCTATCCCTATGCGGTGATCCTGCAGGTGACGCCGGTGATCGCCATCGCACCGCTGCTGCTCGTCTATATGCCGCAGCCGACGGCGGTGCTGGTCTGCGCCTGGATAGTGGCGTTCTTTCCGGTACTCGCCAACACGACGCTGGGGCTCCGCTCGGTCGACCGCAATCTGGTCGATCTGTTCGCGCTCTACAGCGCGTCGCCAGCCCGGGTGATGTGGGACCTGAAACTGCCCGCGGCGATGCCTTATCTGCTCGGTGGCCTGCGCATCGCCGGCGGGCTATCGCTGGTCGGTGCGGTGGCGGCCGAGATCGCGGCCGGTTCGGGTGGCGCCGGCTCGGGCCTCGCCTTCCGCATCATGGAGGCGCAGTACCGCCTCAATATCCCCCGTATGTTCGCGGCGCTGCTCTTGCTCTGCGTCGCCGGCCTGCTGATTTTTTATCTGCTGGCGCTGGTCAATTACCTGGCGTTGCGGCGCTGGCACGAAAGCGCGCTGGACGGCGAACGCTAAGCGTCACGCCGCCCGCAATCCCATCGCCAGCACGCGCGCCACATGCAGCGCTTCGCGCCGCGCGCCGTCGCGGATTTGCTGCCGGCACGAGGTGCCGTCGGCGACGATGAGCGCATCTTCCGGCGCCTTGCGCACCGCCGGCAACAACGACAGCTCGCCCATGGCGTAGGATACGTCGATCGTGTCGGCCGCGTAGCCGAAGGCGCCAGCCATGCCGCAGCAGCTCGATTCGATTTTTTCGACGGCGAGCTCGGGGACTAGCCGCAAGGCGGCTTCGACCGCCGACATGGCGTCGAACGACTTTTGATGGCAGTGGCCATGCAGAAACGCCTGTTTCTTCATTGGCGCGAGCGGCAATTGGAGTCGTCCCGCCTTGGCTTCGTCTGCCAGAAATTCCTCAAATAAAATGGCGCGTTCGGCGACCAGCCGCGCAGTATCGGTTTTGATCAGCGCCGGAATTTCGTCGCGGAACGCGAACAGGCAGCTCGGCTCCAACCCGACGACCGGTATCCCCCGCGCCACGAAAGGCGCGAGCGCGGAGAGCGTGCGTTCCGCCTCGCGCCGCGCTTCGTCCGTTTTGCCGACAGACAGAAAAGTCCGGCCACAACACAGGGGGCGGCTGTCAACGGGCGGTGTGGCGAAATGAACCCGATAGCCCCCCGCTTCCAGCACGGTGCACGCGGCGTCGATGTTTTCGCGTTCGAAATAACGATTGAACGTGTCGGCGAACAGGACGACGTCACAGCCCTGGCCGCCGTCGTGTCCGGTTGGGTCACGGAAATAGTCCGGCCGCCACTTCGGCAAGCTGCGGCGGGCGCTGAAGCCGGTGACACCCTCGGACAGCTTCGCCGCGCCGGGCAGCCGGTCTCGCAAATTCATCAGCCACGGAACTTTCGCTGCGTAGGGCGCGTAGCGCGGGAGATAACCGACCAGCCGGTCGTGCAGCGTCAGTCCGCGCTGCGCGGCGCGCGCAGACAAAAATTCGATCTTCATGCGCGCCATGTCGACGCCAGTCGGGCATTCGCGGCGGCAGGCCTTGCAGGAGACGCACAGTTTGAGCGTCTCGGCCATTTCATCGGACGTGAATGCGCCGGGCCCAAGCTGGCCCGTCATAGCAAGCCGTAGCGTATTGGCGCGGCCGCGGGTGACGTCGCGTTCGTCGCGGGTGACCCGATAGCTCGGGCACATCACGCCGCCCGCAAGCGCGCGGCAGGCGCCATTGTTGTTGCACATCTCGACCGCGCCCTGGAAACCGCCGCCGGTGCCCGGATAGGCTGACCAGTCAAGCGCGGTAGCGAGATCGCCGGCGTGATAATCCGGCCCGTAACGAAAGTTGCTGCGATCGTCGAATTTCGGCGCGCGAACGATCTTTCCCGGATTGAACAGGTATTGCGGATCGAAACGGTCTTTCACCTTCTCGAATGCGCGCACCAGTTCGGCGCCGAACATCTTTTCATGAAATTCGGAGCGAACGATGCCGTCGCCATGCTCGCCGGAATGCGAGCCTTTGTATTCGCGCACCATGGCGAACGCTTCCTCGGCGATGGCGCGCATGGCGCGCACGTCCTTGTCGAGGCGCAGGTTGAGCACAGGGCGCACGTGCAGGCAGCCGACGGCCGCGTGCGCATACCAGGTGCCGCGCGTGCCGTTTTTCTCAAACACTTCGGCGAGCCGCGCCGTGTAATCGGGCAGGTGCTCGAGCGGCACTGCGCAGTCTTCGACGAAGGAGATTGGTTTGCCCGCGTCCTTCATCGACATCATAATGTTGAGGCCGGCGGTACGCACCTCGGAGATGCCGCTCTGCAGCTTGGCATCGAGCACTTCGACCACGCCACCCCATTTGGCGGCGCTATTGGTCCAGGACAGACCGAGGTCGCCAAGGAGTTCGCCGAGCCGCTTGAGCCGGCGCAGATTTTCGTCCCAGTTGTCTTCGGCAAACTCGACGAACAAAATGGCTTCCGGATCGCCGCGCAGAAAGGCGTCGATAATCGGCCGGAACATGGCGATGTCACGGGCGAGGCCCAGCATGGTGCGATCGATCAATTCGACGGCAATCGGTCCGAGCGCCACGATATGCGCCGCCGCCTTCATGGCTTCGTGGAAGCGGCCGAAATGGCAGGCGCCGAGCGCGCGGCGGCCCAGCTGCGGCGAAAGTTTCAGTTCGATTTTTCTGAAAAATGCCAGCGTGCCTTCGGAGCCGACGAGGAGATGCGCCAGATTGATGTCGTTTCGCCCCGGCACCAGTGCATCGAGATTGTAGCCGCCGACGCGGCGTTGCACTTTCGGAAAGCGCCGTTCGATTTCATCCGCCTCGCGCGCCGCGATCGCCAGCAGATCGCTTTGCAGCGCCTGCGGCACATTTGTCGTCGCATCGCCAAGGCGGCCGAAATGCGCGTGGCTGCCGTCAGCCAGCGTCGCATCGATGGCGATAACATTCTCGCGGGTGTTGCCGTAGCGCAGCGAGCGCGCGCCGCAGGAATTGTTGCCCACCATGCCGCCGATGGTGGCGCGTGAGGCGGTCGAAATATCGACCGGGAACCAGAGCCCCGTGGGCTTGAGCGCGCGGTTGAGTTCGTCGAGCACGATGCCCGGCTCGACGGTGCAGCGGCGCGTCGCGACGTCGACCTCGACAACGTTGTTGAGATGCCGTGAGCAATCGAGCACCACCGATCGGTTCACGGTCTGCCCGGATTGCGACGTCCCGCCGCCGCGCGGTGTTACCGGCGCCCCTTCGGCGCGGCAAATCGCAATGGCGCGTTCGGCTTCTTCTATCGTGCGCGGCGTCACCACGCCGAGCGGCATGATCTGATAGTGCGAGGCGTCGGTGGCATACCGCCCACGCGTGAAGGCGTCGAAACGTGCCTCGCCGGCGCGCTCAGCGCTCAGCCGCCGTTCCAGACCCGGCATCAGTAATACGGCCAATTCGTAGCCCCATCGGGAGAAGATGCTTGACCGCAATGTCGCATTCGCTATTCAAACCCACAAGCCGCGAGCGCCCTCGGATAGACGCCGCCGGGACCGATCGATTGTCCGAAGGAGTGCTGAAAATGCCGCAGAACAACACCTCGCGCGCCGCCGGGCGTCACTTCCTCCAGATTCCGGGGCCGACGCCGCTGCCCGACCGGGTGCTGCGCGCGATGGATACGCCAATCATCGATCATCGCGGGCCGGAATTCGCCAAGCTCGCCAAACGCTGCCTCGATGGCGTCAAGACCATTTTCAAAACCAATAACCCGGTCATCATCTACACCGCGACCGGCACCGGTGCGTGGGAAGCTGCGCTCGTCAACACGCTGTCGCCCGGCGACCGCGTGCTGATGTTTGAGACAGGCCAGTTCGCAACGCAGTGGAAGTCGATGGCGCAGAAGCTCGGCCTCAAACCGGAATTCATTTCGGGCGATTGGCGCACCGGCGCCGACCCGGCCAAGATCGAAGAGCATCTGCGCAACGACAAGGCGCACGAGATCAAGGCGGTGTGCGTGCTGCACAACGAGACCGCGACCGGTTGCCTGTCGCCGATCGAGCTGATCCGCAAGGCGATCGACGCCGCCGGTCATCCGGCGCTCTTGATAGTCGACACGATTTCTTCACTCGCCTCGACCGACTACCGCCACGACGAATGGGGCGTCGACGTCACTGTCGGCGGCGCGCAGAAGGGCCTGATGCTGCCGCCCGGCATGTCGTTCAATGCGGTCAGCGACAAGGCTCTGCATGCGGCGAAGAGCTCGAAGCTGACCAAATCATTCTGGTCGTGGGACGACATGCTCACGATGAACAAGGTGGGCTTCTTCCCTTACACACCGGCGACGCAGATGCTGCAGGGACTCGCCGTGTCGATCGACATGCTGCACGAGGAAGGCCTCGACAACGTGTTTGCTCGTCATGCGCGGCTCGGCGAAGCGACCCGCCGCGCGGCGCGCGCCTGGGGTCTCGAAATCCTGTGCCGCGAGCCGAAATATTATTCGCCAACCATCACGGCCGTGCTGCTGCCGGACGGCCACGATGCCGATGCGTTCCGCGGCCTCGCGCTGGACACGTTCAATATCTCTTACGGCGCGAGCTTCGGACCTTACGCCAAGAAATACTTCCGCATCGGCCATCTCGGCGACATCAACGACGGCTGGATGATGGGCGTGCTGGCGATGACCGAAATGGCGCTCTCGCTCGCACGCATTCCGCACAAGAAAGGCGGCGTACAGGCAGCGATGGATTACATCGCCTCCGTGCACGCTGGCGGCGCGCGGGCAGCGGCGGAGTAGTCTTTGTTATTCCGGGGCCGGCCGCGGGCCGGAGCCCGGAATCCATAATCACGAAACGAGCAGAACGGTCCGATGATTTCCTGCGCGGATTGTGATTATGGATTCCGGACTTGCCGCCTTCGCGGCAATCCGGAATGACGACTAAGACAGCGGCACCGCGGCGACGTAATCCTTGAAGGCCTGTCGGCTAGAAATCGCCGCATACCAGCGTTCGAAATTTTTAAGCGGCGGGCGGTCGGGCACAAGCTGGCGGTAGCGATAGGCCATGATGCCGACCGGAATGTCGCCGTAGGAAAACGCGTCGCAGGCGAGATATGCGGTCTTGGCCAGCTGTTCGTCCACCATGGTCATCGCCGCCGTTGTGTTCTTCTTGCCGGCCTCGATCGCCGCATGATCGCGCTTGTCGGGCGGCGTGCGAATGAGGCCCCAGAATACCGGCGTGATGGCCGGCGCGCAGACGGACAATTGCCAGTCCATCCATTGGCTGGCGCGGGCGCGGTCTTTTGGATCGGCCGGTTCGAGCCCGCCGGCGCGGTGCTTGGCGGCAAGATAGCGGACGATCGAATTGGATTCCCACAGCAGAAAGCCGTCATCTTCCTCGAGCGTCGGCACCAGCCCGTTCGGATTCTTCACAAGATAAGCCGGCTCGCGGTTCTTCCCGAACGGGCCGCCGATATCGATCCGCTCGTGCGGCAGGCCGATCTCGCCCACCGCCCACATCGCCTTCTGCACATTGGACGAAGTTGTTCGCCCCCAGATTTTTATCATCGAGTTTCTCCACGCGGCGAATAAGCCTCGCCGCCAGCTTAGTGGAACGTTCCGCTCACTCCAACCACGTCTGCGCATGGATACGTAAGGCCGGTCCGCGTATGACAGCTTGGCCAAGTTTTGGGTAATTTGCGGGAGGCGGCATGACCAAGCTGTTTTTGTCGGGACCATTGTTCACGTTGGCGGAGCGCGACTTCAACGCTGGTCTGGCGCAATTCCTCACAACGCAGGGTTTTGAGGTCTGGCTGCCTCAGGAACGGGTGTCGCGCGGCGGCGCCAAGGCCATATTCCAAGGCCTCGAATGGGCCGATGCCGTCGTGGCGTGCATGGACGGCCCCGATCCGGACAGCGGCACGGCCTGGGAAGTCGGCTACGCCTACCGCACAGGCAAACCGATCGTCTGCTACCGCAGCGATTTCCGAACTGGCGGCGATGCCAAGAGCGCGCCCTATAATCTGATGCTCAGCCAAGCCGCCGCGGCCCGCGTGGAAGTCGGGCCGCGGGCGACGCCCGCCGACTTGTATCGGCGCTTGCTGGCGCAAATTCGCAAGACATTGCGGGTGAAGGCGGTGAAGCGATAGGTGTGACATGGCGCTGGGATGGCGCTGGAGCCCGAAATGGCAACTGCAACTGCCACTACCATTGCGCTGGCCGACGACGTCCGCGTCTCCGGCTTGCTGCAAACGCCACCACGTGCGCGCGCGTGTTACGTCATGGCGCATGGCGCCGGCGCCGGCATGACTCATCGGTTCATGACGGCGGCCGCCGCGGGTCTCGCCGATCGCGGTATCGCCACCTTGCGATATCAGTTTCCCTACATGGAGCGCGGCTCCAAGCGGCCCGATCCACCAAAGATCGCGCACGCGGCGGTTCGCGCCGCGGTCGCGGCAGCGCTTGCCGCGTTGCCGAAACTGCCGCTTATCGCCGGCGGCAAATCGTTTGGCGGACGCATGACCTCGCAGGCGCAGGCCGCCGCGCCGCTGCCGGGTGTGCGCGGCTTGGCCTTTCTCGGCTTTCCACTGCATCCGGCGGGACGACCCTCGGCCGAGCGCGGCGAGCATTTGTTCGACGTGCAGGTGCCGATGCTGTTCCTGCAAGGCACCCGGGATACGCTGGCGGCGGTCGATGAATTGCGACCGCTTTGCGAAAAGCTCGGCAGCCGCGTGACGCCGAAACTGTTTGCCGACGCCGATCATTCATTTCACGTGCCGGCGTGGAGCGGGCGCAAGGATGCTGAGGTTTTCGATGAACTACTCGACGCGCTGACGGCTTGGACTGACAGTGTGATCGGCTAGTGAAGTGGATTTGACATTCGCTACCCCCGAGCCGGAAGCCACGATAGCGAATGTCAAATCCAGAAGCTCCACTCGCACTTATAGTTGGTAATGGTCCTTTGATTCTAACATTCGCATGATGGGGTGCCGAAACGGGGTGCGAATGTTAGAATCGAACCACCAGGCGCCGTCTTTAATCCGATCTCTACGCGAACCGTTCGCGTGCCCGGGCGCGAGCCTTTTCGGCCTCGGCTTCGCGGTTCTTTATCGGACTCGAAGTCTGCAGCGAATGGAGAAGCCGCCGCGCGACATCTGCGACTTCGCCGACGGCACGATCGAATGCGGCTTCGTTGGCGTGCGACGGCTGGGTAAAGCCTGAGAGCTTGCGAACGAACTGCAGCGCGGAGGCGCGGATCTCCTGCTCGGTTGCCGGCGGCTCGAAATTAAACAGCGTGCGAATGTTGCGGCACATGGTGGCTCCGTCGGTTGACGCCGCCACCATAGCAGCCGCTGCGGATCGGCTGAAGCTTCAGGCGCCGGCAGGGGCTTCGGCGCCGACGCGCGCAATGAACCGCAAACCCACGGCGCCGTCGCGCGACCAGACCACTTTGCAGACCATCGCCAGATCGCCGCCCGGCGTGAAGCGAACCACGAACTGATCGGGCAGCGCTATGTTGGGAGCGATGGCAAGCTTGGCGCCGGTCCGCGATAGGTTCACCGCCCTGCAGCGCATCAGCGGCGAGCCATCGCGGCGGTCGATCCAGACCGGGCAGTTGACTTCGGCGCGCGGCGCCGGCGCTCTCTGGTCCATACGAACGCTTCGAGTGGCTGCTTCAGACTGTTCCATCATCTCGCGAGGCAGCGAACGCGATGGTGAAGCGTCTTGCTATGCCCGCTATGATTAGCGAGTCTTGAAAAACGAGCTAGGTACAAATCCCGATCACCAATTGATGGAGCGAATGATGGCGCGAAAGATGACTATTCCATCAAGAGCAGGTGCCCCCGCCAGTCTCCTTGCGGTCGCGGTAGGCGCAGTGGCGTTCGGTGCGTTCGCGATTGGGGCGCTGGCGATCGGCCGTCTTGCGGTCGGACGTCTTGCGGTCGGACGTGTGACGATCAAAAAGGCGCGCTTCAATGCGCTTGAGGTGGACGAATTGACGGTCCGCAAACTCCGAGTAATGCACCAGGATGAACCCGGCGCGTAGCGCGCGCGTCGAACCAAGCTGTCCGTTACAGCGAGCCGGCGCGGCGCGGCTGCGCGCCTTGCCGGCGCATTGTCAGGTCGTCGGTATCGACGATCATCTTGCCGATTGGCCACAATGCGATGCCGGCGAGTTTCAGATGCGCCCAGGCGAACGGTACGCCGATGATGGTGATGGCAAGACAAAACGCGGTGACGAGATGCAACAAGGCCAGCCACCATCCCGCCAGTACCAGCCATATGACGTTGCCGATCATTCCGAATGCCCCGGTGCCGAGATCGTCGGTACCGAGATATTCGGCGCGCGATACGGCCTTGCGGCCGAACGGCAGCAGCGCGTAGGAGGCGATGTTGAACGCCGCGCGAGCCCACGGCAGGCCGATGATGGTCAGCGCCATGATCACGGCGGCGATAAGCCAGCCGATGGCCATATATAAGCCGCCAAACACGATCCACAGGACGTTGAGCAGCAGCGAGATCGGTGACATGACGCGTCCCATGCGCGGCACGGGCTTCAGCGATGCCGGCGGCGCGGTCGTGATCTAGGTACGCTTGCGACACTCCGCCAGCCCGGCAAGGCGGCCGCGCGAACTTTAAGTTTGCTAACATGATACGATTCACGGGGGCGAACAGGTTCGCACATGCAATTTCGCGCGATCATGCTGGGCGGCCTTGCGGTTGCCGTTTGTTTTGGCGCCGCCGTCTTGGCGATCGGCGTGGTGTGGCCCAGACGGGTCGTGCCAAGCCCGGTGGCGTTGAGCCCGCCGCCACCGCTGAAGCCATTGGTCGGCATGTCGACAGTGCTTGCGCCGACGGTCATTGCGCTGGCGGCGATCCGTGAGTCGCTCGACGCGCGGGCCCCGCGCAATTTCTCGGGCACGCCGCAAAATCCGCTCGGAAAATTGCTCGCGAACACTCAGCTCAAGCTTGCAGTTGCGCGCGGACCGCTCAGCGTCACCGGCCAACCCGGAGTTCTGGTCATCACGACGCCGCTCACCGGCTCGTTTGAGGCCATCGGCACGCTCAGCGGCGCCGCAGGCAGCGGGCTAAGCGCGATCGGCGGCGCGCTCGGCAGTCTGCTCGGCGGCAATGTCGGCCAGCAGGTCGAAAGTCTCGCCGGCAAGGCGTTCGATCAGCACACCAATATTCGGGGTACCGTGACCACGACGGCGCGCCCCTCGATTTCGCCGAATTGGCGGCTGACGCCCAATCTAGCTGCGCAAGTTAACCTCGCTGACGTCACGCTGCCGATCGGCGGCCTCAAGCTCAACGTCGGCGATGCGATCAAACCGGTACTCGACCAGGCGGTGCACGACCAGACCAGCGCGCTTGAAGCATCTTTGCGCGGTAATCCGTTCATCGAAAATGCGGCGCGTGCCGAATGGGCCAAGTTGTGCCGCGCCATTCCGCTCGGGGCGGCGGGGCAGGGGATGCCGGCTCTGTTTCTCGAAATCCAGCCGGTGCACGCCATCGCGGCGCAGCCAAGGATCGACGGGCAAGCCGTCACTCTCCTGGTCGGCGTACAGGCGCAGACCCGCATCGTGCCGACCCAAACAACGCCCGACTGTCCATTTCCGCAACAACTTGAACTCGTGCCCGAGGCCAATGAGGGCGCTGTCAATATCGCTGTGCCGATCGATATCCCATTCACCGAAGTGAGCCGGTTGTTGGAGGCGCAGATCGGGGGCAAAACCTATCCCGAGGATGGCAGTGGCGCGTTCGCCGTCAAGGTCAACCAGGCTTCGGTCGCGGCGTCGGGCGACCGCCTCCTGATCTCTCTTCTGGTCGACGTGAAGAAGCGCGGCTTCTTCAGTTTCATCGGCGCCACCGCCACCGTTAACGTCTGGGGCCGACCTGTCCTCGATCAACACAATCAAATCCTGCGTCTCACCGACGTGACGCTCGACGTGCAATCCAACACGGCATTCGGACTGCTCGGAGCGGCGGCGCAGGCGGCCGCGCCGCTGCTGCAAAAGACGCTCGCTGAAAAAGCAGTCATCGACTTGAAGCCGTTCGCCGCCGATGCGCAAAAGCGCATCGCCGCCGCCCTCGGCGGATTTGCCAAACAAAGCCCGGGCGTCAGCGCCAACGTTGCCATCAAAGACCTTCGCCTCACTGGGATTGCGTACGACGACAAGACGCTTCGCGTGATCGCCAGTGCCGACGGCGCCGCGAGTGTGGCGGTGTCCTCGCTCAACGGGCTGTAGCGTCGGGAGTGAATTTGCGGGCACGATGTGTGATCCTGGCCACCGTCGGCAATCCGGCCAATGACAAACCAGCCAAGATGTCGCACTCGTGCAGTTCAGATTTGTCGGCAGATCCGGCCCATCATGCCGGTGTTGTGATCCGATCGCGCTTTCCCAGCTTAGCCGGGTGCGCTATGTCGAGGCCGCCTAACGGGGATCGGATTAATGCGCATAGCGCGTGCGGCCTTGCTTGCGGCGGCCCTTGCGGTGGTTGCCACGAGTGCGGCGGCGCAAACCTATCCATCGCGGCCAATTACCTTCATTGAGCCGTTTTCGGCTGGAGGACCTTCCGACGCGGTCGCGCGCATCGTCGCCCAGGCGATGGCGAAGTCGCTAGGGCAATCAGTCGTCGTCGAAAACATTACCGGTGCCGCCGGCACCATTGCGGCAGCGCGCCTCGCCCGGGCGGCGCCCGACGGCTATACGATCGGCATGGCGACATGGTCGACCCACGTGGTGAGTCCAGTCGTCTATCATCCGTCCTACAGCGTTTTTAAGGATTTCGCGCCGGTGGCATTGCTCACCGAAACGCCGCTCGTGCTCGTCGCCAGCAAGAAGATTCCAGCCGATAATTTGCGCGGACTGATCGCTTGGCTCAAAGCCAATCCAAACACCGCTTTGCAGGGTATTGCGGGCGGCACCGACCAGGTGATTGGTTTTCTATTTCAGATGCGGACCGGCACGAAGTTTCAGACCGTGCCTTATCGCGGCCTTGCGCTTGCGATGCAGGACCTCGTGGCTGGCCGTATCGATCTGCTGTTCGACCAGCCAGCGGATGTGCTGCCGCAGATTAAGGCCGGCACGGTCAAAGCCTATGCGGTTACCGCCAAGCGCCGCTTGACGGTTGCGCCTGATATCCCGACCGTCGACGAAGCTGGATTGTCGGGGCTCTACCTGACGCCGTGGCAATCGATATGGGCGCCGCACGGAACGCCGGCGGCCGCCATCGCCAAGCTCAATGCCGCAGCAGTTGCGGCGCTTGCCGATCCCGATGTGCGCAAGCGGCTCGGCGATCTGGCCCAGGAGGTGGTGCCGCGCGACCGGCAGACGCCATCGGCGCTCGGCTATTACTATACGGCCGAGATCGACAAATGGTGGCCTGTCATCAAGGCGGCGGGCCTCAAGGCCGAGTAGCAACCGCCGCAAGCGCTCGCGCCAGCGGCAATACGATCAGAAAAATGCCTGGATGCCGGTCTGCGCGCGGCCTAGCACGAGCGCGTGGATGTCGTGCGTGCCTTCGTAGGTATTCACCGTTTCCAGATTGCACAGCACGCGCATGACATGGAATTCCTCGGTGATGCCGTTGCCGCCATGCATGTCGCGTGCGACCCGCGCGATGTCCAGCGCCTTGCCGCAATTGTTACGCTTGAGCAGCGAGATCGCCGGCGGCGACGCCTTGCCCTGATCGATCATCCGCGACAGGCGGAGCGCCGCGTGCAGCCCAAGCGCGATCTCCGTCTGCATGTCGGCGAGCTTTTTCTGCACCAGCTGATTGGCGGCGAGCGGCCGGCCGAATTGCTTGCGGCTGAGCGTATACTCGCGAGCGCGGTGCCAGCAGAATTCCGCCGCCCCCATGGCGCCCCAGGCGATGCCGGCGCGCGCCACATTGAGGCAACCGAACGGACCCGCCAGACCGGAAACATTCGGCAGCAAATTATCTTCGGGGATCACGGCGCCATCGAGCACAATCTCGCCGGTGATGGAGGCACGCAAGCTGAGCTTGCCCTGGATCCTTGGCGTCGAAAAACCCTTGGTGTCGCGCTCGACGATGAAGCCGCGGATTTTGCCGTCGAGCTTGGCCCAAACGACCGCGACATCGGCGACCGGTGCGTTGGTGATCCAGGTCTTGTTGCCGGTCAGGCGAAAGCCGCCCGGCACCTTTTCGGCCCGCGTTGTCATCGAGCCTGGATCGGAACCATGGTCGGGCTCGGTCAGTCCGAAACAGCCGAGCAGCTCGGCCGTCGCCATCTTGGGCAGGTATTTGCGGCGTTGCGCCTCGCTGCCGTAGGCGTAGATCGCCTGCATGGCGAGCGAGGATTGCACCGACATGGCAGAACGAAAACCCGAATCCACCCGCTCCAGTTCGCGCGCGATCAGCCCGTAGCAGACGTAATTGAGTCCGGCGCCGCCATATTCCTGCGGGACGGTCGAGCCGAGCAGTCCGAGTGCGCCCATTTCGCGCTGGATCGCTGGGTCGTAGCGCTCATCGCGGTTGGCTTCGATGACGCGCGGGAACAGCTTCTCCTGCGCATAGTCGCGCGCGGTGTCGCGCACCATGCGCTCTTCTTCGGTCAGTTCGCCTTCGAGATCGAGTGGATCGTCCCACTGGAACGCCGCATCCTTGATGGAGGGGCTCTTGGGCCTTGCGGTTTCGGTCTTTTCCGCGACTTGACTCATGGCGGTTCTCCTGGGCTTTCGGTCAGCTTAGGAGCCGCCATTGCGAGCGGCAAGCGGCGGCCGTTGCCGGATCGGCGGCATTTGGCTATCTACACACCGTGCCGCGCGCTTGGCGCCCGTAGCTCAGCTGGATAGAGCGCTGCCCTCCGAAGGCAGAGGTCAGGGGTTCGAATCCCTTCGGGCGCGCCATTTTCTAACAACATGGTGAGCGCGAGTTTGCAGCATACCGCCGGCAACGGCTTGCCGCGCCGCATCGTCAATCATGCGGGACTCGATCCTCGGATGTATTCCCACTGGCTTTTCCGATGCCGCCGCTACCCGTGCCGACGCCAAGCGCCTTGAGTTCGATCGCGGCGGCGTTTCTTTCGATCAGGGTTTTCGGGCAATCGCTAACGGCGACACGGAACTGTCGCACCGCATCGTCCTTGGCGCCTTGCCGCAGCGCCCATTCGCCTGAATAGAAATTGGCCTCGCAGACTTGGCCGATCTTTTTGGCGGCATTCGGATCGTCAGCGGCGGCAAGCACGGCGGCAGGCTTCATCTGGCCGAGATACATGCGGATGACCGGCGCCGGCCATTTCGTCATGTCGACTTTGGCAATTGCTTGCTGCAGCGTGCTCGGCATCTTGCTGCGCGCTTCGGCAATGTCGAGCCATAACGGCGTATAGGGATAGCCCGGGGTAATCGTGGCCGCTTGTTTGTAGTCTTCGATCGCCTTGGGCAGAGCGCCCGCATAGAGATTTGCTCGGCCTCGATTGAAATACGCATCGAACTCCTGCGGATCGCTGCGGGCGGACTCGCTAAAGGCGGTGACAGCGCGGGCTAGATCGCCCTTCTCCATGTAGGCCAGGCCCTGAAGGTTGTAGATCTCGGCTGCCTCCTTTGGGTCGATGCGCATTGCCTGATCGTAATCGGCAAGCGCGCGCTTGATGTCACCTTTGTAGACATACGCCTTGCCGCGCGTTTCGTAGGCACTGGCGGATTTGGCATCGAGCCCAATTGCCGCATTGGCGTCGGCGAGGGCGCGATCGAAATCACCTTTTTGATCGTACGCAGCCGACCGGCCCGTATAGGCGGCAACCAGCTTGGCGTCGTGCTGAAGCGCCGCATCGAACTCGGCGATAGCGCGGTCGGGATCCTCCCGGTCCATATAAATGTCGCCGCGGCTGCTGTACGCGGCGGCCATATTCGGGTCGAGCCGAATCGCCGCGTCGTCGTCGGCCATCGCGTGGTCGTCGTCACCGACGGCATAATATGCGGTAGCGCGTTTCTTGTAGATGGCTGCACGATCTTGGGGACTGCCTTGTGCGGTCTCGATCACGGCCGTGCAGGCCTTGATCTGCTTGTTCCAGTCCACGCCCGCTTTTCCCGTGCAATCCTGGGGCTGCGGCGCCGGTTGCGCCTCGGCGCCAGCGGCGAGCATGAGTGTGACAACCAGAGCCGTGTTGCAGAAAAGCTGAAAGCGCATCAGTCCCCTCGGTTCAGATGATCGAGGCCCACCCTACCACTGCAAGCGGCACGGCCACGAATCACAAATCGAGTGCTCTCGATGACGGCGATCTGCTGCAAAGTTCCACGGGTTTGAGAGCTCGTCACTTTGAGCGCTTTGAGTCTTCTCCATGTGTTGTCTTACGAGCGGCATTGCCACGCGGTTGCCGGCGCCCGCCTTCACGGTCGCGGTTCCCTTGCAGTCGTTCGATCGTAGCGATAAGCTGCGCGCGAAGCGCCGGCTCCCTTGCCGAAGCAAGGCTCGTTTCCAGTGCGGCGACGACTTTGTCCATTTTCAGTTCCTCGATGTGGCACTAACGCCGCAAGGCCGCATACGTTTGCGGCTTGGTCCTTCACCTGTCAGTGAGGTGCGGGCTGACCGGCAGCTCTCAGGTGCACTGGATAGAGGTATCTGGGGCGCCGGGGTCCGAAGCTGGCCAGCCAACGGCAACGCATCGCCCAACGCGGCGGCCCGGATCGCCGAGGCCCGATTGGTAACCAGACCATTAACGCAAGTTCAACGATTGTCACGCACCATGCGCGGCCAAAGCGGCCTCACACCCCAGATACCGGCATGGCGACGACCGAATCCGTTCAAGCATTCGATGCCCGGCTTGTGATGTACGGCATCGACGAACGCGCGCGGCGCGTCGTCGCGGAAACCTGGCCGGTGATTGCGCCAAGTCTTGAGGGCGCCGTTCAGGAAATCCTCATTGCCACGATGGCGTTGCCCAAAATTCGCGAGATCGTTGCCGCTAACAGAGCACTGCTGCAAAAGCTTGAAGTCGCCCATTTCACGGCGCTGTTGGGCGGCGATCTCGGCGCTCAATACAGTCAAACGTGCCGTGAGACGGTGGACCAGGAAGCCAGGCTTGGCTTTGATGCCCGGTTGCGCAGCACAGCTGGAAGTTATGTGCTCAAGGCCGTGCTCGCGGCGCTTGCGCGCAAGTACCGGTTTTCCTCCGCTAAGGTCGCCGAATACGGCTCGATCGTCGCGAGGGTCGTCAGCTTTGACGTAGCCAACGCCATGACGCTGCACCGGCAAAGGGCCGAACACGCAGCGTTGGCGCGACGCAGCGTCATCGACGATGCGATCGCGGATTTTGCCAGCGCCATCGGCGAGGTGGTCGCGGCGATCAAGGAAGCATCGGGTTCGCTGACGACGACGTCCGTTACGTTGAACCAAGCCGCCGAAGACACCCGCGGCCGCATGGCGGCGGCCTCGTCAGCCTCGACGGAGACAGCACAGCGCATGGACGCGACTGTGACCGCGACCGAAGAACTGTCAGGGTCGATCGAGGAAATCGGCCGACAGGCAACGCGCGGGCTCGCCATGGCGCAATCCGCCGTCGGCGACACCGAACGGAGTCAGGCGGCGATCCGTTCGCTCGATTCCGCGGCCGAGCGCATCGGCTCGGTGGTCGAAGCCATTTCGGCGATCGCGGCACAGACCAACCTTTTGGCGCTGAACGCCACGATTGAATCCGCGCGCGCCGGCGAAGCGGGCCGCGGCTTTGCGGTCGTTGCTGCCGAGGTCAAGACGTTGGCCAATCAGACCTCGCGCGCCACCGAGGATATTGCCCAACAAATCTCTGCCATTCAGGAGGCGACCAAGCGCTCGGTCGGGGAAATTGCCTCCATTGCGCGCGCCATCGGCGAACTCACCGGAGTGTCGACCAGTATCGCCTCGGCGGTGGAGGAACAGACCGTCACGACCCGCAATATCGTGGAGAGTGTTCACGGCGCGGCCGGACACACCGCGCAGGCCTCGGCCGAGATCGGTTCGGTCGAGCAGACGGTTGCGCTCGGGGCCGCGGCGGTCGGCGAGATTACCAATTGGACCGCCCAGCTGTCCGCCCGGGCCAACGATCTGGAAGCCAAGGTGGCGACGTTCTTCGGCCGGGTGCGCGCGGCCTAAACCGCCCGCTTTTACTCGGCCGGCTGTTTCGGCTTGGCCTTGAAGAACGTGTTCTTGAGATTGTCCCAAAGTTGGATCTTGGCGCCGTTGCGGTGCATGATCACGCTCTGCTGAATGACAGAGAGCGTGTTGTTCCAAGACCAATAGATGACAAGTCCGGCCGGGAAATGCGCCAGCATGAAGGTGAAGATCACCGGCATCCACTTCATCACCATCTGCTGGGTGGGATCGGGCGATGCCGGGTTGAGCCTCATCTGCACCCACATGGTCACGCCCATGATGGCCGGCCAGAAACCGAGATGCAGGAAACTGCCGATCACGGGCAGCACCATGGGATCGAACGGGATCAGGCCGCCGAGCGTGAAGATATTGGTCGGGTCCGGCGCCGACAGGTCATGGATCCAGCCGTAGAACGGCGCGTGCCGCATCTCGATGGTTATGAACAGCACTTTGTAGAGCGAAAAGAACACCGGAACCTGAATGGCGATAGGCAGGCAGCCGGCCACGGGATTGATCTGTTCCTTCTTGTACAGCTCCATCATCGCCTGTTGCTGTTTCGTCCGGTCGTCGGCGTAGCGCTGTTTGATCATCGCCACTTCGGGCTGCACCGCCTTCATTTTCGCCATTGACGCATAAGACTTGTTGGCGAGCGGGAAGAACAGCGCCTTCACCAGGACGGTGACGATGAGAATGGCGATGCCGAAATTGCCGACCAGGCGAAAGAAAAAGTCGATGGCGAGAAACATCGGCTTGGTGATGAAGTAAAACCAGCCCCAATCGATCAGCAGATCGAAGTGGTTGAGATGGAGCGCTTCGTTGTAGCCGCCGGGGCCGAACGGAAAGTCGATGCCGACGACGGAGATTTCCTTGGCGCCGGCAAACAGCTTGCCATTGGCGCTGCCGCTGCCGCCGGGCGCGATTGTCTGCGGTGCCGCCAGATAATCGGTTTGATAGGTTTCCTCGCCGCCGACTTCGGCGGCGGAGAAGCGTGTCTTCACCTTGGCGTCCGTATCGGGCAGCAGCACGGTGGCCCAATATTTGTCCGTAAAGCCGAGCCAAGCGTTGGTGACGTCCCAGGTCTCGTCCTTCTTTTCAACGATCTTCTTGTAGGTTTCTTCCTGCAAGCCCTGGTCGCCCATGACGCCGATCGGGCCCTCGTGCAGGATGTAATAGCCGAGGACTTCCGGCGTGCCGTGGCGCGAAATCAGCCCATAAGGATAGAGCGTCGCCGGCTTGCTGCTCTTGTTCTGGACCTGATCCTTGATGCTGAACAGATAATGGTCGTCGACCGTGATGGTGCGGGTGAAGGTCAGCCCCTGGCCGTTATCGTAACTGAGCGTCACCGGATGATCGATGCTCAGTGTGCCGGTGCCGTCCTGCTTCCACACCGTGTCCGGCCCGGGCACCGGCTCGCTCGTTCCCGAGGCGGCGACCCAACCGAATTCGGCGTAAAACGCGTGCGGGGCGCCCGAAGGCGACAGCAACACGATGGCCGGCGACCGCGGGTTGATCTCTTCGCGATATTGTTCGAGCGCCAAGTTATCGATACGCGCGCCCTTGAGGTCGATGCTGCCGTGCAGCCGCGGCGTATCGACGTCGATGTGCGGCGAGGCGGCGATCACCGCCTCACGCGTCTTGGTGGGCGGCTGCGCTGACGGTGCGGCCGGCATTTGCGGAGCAGCGCCCGGCGTTGCCGGCTGCGCTCCGCCGGGGCTTTCGCCCGGCTTTGTCTGCGTCTGATGCTGCGCTTGTTGCTGCTGCAACTCCGGCTTGGCGAAGAAATATTCCCAGCCGATCACCACAATCAGCGACAGCACGATGGCGAGAATGGTGTTCTTGTGCTCGTTCATTCAATGCTCGGGTGGCTGGGTGCGGCGCATTCGGGTCCGTGATCGCGACACATCGTCTGTTGAACCGTGGGCCGTTGAACCATGGGCCGTTGAACCGGCTTCATGTAGGGGCCGTTGGCGCGCGCTACCAGTTCCTTCGGCTTCGCGTGCATGCACCCGTCCAAGCGCCTTCTCGAATTCGCGAATCATGTCCCCAAACCGCGATTGCAGTGCCGGTCGACGCCCGACAAGGACATAATCGTGGCCACCGCGCAGGCTTTCGGCGTTCGCGAGCCGTACTAATTCGCGTAACCGCCGCCGCACGCGGTTGCGCTCCACCGCATTGCCAACCTGCCGCGACACTGTGAAGCCGACACGGATGCCGTCTTCGTCGGTGCGCCGCTGCGATTGTAATACGAACGCGTTGCCGGAGGCCCGTACTCCGGCAGCGGCAGCGCGAAAGTCCGCTCGGCGCTTCAACCGATCCATGTTGAACAACGCTTGAACGAGAAAGTCGCGCCCGTCACGCACTGAGTCGTTTGCGTCCACGGGCCCGCCGTGTCGCCACAACCTTGCGGCCGCCCTTGGTCGCCATGCGGGCACGAAAACCGTGGCGACGCTTGCGCACCAACTTGCTCGGTTGATAGGTTCTTTTCACGAAATTTCTCCGCCGAAGCGCTCGGACCAAGTCCGGCCGCGCCCACTACGGCGCACGAGTTGGGCGCGCAAGCGCCCGTTTGGCGCGGCTTATACGGGACACCTCCTGCCCCGTCAATGTGACGGCTTGCGACTGGCTCGCACCCGCAAGCTATTGTAAATGCCGTTTTTTGCCGCTCCGGATTGAGGTCGGCTGCGGCTGACAGGCACCATTCCCCGATGCGGCGATATGTATAAAATGTGCGTGACGCGACCAAGACTCTGGAAAATGCCGCTTGGTCCGAAGATTTTAGCACCAGTTTCGTTTTCAACGTGGTGAATTCGGCCGGCCGATGGCAGAAGAAAACAGCGAGCTTAGTCCGGAAATCTGCGTGATCGGCGCCGGCCCTGGCGGGCTCGCCGCGGCCGCGGCCGCGGCCGCCATGGGCGTGTCGGTCGTGCTCATCGAAAAGGGCCGGATGGGCGGGCAAAGCCTCTACGCCGGATCGGTGCCGGCGCGGGCGCTGCAGGCAGCGGCCGGGCATGCCAACGCCCTGCGCGTCGGGGCGCCTTTCGGCGTTAGGAGCGTGCGTTCCGGCATCGATTTTGCCGCAGTCAATGCTCATGTGCGCCGCGCCATCGAGGCCGTCGCGCCGCAAGATTCGTCGGAACGTTTCAAGGGCCTCGGCGTGCGCGTCATTGCGGGCGCGGCACGATTCAAGGATTCCGGCACCGTGACGGTCGGCGCGGCCACCGTGAGAGCGCGCCATTTCATCATCGCGACCGGGTCGACGCCGATCATCCCGCCGATTCCCGGGCTCGCCGATACGCCGTATCTGACGCCCGAAACCGCGTTCGATCTTGCCGATTGCCCGCGTCACCTTCTGATCCTCGGCGCTGGACGAACCGGCCTCGAACTAGGGCAGACGTTTCGCAGACTGGGCTCCGAGGTCACGATTTTTGAAATGGAGAGGCCTCTCAGGCACGAAGATCGCGAATGCGCCGCGATCGTGCTGGACGCGCTTGGCGATGAGGGCGTCAGGCTGCGCAGCGGCGTTCAGATTGCCCAGGTCCGGCGCGTGCTGGCGCGGATCCAGGCCGTCATCGCCAGGCCGACCAGGCCGGACGACGCCGGCTCTGCGGGCGAAGAGGTGGTGGAAGGATCGCACGTTCTGCTCGCAGCGGGACGGCGGCCAAATATCGGCGATCTCGATCTTGATGCGGCCGGCATCCGCTACGATCAGAATCGGATCGTGGTCGACCCACGCCTTCGCACGACCAACAAAAATGTCTATGCGATCGGCGACGTGATCGGCGGGCTGAAATACGCTCACGCCGCCAGTCACCATGCCGGCCTCGTGGTGCGCAATGTGCTGTTCCGGCAATCGATGGCCGTTGATTCTCGTGCCATTCCGCGGGTGATTTTCACCGACCCGGAGTTGGCTCAGGTCGGTCTCCTTGAGGACGAGGCACGCGCGCGGGCCAAGAATATTCGCATCCTGCGCTGGCCCTACCGTGAGAATGACCGGGCCTTGACCGCCGGCGCGGCGAACGGCCACATCAAGGTCATCACCAACGACAAAGGCGGAATTCTGGGCGCGAGTATCGTGGGAGCGCAGGCCGGCGAAGGTATTGCGACCTGGGCGCTGGCAATCGGCCAAAAGCTTAATATCGGCGCGCTCGCCGGTGTTGTGGTTCCCTACCCGACCTATGGGGAGGTGGGAAAACGCGCCGCCATTACCTATTTCATGCGAGGTTTGACGAATACACGGGTGCGTCGCATCATGGGATGGCTGCGTCGTCGAGGCTGATGCTTGGCGTGGCGGATTGGAGGGGCTTGCAGGTGGCGTGCCCTAAATCCGTAGCTAAATCAGTAGGATAACGAATTTACGGCGACATTCCCGTCCTTGACTTCGCGGCCGCGTATCTTAGCTGCCGGCGCAGTGACTGGAGAAACGGCAAGGCTCTCGCATGACTGACGATTCCGCCGCACGGCCGGAGCCGGTTCGTGCGTCGCGATTTGGGCTCTCAGGCAAACTCCTCCTCCTCACGATCCTGTTCGTGATGATCGCGGAGGTGCTGATCTATGTGCCGTTGGTGGCCAATTTCCGTGTCAGCTGGCTGCGCGACCATTTGGAAGTCGCCAAGACGGCCGCGCTTGTGCTCGAGGCGGCGCCCAACGGCATGGTCCCCGATCCCCTCGCCAAGAAGATCCTCGCTTCGATCGGGGCGCGCGCCGTGGCGATGAAGATGGGCGCCACCCACTACATGCTGCAGCCGAGCGATGTCGCCCTGCCGCCGATCACCGATGTTTATGACATGCGCCAGGTGGACACGTTCGCCGTCGTGGTGGACGCGTTCAAGACGATGCTCAACGACAAGAAAAAAGACGTGATGCGGGTTGTCGGTCCCGCCCCGATGGGCGGCGAGTATATCGACCTCGTCATGGACGAGCAGCCGCTGCGCTCCGCAATGCTGCGCTATTCGGGCGATCTTTTGGTGATGTCGTTGCTGATCTCCGGCTTCACCGCGGCGCTCGTTTATCTCGCATTGCATTATCTGTTCGTGCGGCCGATGCGCCGGGTCACTGGAAACATGATGGCGTTCCGCGCCGATCCCGAAAATGCCGATCGCGTCATCATACCGTCGATGCGCGCCGACGAGATTGGCACGGCCGAGCGCGAGTTGGCCGCCATGCAGACCGAGCTCGCGTCGATGCTGCACCAGAAGAACCGGCTTGCGGCGCTCGGGCTCGCGGTGTCGAAGATCAATCACGATCTGCGCAACCTGCTGTCCTCCGCGCAGTTGTTCTCCGACCGGCTCGCCAAGCTGCCCGACCCGACGGTGCAGCGATTTGCGCCCAAGCTGATGCAGGCGCTGGAACGCGCCATCGCTTTTTGCCAGTCGACACTGTCCTATGGCCGCCTGCAGGAGCCGCCGCCGGATCGCCGGCCGATCCTGCTGGAGCCGCTGGTGGAGGAGGTGCACGAGACGCTCAATCTCGGGCCCGACGCGCCGATCCGCTGGATCAGCGCTGTGGAGCGGGGTCTCACCGTCGAAGCCGACTACGACCAGCTGTTTCGCATTTTGCTTAATCTCGCTCGCAACGCTGTGCAGGCGATGGAGAGCCGCGCCTCGCGTGACCCCGGCCGCGACCAGATACGCATTACCGGCCGCCGCGAAGGTGCAGTCGTGGTGATTGAAGTGTCAGATACGGGCCCCGGCTTTTCCGAAAAGGCGCGTGCGCATCTGTTTGAGGCCTTCCAGGGCTCAACGCGCCCCGGCGGTACCGGACTCGGCCTTGCCATAGCGGCTGAGCTGGTGCGCGCCCATGGCGGCGAAGTCCGGCTGGTCGAGGGCACCATCGGGGCGACGTTGCGGCTTACCATCCCGGACCGCGCCGTGGAGCTTTCCGCACACCGCGGCGCCCGCGCCCATGGTTGATGGGTGTGACCGGGGTTGCTGCCGTGCGGTGGTCCGTCTTGCCAGATCGTGCGGGAGCCTATAGCTATGGCGCGCGCCGCAGGCCGCGTTGGCTGTAAACTTTTTCGCGCGCAAAGCGCCCGTAGCTCAGCTGGATAGAGCACCAGACTACGAATCTGGGGGTCAGGAGTTCGAATCTCTTCGGGCGCGCCATTCTTCCTGCCAGCCAGAATTTCGTACTGGCGAGCGCGTCGCGATCGGCGTATCGGCGCGGCAAAGTTTCTATGTCATTCTCCGATCAATCAAACGTATGGCCAGTTCGCGTATGCAGGTCCAAGCAACTGAAATACCGGGCGTGCTTTTGCTGATGCCGCGCTATTTCAACGACGCGCGAGGCTATTTCGTCGAGACCTATAACGCGCGCGCGGCGCGCGATGCCGGCCTCATGGCCGAATTCGTACAGGACAACCAAGCCCAGTCAGTGCGGCGCGGCACGGTGCGCGCGCTGCACTTCCAGGCGCCACCCAAGGTACAGGCCAAGCTCGTGCGAGTGCTGCACGGCAGCGTCTATGACGTTGCGGTCGATCTGCGCGCCGGCTCGCCGAGCTATGGCCGGTGGATCGCCGCGACCTTGACGGCAAAAGGCGGCGAGCAGCTATTCGTGCCGCGCGGTTTTGCGCACGGCTATTGTACGCTCGAAGGCGACACGGAAGTCGCCTACAAGGTTGATGACTATTATGCTCCGGACTGTGAGCGGGGTGTTGCCTGGAACGACCCGACCTTGAACATCGGCTGGCCGATTTCGCCGGCCGATGCGGTACTATCTGACAAGGACCGCGAACTGCCGCGCTTTGCTGACTTCGCGTCGCCCTTTCGCTATGATGGCGAGTGATGCAGAGACGATTTCTCATCACTGGGGGCGCGGGGTTTATCGGGTCGGCCGTAGTCCGCCACCTTATGCGCGACACTGACGATCGCGTTTGTGTGGTCGATAAGCTGACTTATGCGGGCAATCTGACGTCACTGGCGCCGGTCGCCAACGATCCGCGCTATGTGTTCGTTCGTGCCGACGTGGCCGATGCGGCGCGGATGCAGGAGATCTTCGCCAGCTACCGGCCGGACGTGGTGATGCATCTCGCCGCCGAAAGCCATGTCGATCGCTCGATCGATGGGCCTGCCGCGTTCATTCAGACGAATATCGTGGGCACCTACACCTTGCTCGAAGCAGCCCTCGCGTATTGGCGAATGTTGCCGAGTGAGGCGCAGCGCGACTTTCGCTTCCACCACATTTCGACCGACGAGGTTTTTGGATCGCTCGACGCCGATGGCTGCTTCAGCGAGTCGACCGCGTATGCGCCGCGCTCGCCCTATTCGGCGTCGAAAGCCGCATCCGATCATTTGGTGCGTGCCTGGCACCACACTTACGGCTTGCCGGTCCTGGTGACCAACTGCTCCAACAATTACGGTCCATATCATTTTCCGGAGAAGCTTATCCCCCTGACCATCATCAACGCGCTCGAGGGCAAGCGGCTGCCGGTCTATGGCAACGGCGGTAATGTACGCGACTGGCTTTATGTCGAGGATCATGCGCGTGCCCTGCTCGCCGTTGTTGAGCGCGGCCGTCTCGGCGGAACCTATTGCATCGGCGGGCGCAACGAATGCACCAACCTCGATGTCGTGAAGGCGATTTGCGCGCTGCTTGATGATCTCGCGCCGAACCGAACGATCGGCATCCGTGAATCGCTGATCGCCTTCGTCGCCGATCGTCCCGGTCATGATCTGCGCTACGCTATTGATCCTGCGCGCATTTGCACCGAGCTTGGCTGGCAGCCGCAGGAGACCTTCGCCACCGGCTTGCGCAAGACGGTGCAGTGGTATCTCGACAATCGCGCGTGGTGGCAGGAGATCCGCGCTCATATCTATAGCGGCGAACGCCTTGGAGTACCGGCGTGATCCTGGTGTTTGGCGGCAATGGCCAGCTCGGCCAGGAGCTGACCCGCGCGGCTGCCGCGCGCGCGACGGTGCTGCGCGCGCTGTCTCATACCGAGGCTGATATTGTCGATGCGTCCGCGATTGCGACCGCGCTTGCGCTGTGGAAACCAAGCCTCGTGGTGAATGCGGCTGCCTACACGAAGGTCGACAAGGCGGAGACCGAGCTTGACGAAGCGCGCCGCGGCAATGAAATCGGTCCCGGGATACTCGCGGCCGAATGCGCGCGCGCCGGCATTCCGATGGTGCACATCTCGACCGATTACGTGTTTGATGGCAGCAAGGACGGTGCGTACCTGGAAAGCGATCCGGTGTGTCCGATCAGCGCCTATGGGCGCAGCAAAGCAGCAGGAGAGGATGCGGTGCGCAGTCACTTGAAGCATCACGTCATCCTGCGCACCGCATGGGTGTACAGCGAGTTCGGTCACAATTTTCTCAAGACGGTGCTGCGCCTCACCGCGACCAGCGATGAATTGCGTATCGTGTCCGATCAGCATGGCAGCCCAACCTCGGCGGGAGAACTCGCTGAGGCGGTTCTCAACGTTGCGGCTGCGTTTATCCACGATCGGACGCTCGCCGGGACATATCACTTTACGGCCGCCGGGGTTACGACTTGGCATGGCTTCGCCAGCCGCGCCGTGGCCGTCGCTGCGCCCGTCACGGGCCGTAATCCGCGCGTGATCCCGATCGAGACCTCAGAATACCCCACGGCGGCGAAGCGGCCGGCAAACTCGCAGCTCGACTGCCGCTTATTCGTCAAAAAATTTGGCTTCCTGCCGCGTCATTGGACCGTAGGAGTCGATGCGACAACGCGCATTCTGGTCGGGGCAATGCAAGAGGCGGGAAGTCATGTCGCGTAAGGGGATCATTCTCGCAGGCGGCGCTGGGACGCGGTTGCATCCGCTGACGATGGTGACGTCGAAGCAGTTGCTGCCGGTCTATGACAAGCCGATGATCTATTACCCGCTATCGGCGTTGATGCTCGCCGGAATCCGGGAAATCCTGATCATCACCACGCCGCAAGATCAGGCGGCGTTCAAACACCTGCTCGGTACCGGCAAGCAGTGGGGCGCGAGTTTCGACTACGCGGCGCAGCCGGCGCCCGAGGGCATCGCGCAGGCGTTCGTGATCGGCGCCGATTTCGTGCGGGGACATCCGTCCTGCCTCATCCTCGGCGACAACATTCTCTACGGCCACGGACTGCCCGATGCGCTGCGCCGCGCCGACGCGCGTCCGCAAGGCTCGACCATCTTCTCCTATTGGGTGGAAGACCCGCAGCGCTACGGCGTGATCGAGTTCGACGGCGAAGATCGGGTGCTGTCGATCGACGAGAAGCCGCAGAATCCGAAGTCGAATTGGGCTGCGATCGGCCTTTATTTCTATGACGAAGAGGTGGTCGATCTGGTCAAGGAGCTGAAGCCTTCAGCGCGCAATGAATTGGAAATCACCGACCTTAATCTGCTCTACATGAAGCGGGATCGGCTTGGCGTCGAGCGGCTGGGCCGCGGCTTTGCCTGGTTCGATGCCGGCACCCACGATTCGCTGCTCGAGGCCGCCGAGTTCGTGCGCGTGCTGCAGCGCCGGCAGGGGCAACTCGTCTGCTCGCCGGATGAAATCGCCTATCACAACGGCTGGGTCGACGCCGGCGAACTGAAACAGCTCGCCGCCAAAGCGGGCAAGACGCAGTATGCGCAGCGGTTGTTGGATAACCTCCGCTGATGAAAGCGGCCATCGAACCCGAGTCGTTCGATTGCGGGCCATGCCTTGCTAAACCGCCGCGCCATCGCGAAGCGTGCTGGCGTAGCTGTTGCCGAAGGACTCGTGATGGACAAGCGCTAATCCGGCGTGTGCCGCGTGCTGCTCGATCAGCGAGCAGGTCGGTAGCATTCCGCCGGGCGATCTGCAATCTCACGCCGCAATCGCCTCTAGTCGCCGCTTCGTCACCGCCGGTCCGAATCCACCGATCACGATGAATACGACCGCCATGGCGCCGGCAATGAATCCAAATACGCCGAACGTGCCGTAATGGCCGAGAAAAAAGGCGATGATGAAACCTGAGAAGATCGCTGAGAACCGGCTCCACGAATAGACGAAACCCACGGCTTGCGCGCGGATGCGGGTTGGATAGAGCTCGGCCTGATAGGCGTGGAACGAGAATGACATCCAGTTATTGCAGAGCGTGATCAACAGACCGCAGATGATGACGCCGACTGCGCTCGATTGCAGCGAAAACAGGATGCCGAACACGGCGATGCCGATTGCCGCCCACGCGACCTGCCATTTGCGCTCGAAATGATCGGCAAAAAATACGCCGATCAGCGGTCCGACTGGGGCCGCAATGGCGATGATGAACGTATAGGCAAGCGATTTGGTGACATCGACGCCCTGCGAGATCAAGAGCGCCGGCACCCAGCTGGAAAAGCCGTAATAGCCGATGGTCTGGAACAGGTTGTAGATCACCAGCATGATGGTGCGGCCGCGATAGGTGGCGTCCCACATTTCGCTCCAGGTGCCGGCTTTCGTCTCGGCTTCACCCGCAACGGTTTCGGGTGGGGGCAGCTCGTTGCCAGTGTCCTTGCGGATTTTGTCCTCAAGATCGGACACGAGGCGGTCGGCCTCGGTGGCATGACCATGCTGTGCAAGCCAGCGCGCCGATTCCGGCAAGCTGCGGCGGATCCACCAGATCACCAGCGCGCCGATCGAGCCGAGAATGACCACCCAGCGCCAGCCGTCGAGCCCGAAAATCTTCAGTGGCACCAATTGCCACGCCAGGAACGCAACGATGGGAACAGCAGTAAACATGATGAACTGATTGTAGGCGAAGGCCGGTCCGCGCTGAGCCTTCGGCACCAGCTCCGATACGTAGGTGTCGACATTCACCAGTTCGACGCCAAGCCCGATGCTGGCGATAAACCGCCACAGATCGATATTCTCCGGCGTGCTCTGAAACGCCATGATGAATGCGCCGATGGAGTACCACAGCAGCGCGAAGGTGAAGATCGAGCGGCGGCCGAAGCGGTCGGACAGCCAACTGAAAGCGATGGTGCCGACAAACAGACCCGCGAACAGGGCCGCGACGAAACTGGCGAAGCCGTGCAGGTCGAACAGCCCGGCCGTGGTCGGCTTGAAGATGCCGGCTTTGAACAATCCGAGCGCCACGTAGGCGGTGAAGAACAGATCGTAGAACTCGAACCAGCCGCCAAGCGACACCAGGGTCACGAGCCGGCGCGTATGGCGCGATGCCGGCAACCGATCGAGCCGCGCCGCCACTGTTACCGCTGCGTCCGCCATATCGTCCCCCCGTCGCTTTTGTTCTATTATATGCTCGTCTTCTGTCGGAGCGAAGCCCGCGCACAAGCGCCGCTCAGAGCGTCAGGCCCCGCCTCGTACCATTCGCGGGCCGCGCGCAGCGGAATCGCCGCTGAAAAAATAACGCCGACATGCCGCCGCCATCCGGTCAAGCCTACGCCCACGTGTCGCTTCCGTTATTGAATTTTTGCGGCGGTCGCCTTGATGACGGCCGCCCATTTGTCGGTGTCTGAGCGCATCAGCGCCAGCATTTCGGCGGGCGCGTTGCCGACAACATCAAGACCCACATTCGTCATCTTGTCGCGAAATTGCTCGGTGGACGCGGCTTTGTGCACTTCTACGTTCAGCCGGTCGAGCACGGCTTTTGGCGTGCGTGCCGGCGCCAGAATGCCGAACCACCCGGTCACGTCGTAGCCCGGCACGCCGGATTCATCGACGGTCGGAACATCAGGCATCAGGCGATGGCGTTGCTTTCCCGTGACAGCCAGCAGCTTGAGTTTGCCGCCTTCCGACATGGCTTTGGCCGAGGGCGGCCCGGTAATCATGACGTCGGATCGTCCAGCCACCACATCCGTCATGGCCGGAGCGGTGCCGCGATAATCGATCCGCGTGATCTGCGTATTGGTCATGAGCTTGAACAGCTCCATGCCGAGATGCGCCTGTGTGCCGAGACCGATCGAGGCGTAGTTGAGCTTGCCCGGATTAGCCTTGGCGTAGGCGATGAGCTCGCGCACATTATTCGCCGGTACTTTCGGGTTAGCCACCAGCACGAGTTCGGTCTTGGCCAGGATGCTGATCGGGGTGAAGTCGCGGAACGGGTCGTAGGGCAGGTCGCGATAAAGCGTCGGGTTGACCACAAGGTTGGTGTCGACGGCCATGAACAGCGTGTAGCCGTCAGGGGTCGCGCGGAGGACATCGCCGACAGCAAGCCCGCCATTGGCGCCGGGACGATTCTCGACGATCACCGGCTGGCGCATCTGCGCCGAAAGCCGTTCGGCGACCGTCCGCGCGATCAGATCGATCGCTCCGCCTGGCGGCTGCGGCAACACAAGCCTGATCGCATGTGACGGATAATCCTGCGCGCGTGTGATGTGCGGCGGCGCCAAGATGGACGCGAGCGCGAAGGCCGATAGGGACACCGCCGTCAACCGTTTCATTTCGCCCCTCTGTGAACGCGGCCGCGATTTTATCGCGGGTTATGCAACCTGCGCCGGCGCGCGCTACGCAGGCAAGCGCATAGGCTGCCCGGTAACTCCGTCTGCCAAGCGGAAGCCGTCATAGAGCCAGGCAAGGCACCGGAAGGTGTCGGCTTCGCTCCGCTCACCGAGCATCTGCCGATACACGTCCCGCGCGATGCCGTCGGCATGATACACATCCCAGACGGCGCGGGATTCAAGCGTCACCCGCGCGGTGCGCACCGATCGGGCGCTTTCGAAGCGCCGGAAGGCCGCTTCGAAGTCGCCGCCGGCGCCATCGATGCAATCGGCGAGGCAGGGGCCGTCCTCGATTGCCATACAGGCGCCTTGCGCCAGCGATTGCAGGGTCGGGTGGGCCGCGTCGCCGAGCAGCACCACGCGGCCCTTGTGCCAGTGCCGGATCGGATCGCGGTCGCCGATCGCCTGCCGCCGTCCGAGGTCGAGCATTGCCAACAGCGCCTTCATGGTCGGGTGGGCGTTGCGGTAGACGCCTTCAAGTTCGGCCCGATACGCCGGGGTATCGCCGCGCTCCGAATGCGCCGAGCGACGAAACACCGCGACGATGTTGAATAGCGTACCGTGGCGCAGTGGGTAATGGACGATGTGGAATCCGGGGCCGGCCCACAAGGCCACGATGTCGCGCTGCACGTCCGCGATGACCTCGCGCATCGGCACGATGGTGCGGAAGCCCATGAAGCCGTTCGGACGAGGCTCGCCGTCCGCCAACAATTGCGCGCGCACGCGCGAACGAATGCCGTCGGCGCCGATCAGCAACGCGCCGCGAAAGCTTCTGCCGTCCTCCGTCATCGCGGTGACGCCGTTGGGGCCGTCCTCGAACCGCGCCACCATGGCATCGGGCACGAGCGTGATGAGCGGCTCGCGCCGACAGGCATCAAGCAGCACGTTATGCAGATCGATACGGTGGATGATGATATAGGGATATTTGAAACGTTCGCGGAAGGTCGCGCCGGTCGGCACGCGCGTGACTTCGTGGCCGTTAAGCGCATCGAACATCATGACGTTTGGCGGCGAGTCGGCCGTTTCGAGTACGGCGGCGCTAATGCCCAGGCGATCCAAAGCATGAAACACGTTGGGACCGAACTGGATGCCGAAGCCGATTGCCCCGAACTCCGGTGCGCCTTCGAGCACGCGGATCGTGTAGCCATGGTGAGCCAGGGCCAATGCCGTGCTGAGCCCGCCAAGGCCGCCGCCAACAATGACGATGGGATTCTTGCGATCCACTCCTCACGCCTCCGAGCCTGCCATCAAGCCGCCTATTTAATCTCTTTTAGCCGGCACGATCAGCTATATTTGTACATAGCGTGCCATCGGACGGAACGGTGATGCAAATTTCGACGGACGACCTGAGCATTCTCGGCGAGCTGGAGCGCAAGGTGCTCTGGCTTGCCAGCTGGACCATCCATCATGCCAATCACGTGCGTGAGAGTACCGACGGGCTGAAGGTCGGCGGCCACCAAGCGTCGTCCGCCTCGCTCGCCACCATCATGACGGCGCTTTATTTCCACGTGTTGCGGCCCGCCGACCGCGTGGCGGTGAAGCCGCACGCCTCTCCGAACTTTCATGCCATCCAATATTTACTCGGCAGGCAGAGTCGCGAGAAGCTTGTGAATTTCCGGGGCTATCACGGCGCGCAATCCTATCCCTCGCGTACCAAGGATACCGACGACGTCGATTTCTCCACCGGCTCAGTGGGCCTGGGCGTGGCGCAGACGCTGTTCTCCTCGCTGGTGCAGGATTACGTACGCGCCCATGGCTGGGGCCAGGAAATTAATGGAAAGCCGCGGCCGGAAGGCCGCATGGTGGCGCTGATCGGCGATGCCGAACTCGACGAAGGCAATATTTTCGAATGCGTCCTTGAAGGCTGGAAACAGGGCCTGCGCAATTGCTGGTGGATCGTCGATTACAACAGGCAAAGCCTCGACGCTGTGATCCGCGAAGGTCTGTGGGAACGCATCGAGCAATTGTTCCGCAATTTCGGCTGGGACGTGCGGATTTTGAAATACGGCTCGCTGCTTGAAGCTGCGTTCCGTGAGCCGGGCGGTGAGGCATTGCGGCGATGGATCGATACCTGCCCGAACCAGCTTTACTCGGCGCTCGTGTTCCAGGGCGGCGCAGCGTGGCGCCGGCACCTCAATGACGCTATCAGCGACCAGGGCCCGGTCTCGCGCCTGATAGCATCGCGCAGTGACGACGAGCTTGCGCGGCTCATGAATAATCTCGCCGGTCACGATCTGCCTTCGTTGCTGGAGGCGTTTGGCAGCGTCAATCACGACCGGCCGGTCTGCTTCATCTGCTATACCATCAAGGGCTACGGGCTGCCGTTCGCGGGACACAAGGACAATCACGCCGGTCTGATGACGTCGGCGCAGATGGAGAGCTTCCGTCAGGCGATGCACATTCGCTCAGGCCACGAATGGGATCGCTTCGAAGGGCTGCGGCATCAGCCCGAAATCTTGCAGGGCTTTCTCGACCGCGTGCCGTTTGCCGCCGCCGGCGCGCGGCGGCTCACGGCGCCGCGCTTCGTCGCGCCCGATACGCTGACAGTCACCGTTCAGCCGGAAATGTCGACGCAGACCGGCTTCGGCGCAATACTCAACGAACTGGCGCGGGACAAATCCGACCTCGTCGACCATATCGTCACCACGTCGCCGGACGTGACGGTGTCGACCAGTCTCGGCGCCTGGGTGAACCGGCGTGGCCTGTTTGCCCGAGAGGCGCTGGCCGACACGTTCCGCAGCGAGCGCATTCCCTCGACGTTCAACTGGGATTTCTCCGCCAAAGGCCAGCACATCGAACTCGGCATTGCCGAGAACAATCTGTTCATTCTGCTCTCGGCGCTCGGCCTGTCACACGCCATCAACGGCGAGCGGCTTATCCCTATCGGCACGCTCTACGACCCGTTCATCGCCCGCGGCTTGGATGCGCTCAACTACGCCTGTTATCAGGACGCGCGCTTCATTCTGGTGGCAACGCCGTCGGGCGTGACCTTGGCGCCCGAAGGCGGGGCCCATCAGTCGATCGCCGAGCCGTTGATCGGCATGGCGCAGGATGGCCTTGCCGCATTCGAGCCGGCCTTCGTCGATGAGCTTGCCGTTATTCTCGCCTTCGCACTCGACTACATGCAGAAGGACCCGGGCAGCGAAAGCGGCGAGGTCTCCGAACGCAATTGGCTGCGCGACGAGACAGGCGGCTCGATCTATCTGCGGCTGTCGACGCGGCCGATCGAGCAGATCGCGCGGTCCATGACGTCGGCACTGCGTCAGTCAATTGTTGACGGCGCCTATTGGTTACGGCCGCCGGGACCGAATTGTCAGGTCGTCGTCGCTTACACCGGTGCGGTCGCGCCCGAGGCGATCCAGGCCGTCGGCCTCATGGCGGAAGATCGCCGCGACGTGGGCCTGCTCGCGGTGACGTCGGCCGACCGGCTCAATGCCGGCTGGACGGCGGCGCTCCGGGCACGCGAGCGCGGTCTCGTCCATGCCCGCTCGCACATCGAGCGGCTGTTGGCCGAGTTGCCATCGCATTGCGGCATCGTCACGGTGCTCGACGGTCACCCGGCGACGCTTGCCTGGCTCGGTGCAGTCGCCGGTCATCGCGTGAGGCCGCTCGGCGTCGAGCATTTCGGCCAGACCGGATCGATCCCCGATCTCTACCGGCACTACGGCATCGACGCCAACGCCATCATCGCCGGCGCACAGGTGCTGACGCCGGGCGCGCCCATCCGGCACTTAAAGGCGCTGTGACCGATCAGGTCTTGCGCGGACCGTAATACCACTCGCGAAGCTGCAGATAGGTCATCGGCTCATAATGTGCGGGGCGTTCGGCGCTCTGGCAGCCCGGCAGCACCTCGATCAGCGCGTCGCCGCTCGGACCAAAGAACACCGGAATAGAATAGCGGTCGACCGTGTTGGTGTTGATCACACGGTGCTTGGTCGACAGGTACTCGTCATTGGTCCAGCGCACCATCAGGTTGCCGGTGTTGACCAGCAGCGTGCCGGGTACGGGCTCGACCGCGCGCCAACGGCCGGACGGCATGCGCACGGCGAGCCCGGGAATGTCCTTCTGGGCAAGGAATGTCATCAGCGCGTTGTCGGTGTGCGGCGCGATGCCGTACTGGCGATTACCGATCTCCTTTTGCGGCGGGTAGTGCAACAGGCTCATCGTCATATGCGGGGTGGCAAAATACTTGTCGAAATAATCCAGCGGCAGCTTCAATGACGTTGCCCAAAGCGGCAGAAACTGACGCCCCAACTTTTCTATGCGCGCATGATAGTCGGAGACCGTCTCCTTAAAGCCGGGAAGATTTTCCGGCCATATGTTGACGCGCGCCTTGCGCTGCTCGTCGGTCATGCTCAGCCCGCCGGAGCCACCCTCGCGATTGACGGAAAACTTGGCGTTGAGATTGGGTTTCGCGTCGTTGATGATGTTGATGTTGGTGCGCTGATAATCGTCCTTGGTGCAGGGCTGGTAACCCGACTTGAAGCTGCCAGTGTCGAAATAGGGAATCTTGGTCTTCGTCTCGATCGGAAGCGCGTGAAAGCGCCGCGACTGATCGAACACGCGATCGATCAGCTCTTGCGGCATGCCGTGACCCTTGAGGTAGAAGAAGCCGACCGTCTTGCTGACCTCGCGCAGCTTCGCCGCGGCTGCTTCGCGGCCACCCGGCTGGCCGTTAAGGTAAGCCGCGATGTCGAGCGTCGGAATCTCCTCGTCGGAGTCCGGATGGTCCATCAGATGGATGGCTTCGTCGTCGTCGCGCAGATCGCCGCGAACGTCGCGAGTTTCGGCGGCTTTGGCTTCTTGCGTGCGCAGTTCCATCGCTTGGCCCTCAATCGCCGAAATTGGCGGCAAGATAATCGGTGATGGTCTTGGCTTCCTCAGGCGTTGCCGGCGCGCCCCACGCCACCATGTTGGCGATAATCGGCGCCCAGTCTTCCTTCTTGCGCTTGACCTCGGCGACGCGTTCGAGGTCGTGGCACAACGCGCAGCGGGTCTGCACGAGCTGCTTGCCGTTGCCGTCCGGCAGCGTCACGGGTTTTTGCGGCGGCAGATTGATCCCGGGTCCGAGATTGGTCGAAAGATAGGCCACGACCTTATCGACCTCGGCCGGGGTGAGCTGCGCGCCGCGCAGCACCATGTTGCTGACATAGGTGCGCCAGCCCGCGGCGCCGTCGCGGATCTTCGCGATTGTACCGAGATAGTGGCATTGCGAGCACGCGACCGCGACGATCTCGCGGCCATCGCCCGGTGGCAGCGGGTTGGCATTCTGTTGGGCGCGGCTTGGCGATGAGGCGGCGGCAAGCACGGCTCCCAGCGCAAGCGTGGCGAGACCTGACGAGACAATACGCATGATCAAACCTTCCGTGTCCGCTGCCCGGCAATGGAATAGGGCGGATACCAATTTGATACCGCACCGAGGCCTTCGCGCTTGATGTGAATGTCGAGCAGGTACGGACGCCCCTCCACGGTCGCAGCCTTGGCGCGCGACAACGCACCGGTCAGCGCCGAGGGCTCCTTGACGGTTTCGCCGTCGACCCCAAAGGCATTCGCCGCCTTGGCAAAATCCACGTCGGGGCTGCCGTTGTAACAGGTCATGTCGCGTGCGGCGTCGAACTGCCGCCCGGCGCCGTTCCAGATGCGGTTGCGCTCGTTGTTGTAGCTATGATTGTTGAGCACGATAACGGTGATCGGCGCCTTGTAGCGCGCCATGCTCCACAGCGGCTGCGGTCCCGAGAACAGGAAACTGCCGTCACCGACCACGGACACGACCGGCACATCGGGCCGCGCCAGCTTGACGCCGAAGCCGGCCGCCATTCCCCAGCCGAGTACATTCGGACCGGTGCCGAGATATTGTTTGTTGTCGCCGCCGAATGTCATCAGCGGGTCCATGGTCTTTCCCGAGTCGACGTCGGCGACGTAACAGGTCTCGCGATCAAGCGCTTTTTCCAGTTCGAGCCCGAGCCGCTCCATGCTGATCGGCGTCGAATCGGCAAGCGCGCGCGCGATGGCCTCGCGTTCGTCCTGCATCTGCGCCGAGTAGGCGCGGACGCGGGCCGCACGCTGCTCGGCCATATCCTTAAGCGATGACGCCGTCGCCATGCTGCGGATCGCCGCAATAAGATCGGCCGTTGCGAGTTTCAGATCGGCCACCATCGGCAGATCGACCGGCGCTTCGCGCGCCAGGCTAGTCGGGTCGAGCCTGATAGAGATCAGCTTGGTGCCGGGTGAAGCGATTTCGCCCCAGCGGTTGCCGAGATTGAGCAGGACGTCGGGCTTGCCGGGGAAGCGCATGGTGCGCAGGACCGTACCGATGAATAGCGGATGCCGGGTTGGAAACGGCTTCGACCAGTAGCCGAGCGACCCGGCCTCGCCGGCGACCGGCGCACCGAGCAGCTCTGCAAGTTCGATCAGTTCTTTGTCGCCACGGCACCAGGTGACTTCGTCGCCGACGCTGATGAGCGGATTCTTGGCTTCAATAAGCATGCGCGCCGCTTTCTCGACATCCTCCTTGTCGGGACGGATGCGCATGGGCACGTCGAATTTGCTGCGTTCCCAGATCTGCGCCTTGGCGTGTTGGTCGAGCGTATTGGTCGGCAGCGACAGGAACACCGGTCCGCACGGCGGCGTCGAAGCAAATTTCAGTGCGCGCCGCGTGGTCTCGGCCATCGCCGCTGTCGACTGCGCCTGCCAGTACCACTTGGTAATCGGCTGGGTCATCAGCTCGTGGTGATCGACTTCCTGCCATTGATCGCGGCCGAGTTCGTTCTGACCGATCGAGGCGACCGCAACCAGCATCGGAATCTGATCTTTGTAGGTGTTGACCATCTGCGTCATGGCATTGGGCAGGCCGATATTGGCGACCACGACCACGCCGGTGCGCCCCGACGCGCGCGCGTAGCCGTCCGCCATGGCGGTGACCGCGCCTTCCTGTATGCCCTTGATGATCGTGATCTCGGGTACATCGACGAGCGCGTCGAAGATCGGATGATCGCCCGTCGACGGATTGAAGAATATGTGTTCGACGCCGGCGGACTTGAGCTGTTCGACGAACAGCTTGCCGCCGTTGCCTTCGACTTCACGGATCGTTGCGGGCGCCGCCGCCGTGGCAGGAGCAGCTGTTTTGCCGCCGCCCGGACCGAGCGGTGCGAGATTTTGCGCCACCGCCTTGGCGGCGACCGTGCTCATGCCGAGCGCGCTCAGGCCGGAGACGAGTTTTCGGCGCGACAAGCCTTGATCGAGGTATTGTTTGATCAATTCCTTCATTGATTCCTCCCCGGTCCGTTCGTTGATTTATTGGACGCCTGCGTTATTGCGCATGCCGGTAGCCTAGCACCGATGGGCGAGCCGCTAAAGCGCGAAGCCTATTGGTGCTCCTCCAATTCCAGCATGGTGATATCGAAGCCGAGCGGGGCTCGCCCCTTTGTCGGTTCGAGGTAGTCGACCTTCACTTTCATGCCGGGCTTGAGCTCCGAACGATCCTTGATGCCCTCGAAATCGACATCGCCGGCCGCGCGCAGATGCAATTCCTTGCCCTCGGCGGTAGTGACGGTGAGGAAGCGGCCTTCTTCGGCGAGCTTGGTGATCGTGACGATCGCGGTGCGGTCGACAAAGGGCGCTATTTCCGGCCCCTCGCCCTTGAGCTCGCGATAGATTGTCTCTGCCGTCGCCGACAGGTGGGCGCCCCGATCCCAATCCTTATACTCGTGCATGTCGAACTGCCGCTCGATGGTTTGCAGCGGCAGGCCCTGCTGCATCATGGTGCGGACTTTCTGCCGCGCCAGAAGCAGATAGTCGGTCAGCGTCGTGAGCGCGTCGATGCCGCCCACGGGACCGTGCGCCGGAACGACGATCTTGGGATGGAGTGCAGTCAGGATTTCCAACTGCTTGAGCGTGCCCCAGGTCGTGCCGTGGCTGTAGTCGGGGCGAATGTCGGGATGCCGCCCGATATAGCCGGCGAAGCCGGCGTGCATGATCCGATCGTCGGGCAGCCAGACCGCCACGTCGCCCGGATTGTAAGTGTCGTCGATGTAGACGAGCTCAATCGTCTTGACCCCGACATGGAGCGTCATGCGGTCGGAAAAACTTAGTGCCGTGTCGAGCGGTTTGACATTCTGAAGCGCGGCGGCTCGTTCGGGAAAGCGCTTCTGCCAGGACTTGATCTGGTAGTCCTTCATGCCGGCCCAGTCCTTGGCGACCCGATCTTGAATAATGACCGTGGCGGGCGGCGAGAACAGCGGCGTTCCACCGGTGTGGTCGCCGTGATTTTGCGTGATGATCACGTAGCGAACCGGCTGCGATGTGACCGACTGAATATCCTTGAGCAGAATTCGCGTCTCGGGCGGATTATTGCCGGTGTCGACAAGCACCACGCCCTGCGTAGTGACGATCACCATGGCGTTGGCGTCGTTGTGTTTGCCCACAAAGGCATAGACGCCGTCGGCAAGTTTCTGCAGCTCGGCCTTGTCGCCCGTCATGGCCCGCGCTGAGAGCGGGGCCAACAGGAGGAGGAACGGAACGAAGAGACGAATCCATTTCATGGCCGCGCTCCGTCTGCCGAGAAGATGCGGGGCAGGATAGCGAGCATCCCGCGCTGCCAACAGCGCTCACATGTCTTCGAAATAGCTGCGCACCGATTTATCGGCAGTTGTCACCTCTGGCCCCTCGTACGGCATGCCGGCTTCCATCGTCTCGTGAGCCGCGGCAAACATATTCACATAAGGCGCACCACAAAACGCAACCGGTTTGACGCGTTCCCAGACGATGTAGCCTTTGGCGTCGACACAATCGGCGTAAGTCGACGCGGCCACGACGTTGCCGACCACCATCATCCGGTTGAGCCACTCCTTGGTCCAGATCAATTCGCATTCGAAATGGCGTAGACATTCGGCAATCCGTGGTGGTTTGACTTTGGTGGAGGGCAGGGCGGTCAAGCCGGCCTTTTCCAGTTCGTTGACGCCGCGCGCGAAGGGTAGTCCGACCACGCGCACCTGTTCGAGCTGGCGACGGTCGAATGACGGCAGGTTCACCACGAATTCGCCGGTCGCCAGAATGTTTTCCCCGGTATGGCCGGCGAGGCTGGTGGTAAACGCGATCTGCACCGGGTTGTGCACGATGCGGACGCAGGTCGCATACGAGGCCGCATTGACGCGGCCGTCGCCGTCGACCGACGTGATGATTCCCACATGGCCGCCCGGTGCGAACAGCCGATCCCAGTACTTCTCGGGCTGGCTGATGAGAGCGGCGGATGAATTCATTTCATGATTTCCATGTTGCGCGTGCGATTGCTTCCGTTATTGCCGGGCGATAGCGCGGCTCTCGGCTTACGGTTTCACGGCGCGCCTGGCGCGGGCGACGATGGCGGGCGGCGCAGCGTAGATTTGGCGAACGAACTCCGCGACCTGCTCGCCGTTCATCGGCGTCAAGTCGATCCGCAGTCTGGCGGCCTCCGCCTTGAACTTCGGATCGTCGAGTGTTGCCATGAAAGCGTTGCGCAGCGCCTCTGCGCGAGCCTTCGGAATTTGCGGCGGCGCCGCGAAGGGGCGTCCGATTTTTTGCAGGCCGAAGATCAGGTCGAACAGTTTTCGATCGTCGTCGGTCTTGGCGTATTGGTAGACATGCGGCACGTCGCCGAGCGCCGGATCCTTGTCGTGGCCGAGCTGCAGGAGCAGCTTGAACCGTCCGGCATCGTAGTCGTCCCTCCACTCGGTCTTGACGGTCGATAGCGGGATGCCACAGACGCCGTGAACCTCGCCGCGTGCCATCGCCAAGCGGATGTCGGCCGAGCCGCGATAGCCCTGGATCAGCTTGATCTTGACGCCAAGCAGGTTACGCAGCGCGGTCGGGAATTGCGTCAGGGGGCCGGCCGTCCCGGAGCCGGCGCTGCCGAACAGGGTCTGTTTCGAAAACAGGTCGTCGAAGCGCGCGATGCCGGAATCCTGCCACACGCCGCACAGCCCGACGACCGAGTCCATGTTGCCGATCCAGGTGAATTGAGTGCCGTCATAGCGGCCTTTGCTGTCGCCAAGCAGCGGATCGAACGCCGCCGTGTGGGCGAAGGTTGCGATTACCGAACCGTCCTTCGGGGCGGCGTTGTAGAGCCAGTTGGCCGCCACCAGTCCCGCGGCGCCGACCATGTTTTCCGGGATGACAGTCGGGTGGCCGGCGAGATGATTCCCGAGATAACGCGCGAGCAGCCGCGCGTAGAGATCGAAGCCGGTGCCGACCTCATGCCCAATAACAATGCGGAATGCATGGGACTGGTAGAACGACGCGGCGTCATCGGTGGCTGCCGCCGGTACGAGCGTGCCGATCAGGATCTGACAGCAGAACGATAACGTGCGGAGCAGCGTGGACACCATTCCCCCCAATTGTTCACGATCGAGCGCGACCTTCGGCGCATCTTGCGCGCCGCCTCCGCGGGAGGCAACCGACGCCGCCACAAGGCAGCGTTGTCGAAGCGCGCTGGACACTCGGGCGGCGCCCCCGCAATGATCCCGCGAGAAGCATGGAGCAGGGCTAAACATGTCGGTAACGCGGGAACTCTCCGAATTCGCCCTCGGCATCCGCTATGAGGACATTCCCGATCGCGTCACCCATGAGATGAAGCGGTTCTTCATCGATGCGCTTGCCTGTGCGATCGGCGCATTCGACGCTGAGCCTTGCAGGATTTGCCGCGACGTTGCGCGCGAAAATAGCGGCCGACCCGATGCTACGCTGATCGGCGAGACCGCGAAGGTGTCGCTGTCGTCTGCGATCATCGCTAACGGCGCCATGGTCCGCTATCTGGACTTCAACGACGGTTATCATTTTCCGAAAAGTCCCGGGAAGATCGGCGGTGGGCATCCGAGCGATTGTCTGCCGGCCGTGTTCGCCGTTGCCGAGCGTCAGCACGCCTCGGGCAAAGCGGCGATCGAGGCTGCGGTCGCCGGTTACGAGATCATGGGCCGCATGGTCGACGCGTTCGCCGAGGGCCTCACGCCGATGGGCTTTCATCACGGTTCGGTCATGCCGTTTCTCGGCGCGGCGATTGCCGGACGTCTGCTTGGCCTCAGCGCGTCGCAGATGACGAATGCCATGGGTATCGGCGCCTCGTCGTCGCTCGGGCTCGGCATCAACGATGCGGAGGGTGAGCAGTACAACAATTCAAAGAACATCGCCGACAGTTTGATGCTGGAACGCGGTGTCTATGGCGCGCTGCTCGCTGCGCGAGGGTTCACCGGACCGGAGCGGGTGGTTGAAGGTAACAAGGGCTTCGCCTATTGCCTGCTGCGCGGCGTCGAAAACTATCGGCCTAAGCCCGTGCCGAACGACTACTATCTGATGCGCACCCGCATGAAATATTTCCCGACGGAATCCACCAATCAGGGACTCTTGTTTGCGACCGGAGCCTTGGTGCGCGAGCATGACCTCAAGCCGGACGACATCGAGTCGGTGCGGCTGCGCCTGAGCAAACGGACCGTCAACCACAACGGCGATCCGGCCAAGAAATATCCGCGCAACAAGGAGACTGCCGACCACAGCGCCTATTTCATCACGGCGCTCGGCATCGTGCTGCGCGGCAAGCTCATCCCCACGTCGTTCACGCCGGAATCCTATGACGACCCGGTCATCCGCGAGCTCAGCGACCGCGTGACCCTCGAACACGGCCCGGAATTCGACCAGGTGCTGACCGGTGCTGCCGTGACGATCCGCACCAAGGACGGCCGTGTGTTGCAAAGGCGCGTCGACTTTCCACGCGGCAATCCTGAGAATCGCATGAGCGATTCCGAATTGCGCGATAAATTCATCGAATGCGCCGGTGCGCGGCTGCAAATCGCACAGATTGACCGCACCATCGAAGCCTGCATGGGCATCGAAAAACTCGCCGATTTCGGCGAACTCATCGGGCCGCTCGTCGTGGCCGTCTGACCAGCGCCTGGCGTGGCGGGCTGGCGCGGCCGGCCATTGACCTCCGGCCCCGGGCGCGGGATTAAGATTGGAATTACGCGGGCACCCGGGCGGCAGGAACGAAGGAACGACGAATGGCGGACGCCGACGACAACAACGAAAAGAAACCGGGGGGCCACAATCTTTCCGATCACCTTTATGGTCAAAACCTCGTGCACGAGCACGACGGGGACACCGACCACGATCACGACCACGATTACGATTTTGAGAACGACGAGGTCCCGCTCGAAGACAACCCGCTGTGGCGGCAGGACAACGTCTCGCTGACGACTGTTGGCATCGACATCGGCTCCTCGGGCACGCAAGTCATCTTCTCGCGCGTCCACCTGCGCCGTCTCGCCGAGGATCTGACCAGCCGTTACTACGTCGTCTCGCGCGAAACGCTGTTTCAGTCGCCGGTCGCGCTCACGCCGTACCAGAACGAGGAGCGCATCGATGACGCCAAGCTCGGCGCCATCATCGACGACGCCTACGATGCCGCGAAGCTCCATCCCGACAATATCGATACCGGCGTGGTCATTCTCACCGGCGAGGCGCTGCGGCGCGAGAACGCGCAGGGCATCGCGGCGATCCTTTCCGAGCAGGGCGGAGAATTCGTCACCGCTACTGCCGGGCATCACATGGAATCGATGCTCGCCGCCTACGGCTCCGGCGCCGCACGTGTCTCCAGCGACGGGCACAAGCGCATCCTCAACATCGACATCGGCGGCGGCACCACCAAGCTCGGCCTGGTCGAGAAAGGCAAGGTAATCGCGACCGCGGCCGTGCATATCGGCGGCCGCCTCCAGGTCGTCGAGAACGGCAAAATTGTCCGGCTCGACCCGGCAGGGAAATATCACGCCAAGCGTGCGGGCTTTTCCTGGGATCGCGGCGATGCGATCGATCTCGCCGACATGCAGAAAGTCGCTGACGTGATGGCCGATACTTTGGTCGCTGCATTGACAGTGCGGCCGATGCCGCACGACGTCGAACACCTCTACCTGACCGATCCGATCGGCGATCTCGGCCGCATCGACGGCATCATGTTCTCGGGCGGTGTCGCCGAGTACATCTATCAGCGTGAAAACCAGGATTTCGGCGACATGGGCCCGCGGCTCGGCCGTGCCATCCGCGAGCGCATCGAGAACGGCGCGTTCCCGTGGCCGGTGCTGCCGGCCGGCGAATGCATTCGCGCCACTGCGCTCGGCGCTTCCGAGTATTCGGTGCAGCTCTCAGGCAATACCAGCTACATCTCCTCGCCCGGCACGCTTTTGCCGCGGCGCAATCTTCAGGTGCTGCAGCCGCCGTTCGAGGGCGGCGAGATCATCGATTCAGACAAGCTCGCCGCCGCAATCAAGAGCCACATCACGGCGTTCGACCTGCAGGAAAGCGAACGCGAGATTGCGCTGGCGCTGCGCTGGACCGGGATGCCGGCGCACGAGCGGCTGTTCGCCTTCGCCAAGGGCATCAAGGGCGGCATCGCCGACCGCATCGCCAAGAAAGAGCCGGTCTTCATCATGCTCGATGGCGACGTAGCGCAGACCCTCGGCCATATTCTGCGCGAGGAGTTGCACGTCGACAGCGAGCTCCTGGTCATCGACGGCGTGGTGTTGTGGGATTTCGACTACATCGATCTGGGTCGCATTCGCATGCCGTCCTACACGGTGCCAGTGACTATCAAGTCGCTGGTGTTCAACGAAGACCCGCGTGGTCCGCGTCCGCGCCAGCGGCTGCATCATCACGACGATGACCATGATCACGGCCATAGCCATTCGCACGACCATGATCACCCGCACGATCACAGTCATTCACACGAGCACGTGAGGCCGACGGAACGCTAGGCCCAGGCTTTCCGGAAGCCGGGAGCGCGAATTCACGCGCCCAGCAATTTGTCTTCCAGCCAATTCCACATGACGGCGGTGCCGAGCGAGAGATAGTCGCGCTGGCAATGCTGAGCGCCGCCCTCTTCGGCGGTGAATATCCGCAACGTCTTGTCGGCGGAGCCGCTGGCGTCATAGAGCGCCTGCGCATCCTTCAGCGAAATCTGCTCGTCGTCGGCGCCATGGACGATCAGGAACGGGCAGCGCATCTTTTGCACCACCCCGTCGAGCCGGAACGGTTCAAGTTTTTTCAGCGCGGCATCGAGTGAATCGACGCCCAGAATCCACATGATGTGATGGCCGGGGACCGACATCGAGGCCTTGAAGCCGGCATCGATGCGCTTCTTCCAGGTGCCATAATAATCCCAGATCGCCCCCCAGGCGATGCAGGCGGCAATGCGCGGCTCCATCGACGCGCAGCGCGGCGCGTAGTAGCCGCCGAGGCTGATGGCCATGATGCCAATGCGTTTCGGATCGACATCGGAACGCTTCTCCAGATAATCGATGCAGGCGCCGGCGGCTTTCTCATAATCGTAGCGCAACGGCATGTCGCGAAATCGGATTGCCTCGCCGGTGCCTGGTCCATCCATCACCAGCACCGAAATGCCACGCCGAACCAGATCGGGCACGCCGCGCAGGAACTGGATCTCCTTGGTGATGTCGAGACCGTCGAAGAACACCATGCAGGGCGAGCGCCGCCCTTCCTTGCTTCCCTCGTTTCGGGGGAGCAAGGGAGGGGGTGGGCGGGGACAAAATATCCGGGAAGCTCCTTGCCCTCGAACGGCACGTCGACGATTTCGATCTTGCTGCCGGACAGTGCGACGGACTGATGAAAGCACTCGACCGACATGCGGTAGGCATCGAGTGCGCGGGCATCCTTCGGTGTGCGGAAGCGTTCGCCCATCTGATAATAATGGCAGGCGCGCAAATAAAACGAGGCGGCCGATGCCGGATGCCGCTCGGCACGGAATTTCTCGGCGTGACCGCGCACGGTGTCGGCGACCTTCACACTGGCGTCGAACCACGCTTCGTCGTCCTCGCCGCTCTTGCCGTCGAGCATCCGGCCGATGGCGTGCAGTTCGCTGATGTCGACGCCGCCGAACGGCGCGGTGCCCAGCATGTTCACGAACGCCGCCGACCAGCGGTAATTGCCGGGAAAGTACATGAAGTATTTTGGCGCTTGGGACATTCACTTCCTCTCCGTCATTCCGGGGCCGAGCGCAACGAGGAGCCCGGAATCCATAATCACCGTCGGAATGAATTTGGTGCGGACCCTAAAGAAGTTCGTCGTTTGTGGCTATGGATACCGGGCTC
>Ga0208849_1000278_pt1 | contig 49785 bp, 45 predicted proteins | sample NGESurdeep072012_10_FD_184470 | JGI IMG/M metagenome (GOLD analysis project Ga0208849, IMG submission 184470) | Arctic peat soil microbial communities from Barrow, Alaska - NGEE Surface sample 53-3 deep-072012 (SPAdes) | ecosystem: Environmental > Terrestrial > Soil > Wetlands > Peat ... | reverse complement strand
TTACGCGCGCTGGGCGGCCCGCAGATTACCCACGGAGTTCGAATGGGAGTCCGCAGTTGAAGGCGAGCAGGTCGAAGGGAATTTGCTTGATTCCGGACAGCTCGCGCCGACACCCGCAAATCTCATCCAAGACCAAAGCGGTGCGAAGTACCACTCCTATGGGGATTGTTGGGTGTGGACGAGTAGCTCCTACCTGGGCTATCCCGGCTTCAAGCCGTTGGATGGCGCGCTGGGCGAGTACAACGGCAAATTCATGAGCGGGCAGATGGTTCTGCGCGGCGGATCGTGCGTAACGCCGGCGCGGCATATCCGTTCAACCTACCGCAACTTCTTCTCCCCTGAAACACGATGGCAGTTTTCCGGCATAAGACTTGCAACATAGCCGCGTTGGCCGCATCCAAGCTGAGAGCGAATTAACTGAGAGCCCATGAGCGCAGCAGCTTCCTCTGCCCGAATTCTACAAGTCGACGTCCTGCAATTTGACGAACGAGTCGCAGCAGTGGTCCGCGAAGGTCTGACTTCGCGTCCCAAGCGCCTGCCTGCGTGGCTTTTCTACGACCAGGCTGGCTCACGGCTCTTCGATGCCATCACGGCCCTGCCTGAGTACTACCTCACGCGCATGGAGCGCGGAATTTTTCTTCGCGCGTCAGAGGAGATTCTCGAGCGAGCGTGCAATGGCCGGCGACTCCGAATCGCGGAGCTGGGCGCCGGATCTGCTGAGAAGACGAGGCTGCTATTACGAACCGCTGTGAACCGGCAGGGAACGGTCCTGTATGAGCCGGTCGATGTTTCGGCGAGCGCGCTGGACGTGGCCAAACGACGGATCGAGCGCGAGATTCCCGGCGTCTCAGTCGCGCCGCGCGTGATGGACTACACCGACGGCGATGATCGCAAATTCCACTTGGGCCCGATGGATGAAGACGAGAGCCGTCTAGTGCTCTATATCGGATCGAGCATTGGAAACTTTGAGCCGCACCAGGCCGCGCGGCTGCTGCGCCGAGTGCGCGCCGGACTCGAAATTGGCGACGCCATGCTGCTCGGCGTCGATCTCGCAAAGGATGAAGCAACGCTCGTAGCCGCTTACGACGATGCAGCAGGAGTCACGGCGTCGTTTAACCGCAATATGCTTGTGCGCCTGAACAGCGAGCTGGATGCGGAGTTCGATGTGGAGACATTCGTGCACCGTGCCGTGTGGAATAAAGCGGCTTCAAGGATGGAGATGCACCTCGTGAGCCGGATCGCCCAGAAAGTAGATATAGCGGCGCTGAATTTGACAGTCGATTTCGCAGCCGGCGAGTCCATCCACACCGAGAACAGCTATAAATATCAACCTGGCCAGGTCGAGGCGCTGCTCGCGGAAACAGGCTTCCGCGCCGAGGCAACATGGACCGACCCTAAGGGCTGGTTCGCGGTGTGCCTCGGCCGCGTGAGTTCCTTCTAGCTCGCCGATGAGTCGTCGTCGACCGCGGCGTCTTCGGCTGGTGGCGTGTCATCCACCGGAGCTTCTTCTGCCGGAGCGTCTTCGACCGGTGCGTCCTCCGTTGTATCCGTCGGCGTATCCACAGGCTCGCCGACCGGATCGCCATACGCGCCCGCTCCCCCGTAGTTATCGGCAGTCCCTTCCTCATTTTGAGCGGCGTCGCCGTAGAGCTGCGCGTCGGCCGCATCGGCTGGGTTCCCAGAAGGGTCGTTGGCGTAACTATCGGCCGTCGTCTGGTCCTGCTCTGCAGTCTGCTGGTCCCAATTCGCCTGGCTCTCGTTCTGCTCCGCCGCCCAGGTCTGGTCGGTGTTGTCAGGGCCGCCTTCGTTCGCAATGGTCTGCGATTCCTGATAGGCCTGTTGGGCATCGTTAGAAGCGGCGGAATAGTCGCCTGACTGTGCGGCCTGACCCTCTTGCTGCTCCTCCTGCTGAAGCGTTTGCTGGTCAGATGTCGTGTCGACCGGGGTCGGCGCATCAGGGTCAGTCGTGCCGGTGGAATCAGGATCGGAGCCGGTTACGGTAGGATCGCTGCTGCCAGTCGGATCAGTTGTTGTCGGGTCGTAGGGATCGCCGGTATCGGGCGTCGTTGTTCCGTCTCCTGTATCGGGAGAGCTGCCGGTTGGGTCCACAACTCCCTCTGCTGTGCCGGGGTCTGTCGTTCCCGGATCTGTCGCGCCAGGGTCTGACGTTCCGGGATCGCCTACGGTCGGCGCATCTCCGCCGTCGGGAGTGCCGGCGATGGGATCCGTGCTGCCAGTCGGGTCGGAATTTGGATCGGCAGTCGGGTCCCCAGTCGTCGGATCGGTCTGGCCCGTCGGATCGGATGAAGATCCGCCATCAGTGGCAGGAGCTTCGGCCTCGGGGTCAATCACGATAACCTCCGGTCCGCCATCCGGTGCCGCGCCTTCTTCGACGACGATCACTTCCGGTTCCCCGGTCGTTGTTCCGGTTGAGTCGGCCGGATCGCTCGTTCCGCCAAGATCGCTGCTCCCGCCTGGATCTGCGACAGCATCGAAAACTTCGACTACGACGGGTTCGTCTGAAGGGCTCGAGCCGTCGGGCGAATTCGCGGCTGCATCGGGGACAATCACTACCACTTCATTCGGATCATCAGGCATAAGTTACCCTCTCTTTTCTTTTCGCGATCACTTGGCGTGTTTATGTGGGGCTACAACTACGGACGGACGTGCGGCCGATTTTGTTTTCTCGCTCGGCGAGGTCGCCGATAGTTTTGATGTTGGTAGTTTCGATGTCGACGGTTTCGATGCAGGCAATGCCGCAGCAGATGGCTTAGCTTGTGCAGCGGCAGGTTGCGGCAACGTAGCGGGTTTCGCCGGTGAGGAGGGCGTCCCCGTCGGTCTGGGTGGATTTGTTTGTGCCGCGGAAGTTGGCGACTGAGTAGCCGGCGCCCCAGAAGCCGGCGTGGGCCGAATCGTAAAAATGTTTTGACATTTCGGACAACGGACGCTCAGCGAGGTCCTGCCGCGCAGCACGGCGAGAGGAATCCGCATAGCGCCCTGGCATTTATTGCAAATCACGCGAACAGAGTCAGCCTGCGCCGCCGCGGGCGCAGACGCTGGGCCAGGTACGGAACGAGCCGCCGCCCCGAATACAGAACCAAGAGCCGGGCCAGCCGCCGGGGTAGTCCCGGGAGCTGGCGGCGGGCGTCGTGCTACTGGCGCGGCAGCCGTTAGGCCGGAGCTTGCCGCCTGAGGCGGAGGCGTGAGCTGCTTGCGAATCGGCTGAATGCTCTGGCTCCAGCGCATGAGCTCGGGCTCGTGCGCCGCCTGACCCAACAACCGCAATCGCCGCGTGGTGTACATGGAAGCAGAAGTTGTCATCTCAGAAAAGCGCGTCATTTGATCGTCGCTGCCCTCTTCCTGCTTCATCCACTCCTCGATGTTCACTTGCTTTAGCAGCCTTGAAGACCGGATGGACCATGCCAGCAGCACGCGTCGCGCCTGAGCTTCATCGCCAATAGCAAGCAGGGCGGCGCGGTCCGCTGTGATGTCGGCCTGTCGCGACCACGCCATCAGCGGCAAGTCCACTGCATCCTGAATCCATTTCGTAGGGCTGAGGCTGATGGCGTTCAACACTCCGCCAGAGAGCAGACCCTTGTGCACGCTGTCGTCGCCGGCGAGGAAGCGGGCCACCGTTTTCCAAAGCGCATGGCCGGCGCGGCAGTGCCCCATTTCGCGCGCCAGCACAAAGAGCAGATCGTCGTTCTGGAAATTGTTCAGGATGGCAGTGCCCAGCACAACAAACGCGCTGGTGTCGGTGCCATAGGTGTAGGTGTTCCACTGTGAATCGCCCGAGATATAGACGTCGGGCATCTTGGGCAGCCCAAGAATGCGCGCAGCCAGAACGGCTCGAATCCAGATATCCGGGAACTGCCTCGGACCCAGGCGAATCCCGTTGAACGTCGATTCAATCCACGGGCGGCCTACCTTCTCTGAGATGGACTTCGCGGCCGTATGAAGCGCGGAGATGCTCTGCAATTTGTTCATCGCCTGGCCGTCCTGCGCCCACAAAAAGACCGAGCGATCGAGCGTGTAACCGGGAACCAGGGGGCGCAGCCACCCACATTCCGGGCAGATGACTGTCTCTTCGCCGAGTCCCGCGCCGGTGTTTCGGCAAACTTTACAGGTCGGGGGTTGCTTCGTGTTAATGGGCGCTGCCTGCACTGGCGCAGCCACCGACGCCGGAGCTGAAACCGCGGGAGGCGCCTGAGCAGTTGTCGATCCAGTGGGCGGCTTCCACGGTGCTCCGGCGGGCGGCCGGGTTGAAGTTGCCGGCGAAGGCTGCCACGGCGCGGAAGGAGTCTGAGCGGGAGCCGCGGCTATGGCGTGGGCTGGCCCCGTATTTACCGGCTGCCACCCACCAGTTGCCGGCGGCGCGGCTACAGGATTTGCTGAAACCGGCCGCCCCTGCGCAAGAGGCGACTGCCCCGATGAAGTCGAGGCTACAAGTGTCGCCCCGCAGAAGGTGCAGAACCGCGAACCGGCATCTCCGGGCCCGTGTCCTCGCGGACAAATCAGCGCTGGTGCGGTGGTGGCCATGGGCACTCCTAATCCGGTTGTGCAGCAGAAACGTCAGTAACCCGAGAGCTGAAACTCCGCAAAATTGAAGACCCATTTAAGAGCCGGTGAAAAGAGCTCAGATCATTAATGGACAAAACATCCCATTGCGGCACTTGTAAGAGCGTCACACGAAAAGCGTCAGAACCAAAACAACATATATTGTTCGGCGGGGGGAACCGGTAGGGATTACTTTACCCGGTTTTGGTGGCGGTTGGGAAAAAATTCTGATGTCTCCGCGAGGAGTTCGTTCGCGCGATCAAAGGCCTTTTCGCGGCGTTCTGCGTTTGGCCTACCTCGGCGCCGGAACCCGCACCAGCAGAATGTCGTGGCTTGTGATTTCGATCGGCATATCGTTGGTGAGCACGACCTGCTCGCCCGTCCACAGGTTCTTACCCTTCAGCGGACCATGCAGGCCAAGCTTCGCCAGGCTCAAGTGAAACGGGTGCGTCGAGTAGCGATCGGACCCCGCGTTCAGGACTGCAATGGCCAGGGCGCCGCCGGATAAATGCCGCGTCCAGACGTCCACTTCACCGTCGGAATAAGCGCGCGTGGCTTCGTGGCCCAGGCGGTCCTGATCGATGGCGATCACGTCGCGATTAGTCAGGATGGCGCGAACTTCAGGCGTCATATTGGGCAGATCGTTGCCCGCGAGCAACGGCGCGGCGAGCATGGCCCACATGGAAAAATGCATGCGATTTTCGGCGAGAGAAAGCTTGCCGTTGCCCACTTCGAGCATGTCGGGATCGTTCCAATGGCCGGGCCCCGCGTACTTAGCCAATCCCGCCTGCTCATTAAGAATCGAATAGATACTTTGCCAATTAGGCTGAATATCGCCGGTCGTCCGCCACAGATTCGCGCCGACCTTCGGGCCCCACTCCCACACCGCGTCCCATCCGTACTGGCACAGTGAGTAGACAATAGGCCGGCCAGTTGCCTTGAGCGCTTTATCCATCTTCTCGTAGGCCGCAATCATCAATTGCATCTGTGCGGCTTTGTCGCCGGGCGCCTGCTTCATCATCACGGCGGGGATGAAGCTGCACAGGTCGTACTTCAGATAGTCGATGCCCCATGAAGCATAGAGCTGCGCGTCCTGGGCTTCATGATCGAGTGATGCCGCATAGCCCGCGCAGGTCTTTGGCCCCGGCGAAGAATAGATGCCGAGCTTCAGCCCCTTCGAGTGCACGTAATCGGCCAGCGCCTTCATGTCAGGAAACTTCGTATTTGTGTGCAGCACACCGTCGGCGTCGCGTTCGCCCTCCCAGGTGTCGTCGATGTTCACGTATTCATAGCCATCATCCTTCATACCGGTCGAGACAAGCTGATCGGCGGCCGCGCGGATGTCCTTGTCGGTCACGCGGCCCGCGAAGAAGTTCCAACTGTTCCAGCCCATCGGCGGAGTCCCCGACGACAGCATTTTGTCGTTGGCGTGGATCGGCGGAGTCAATGCCACCTGCGGTGGGGCGGACCTTTTGACGAGCTTCGTGGGGTTCTTCGGAGCCGTTTGCGCCGCAGCGGTAAGGGATCCTAAAACGAGAGCGCCAACAGCTAAGAGCGGGTGAATTTTCACGACTGGAATCTCTTGGAAACTTTTTCAGGGTCATCCTATCTTGCCAATACGGAACACGGCAACGGACACAGCAAATCTTCGCCCACCCCAAAGTCTTCACTGACCCCTGGGTGCGAGATACTTTAAACAATGCCCTTTACTCTTTCTCACGCTCCCGCCGCATGGCCCTTTCGAAAAACGCGCCTTGAAATGCCAGCCCTCCTGATCGGATGTTTCGCGCCGGATCTCCCCTACTTCATGTTTATCAGGCCATATGGACTCATCGGCCACACGCTGCTCGGCGCTTTTATCTTCGATTTGCCGGTGAGTCTGGTTGTGCTTTGGTTGTTTTATGCCTACGTAGAGCAGCCGCTTTCAATGCTGCTGCCGAAGGGCATTCGCAGAAGACTCAATCCCGTGACCAGTAATTTCTCTTTCTGGCCGCCGGCGCGCCTGGCGTTGATCGTGGTCTCGATCCTGATTGGGACGGCGACGCACATTTTGTGGGACTCCTTCACGCACACGTTTTATTGGCCATATCGGCATTGGAGCTTCCTTAGCGATGTTGTGCTCGTTCCCGTTGCCGGGAACATGCAGATGGACAAGGTGCTGCAGTACGGCAGCTCCTTGTTCGGGCTGGTCTTTGTTGCGGTTTGGATCTGGTCGTGGTATCGCGCAACCAAGCCAGTGGAATCGCCGGTCGCGAAGCCATATACGCCCGGGCAGATTCGCGTCATCACATTTGTAGCGCCGGCCGTGGCGCTCGCCGGCGGAATTCTCCGGGCATATTTGGTCCTCGGAGCTCCAAAAATGACGATTCGATCCTTGATGTACTTCGGGGTCGAGTGGGGGATTACCGCGACCACTGTGTTGTGGCTCGGACTGCTGATCTGCGGCGCAGCCTTTGCCCGGTCGGCGAGGGGCCTTAATGCAAGAGAGGCGCGTGGCAAAGCGGAAAAAGAACGCAGGGAGGAAATTTCCTGAAGTCTTTTTTGAGAAGCATCTTGCCCCATCGTTCATGGTCCGGGAACGGCGCCGATTTTTCCTGCCGGGTCGAAATTTTTTATACCTCGCGATGGCGCGTGAGGAGGAAGTAGACCAGCGGAGTGATAACGAGCGAAAGGACCATGGAAATGGTAAGACCGCCAATCACGGCGATGGCCAGCGGTTGAAGCATTTGCGAACCGGCGCCGAGGGCGAAGGCCAGCGGCAACATGCCGCAGACCGCCGCAATAGCGGTCATAACGATGGGGCGCAGCCGGCGTTGCGCGGCGTGCAGCATGGCTTCGCGAGGCGAAGCCCCCTCGGCGCGGTAACGCTCGTCGGCGTCGAGCAGCAGGATGCCGTTCTTGGCCACGATGCCGATCACCATGATCAGCCCCATGAACGATGCGACGTTAAACGTCGATCCGGTGACAAGCAACGCCAGAATGACCCCCGAGATGGAGAGCACCGACGAGATGAGAATGGCAACCGGCGCGGGGAAGTTGCGGAACTCGGCCAACAGCACGCCGAACACCAGGGCCAGCGCCAACATCAGCACCTGAAGCAGATCGTGGAACGATTGTTGCTGCTCCTGGTAAGTGCCCCCATACTCCACGCGCACCGATGCAGGCAGGTGAAGGCCGGCCACCACCTGCTGCACCTTGGCCACGCCGGTTCCCAGGTCGGAACCCTCTAGCCGGCCCGTTACAACCACGAGCCGCTGCAGGTTTTCGCGGCGGATTTCGTTCTGCGGCGGTAACTGCTCCACGTCGGCAAGGGAGCCGAGCGATGCAGTGTGGCCAGAGCTGCTCTCGAAGACCGTATTCTCAATCGCATCCAGCGAGGTTCGCGTTTCGTCGCCCAGCCGGACACGGATCGTGTAGGCGCGGCCATTCGCGATGAGCGGATCGGTCGTGGGAATGCCATCCAGAATCGCCGTTGCATCCTGCGACACTTCCTCTGGCGTGAATCCAAATCGCGCCGCCACAACCGGGTCCACCGCAAAGTTAGTGGCCGGGCCGCTGATCGTGTTCTCAATGCCGTTTTGCACGTCCACAACGCCGGGAACCTTGCCGATGGCATCGCCGACGCGAGGACCGAGTTGGGCCAGCAAATTCGCATCGTTTGAGAAAATCTTGATCTGGATGGGCTCGGGGGCGTTGGAGAGGTCCCCGATCATGTCCTGCAGTACCTGGGTAAACTCGATGTCCAGCTCGGGCTCGGTGCTCCTGATCTGCTGGCGAATATCGTTCATCACTTCGTCAATGGAGCGGCTGCGCTTGGCCTTCAGCTTGACCGTGAAGTCGCCGGTGTTGGCCTCGTGTACGGCATTGAATCCCATTTCCATACCGGTGCGGCGCGAGGTGATTTCAACCTCGGGTGTGGCGCGAAGGATGCGTTCGACATGCTCCAGGACGCGATCGGTTTCGCTTAGGGAACTTCCGGCAGGCATGATGTAGTCGAGAATGAACCCGCCTTCGTCCATCTCCGGCAGCAGGTCGGAGCCCAATGCTTTGTAGCCGGCCCACGTCGCCGCAATCAGCATCAGGCAAATCCCTCCCACCCACAGCGGCTTGGCCAGCGTCCAATCCAGAACCCGGTGGTGGTAGGCGAGTACGCGGGTGAGCAACCGCCCGGCATGGTGACCGCCCTCGGCATCGCCTTCATTCTTGTTCGGACCGCCTGCTTCAGCAGGCGGCTTGCGCAAGAGCACATAGCTCAATCCCGGTGTCCAGGTAAGCGCCAGCGCCAGCGAGGTGAGCAGCGCGGCGCTCATGGTGATGGCCAATGCCCGAAAGAAGCTGCCCGTGACGCCGCTGACCGAGACCAGAGGCAGAAAGACGACCACCGGAGTAATAGTGGAAAAGACCAGCGGCGTGGTGATCTCCCTGAGAGCCTTGCGCACCGCTTCGGCGCGGTGCTCGCCTGCGTCGCGATGCATCACAATGTTCTCCACCACCACAATGGCGTCATCGATCACCAATCCGATGGCCGCTGCCAGTCCGCCCAGCGTCATCAGGTTGAAGCTCTGGCCGATGAGCCACATCGAGGCAATCGTCACGGCAATCGTTACCGGGATCACCAGCCCGGCAATCAGCGACGAGGTCCAGTCGCGCAGGAAAAGGAAAAGAACCACGCAGGCCAGCAGAAGTCCGATGAAGATGGCGTCGCGCACGCTGGAGATGGAGTCACGCACTAACTGCGACTGGTCGTAGAAAAGCTCGAGCTTCACGCCCGGCGGCAGCTTCCTTTGGAGATCGGCAACTTCGCCGGCCACGGCGTCCGCAACGGCCACGGTGTTGCTCGAGGGCTGGCGGGCGATGGTTAGCAGGACCGCGTCGTGGCCGTTGGCGGTGACCCTTGTGTAGACCGGCAGAGTGCCGGATTGGACGGAGGCCACGTCGGCGACGCGCACGGGAGCGCCGGCAGGCGTGGTCTTGACCACCAGCTGGCGCAGGCCGGCGAGGTCGTGTACCTGCGCTCCAACCAGTCCCAGGATCAACTGGTGATGGGCCTCGTAGAGTCCGGGCGAATCGACGATATTCGAGGCTTGGATGGCGTTGACAAGGTCGGTGATGGTTACGCCGGAGTTCTCGAGCAATGCCAGATCGGGCACGACGTGAAACTCCGGCACCTGCCCGCCCTGCACAAGTACGGTGCTTACGCCGTCCACGCGGTTCAGTGGAGGCTTCAGGTCATACGTGGCGATCTGCCACAGCTGGGTCTCGGGAACGGTGTCGGAAGTCAGGCTGTAGCCAAGGATTGGGAAAGTAGCAAACGTAAGGCGGTTCGCGGTGATGCGCGCCGTGGGCGGCAATTCCTGCTGCACCTGCGCCAGCGCCGCATCCACCAACTGCAACGACTGGACCATATCCACGTTCCAATCGAAGTACAGGCTCACCTCGGCGGAGCCGCGGCTGGTTGTGGATCGAACCGTGACCAGGCCTGGAACTGAATTGATTGCATTCTCGATCCGCTGCGTGATGGTCACTTCCATCTGCTCGACCGGCATCACGCCGTTATCCACGCCGATGATCACGCGCGGAAAGCTGGTCTCGGGGAAGACAGAGATGGGCACCTTGAATGCCAGGAAGATCCCGGCCAGCGTGAGCATGCCGGCGAAAAAGAAGATCGTCCGCGTGGACCGAGCCAGCCAGAAGGGCTTTGGCTCGTGGCTCGCAGATTTGGCCGGCATCAATCGTTTCCCCCGCTGCCTGCCGTTGCCGGGCCAACCCGGACTTTCGTGCCCTCGTCGAGACCATAGGCGCCGATGGTGATCACCATGTCAGTGGGCGCAATGCCGCTGGTCACTTGCACGTCCGTACCGTCGTCAATGCCCAGCGTGACAGGCTTGTTATGCGCCGCGCCGTCGCTGCCAACCACCATCACCGACTTCGCGCCATCGTCCGCGGTCTGGATCGCGGAATCCGGAACCTTCAACGCCTGCGCGACGGTTTTGCCCCTAATGGTCACCTTCACCGGCGTACCGACCTTGAGCTTGCCTGTCTTGTTGTCGATCTTCAGCCATACCTCGACGGTCGTGCTGCCGGGGTCCAGCGCCGGACTCACCAATGTGACTGTTGCCGGAACTGGATCTGCGACCCCCGGAACATGCACTTGGGCCGCATCGCCGGCTTTCAACTGCTGCGCAAGGCTCTGCCCGATATGCGTCTTCGCCAGCAACACCGACGTGTCCATCACCGTAATCAGCGGTGCTCCCGCCGCCGCGGTTTCCCCGGCGAACAAAGGCCGCTCCGTCACAACTCCGTTGATGGGACTATGAATCTCGGAGTAATTGACCTCCGCCTCCGCCGCGTTGTACTTGCCTTCGGCCGATGTCAACTGTCCCTTCGCCGCCTTCAGCGCGGCCGCGCTGCTCACGCTCTTCACCAGGTCCAGATGCTTGGCCGCCGCGTCGTAGGCCGCTTGCGCCTGCACCAGCGCCGCCCGCGCTGTGTCCAGTTCGCGGCCGGCAATTGCCCCCTCGGCGAACAACTGCTTGCGGCTCGCGACGATGCTTTCGTTCAGTTGGAGATTCGCTTTGGCCGAGGCCACGTCCGACTCCGCTTTCAGCGTATCTTCCGGCACCTGGGCCTGGGTCGCCGTGGCGTACGCCGCTTGCGCCGCCTCAAGCGATCCCTTGTTGTCGGTCGCCGCTGCTGCCAGGTCGTTGTTCTCTAGCGTCACCAGCAATTCTCCGGCGTGTACCCGCTGTCCGCGCGCAACATAGAACTTCCGCACTGGAGCGCTTATTTTTGGCGCGATTGCCGCCTGCGCGATCGGCGCCAGAATGGCGTCAGCAGTGATTTGCTCGGCGATCGGCCCCTGCTCGGGATGCTCCGCCTGCACCGTCACCTGCGTTTCAGGCACAGCAGCATTCTTGCAACCCGGCAAAAACGCCAGCGGCAGCGCGGCGGCCACCATGGGAATGAGCAGCCGCAAAATGCGCGCTCTTCGGGTTGCGTTCACCTTCGTTCTTTCGCTCATAACCGGTTCCCTGATCCTTGATACCTAACCCCTAACCCCTGTTCTTCACATCGTCCCAGTGATCGCTTGCAGTGTCGCTCGCGCCGTCTCATAGCGCACGCGTCCATCCTCGCGAGCATTCTCCGTGCTCACGTAGGTATTCTCCGCGTCCACCACTTCCAGCACCGTGGCCTCGCCGCCGGTGTAGCGCAGCTTCGTCAGCCGCAGGCTCTCTGCCGCGTCTGTCACGCTCTCGTCCAGTGACGCCAATTGATCGCGCGCCGCGTTGGCCTCTGAATACGTTTCTTCAAGCTGGGCGATGAGCCGCCTTTGCGCGGCGCTCAGCGCCACCTGCGCCACCTCGCGGCGAATCTCGCTTTGCTTCACCTTATGCTCGCTTGCCAGCCAGTCAAAGACGGGAATGTTCATCGTGACGCTCGCCGAGTAGCCAAGGTTGCGCTCTCCGTTGGGGCCGTTGGCCGCAAACTGCGGCGCATCGATGCCGTAAGTCACATTGAGGCCCACATTTGGCAGCAAGGCGCCCCACGCCGCCTGCACATCCGAGTCGCTGGCTTCCAGTGCCGCCAGCGCGTTCTTCAGTTCGGGATTATTCCGGCCCGCGGCTTGCTCCACGTCCGCTTTTGACGGCAACGGCGCCGCCGCTTCCGGCGCGCTCAGCGTGTACGCAGTTCGCGGATCGGTAAACAAAAGAACCCCCAGATCCAGGTGGCCCTTTTCGGCAGCCACTTGGGCGTCTTCAAAATCGCGGTCGCGCTGCAGCTCCACTAGCTGAGCCTTCACCACGTCGGCATGCGCGGCCTCGCCCCCTCGCTCCCGCTCGGTGGTCAGCCGGGTGAAATCGCTACCCTCCTGGCGCGCTTGCTCGGCCACAGCCAGCTTGTGGTCTGCCGCCAGCGAGCCGTAGAACAAGCTGGTCACAGTGGCTACCAGCCCACGCCGCACAATCTCCTCCTGCGCCCGGGCCATTGCCGCTGCCGCATCGGCATGCCGCACGGCCGCAACTGGCCCCAACCCCAGCGTCTCATTCACCACGCCCTGGCTGAAATACTCCCTGACACCATTGTTCGTAATGAACTTCGGCAGATCCGGCGTATCGGATATCTGCCCCACCTGGCCATGCGCCCCGTTCGGTTCCGTGTAAAGGCCCTGGTTGTAGTAGGAAACGCTCGGCAACAAACCCGCTACCGCAATCGATTTGTCCAAAGCTGCTATCCGGCGGGCTGCCACGGCCGCAACAAACGACGGCTCGCTCGCCTGCGCCCGCCTCATCGCTTCATCCAGCGTAATCGCCAGGGGCTTGCCTGCGCCCGCTGCAGCGCCGCTGTCTACTGTCTGGCCGTGGGACGCAATAGGCGCGCACACCACGAGAACGGAAGCGATCGTTGCCAGGCGGCCGTGAAACAGCGGACCCCCGGCGCGACGGTAACTGAAACGAGTCGTCACACTCAGAAGGATACAATCCTCTAGCCAAATCGGAAGGGTTTTGGCAACCGGTCTCGCATCGTTGCCCCGGCGGCGCGAACCTCTCCCGGTCTGAGATACTTAATTGTTATGCCAATTGACGACCTGCAGCAGGCTGCACAAAAAATTGCCGGATTCCTGAACTCCCTGAACAAGCTCGGCGGGCTGCGCCTAAAATATCGCATCAGCGCGACCGATGGAATACAAGAAGGCGAAGGTGCGGCGCCGCGCCAGATCGGCGTTGAATTGGCCGGCCCGGATGTGCCGCTCGTCATCCAGCACAACGGCGAGCTGCTCCGCGCTATCGAAACCCTGGCCGCGCAAATGCTGCGCCTGGACCACCACGAGCACGACATGGTGAGCTTTGACGCTGCTAACTTCAAGGCTCTGCGCGCCGAGGAGCTGCGCCTCTCTGCCGAAGCCGCCGCCGACAAAGTCCGCCAGACTGGGCAGCCCTACAGCTTTCCGCCCATGAACAGCCGTGAGCGGCGCATGCTGCACCTGGTCTGCAAGTCGTTGAAGGGCATTGAAACGGCCAGTGTGGGCGAGGGGCAGGGCCGTTTTCTCGTGGTCTATCCCGAAGGCAAGACTGATCTGCCAGTCGAGCCGCAGTTCAAGCCGCGGACGTTTGGGCGGCGGCCGGATAGCCGTCGGTGATCCGTCGTCAGTGGTCTGAGCGTCGTTCGGCAGGTTTGGCTGTGAAAGTAAACCCCCAAGCTGTGCCACAATCCAGATTATGAAAAGACAGTTGCTGGCGCTTCTGCTTTTTGCCTGCGTGACGATGTGCGCCGCGCAAGAGCGGCCTGTGCCGTATGCGCAAAAGCACCTCGTCCTTCCCGCGCAGCGGCGCCTTGTTTTACCTGCGCAGCAGAGGCTTGTGCTTATCGACCAGGATGGCGCTGGTCCCGGCGGCGCCGATCAGATGGCAATCCTTGCGCTGCTTCAGGCGCCAGACGTCGAGGTGCTCGGAATCACCATAGTGACCGGCGATGCGTGGCGCGACGAAGAGACTCTGCACACCCTGCGCATGCTTGAGCTGACCGGGCACGCCAATGTTCCCGTCGTTCGCGGCGCTGTTTTTCCGCTGGTCCGCAACGAGGAGCAAACACGCATGGAGCAAGCGCTCGATGGCAAGGTGGCGTGGCTGGGCGCATGGGGAGGGGTAACGGCAACGGCGGCCGGGGCCGTTGCTGGGGATATGAGTCCGAAATCGCACGGGCCCTTCGAAATTCCAGCCATGCCCGAGGGCCAGCCGACCAACAAGCCAATCGATGAAGACGCGGCTCACTTTCTTATCCGTCAGGTGCGCGCGCATCCGCATGAAGTAACCATTTATGCCGCCGGGCCGCTGACAAACGTTGCGCTGGCTGTCTCGATCGATCCTGAGTTCGCGTCGCTGACTAAAGGCATCTTGATTATGGGCGCCAGCCTTAACCCCCAGACAAATGGGCCGCGGACGAGCGATATCGAAGCCGATCTTGAATTGTCTGACCCGCGGCACGAGTTCAACTTCTGGTTCGATCCCGAGGCCGCGCACATTGTGCTGTATGCCAACTGGCCGCACATTGAAGTGACGACGGAGGACGTTTCGGTGAAGGCGCCGTTCACGCAAGCGATGCTGGACGCGATTGCGAAGTCGCAGACGCCTGCGGCGCGCTACATTGCAGCATGGAGCCAGCGGCGCACGGATATGTGGGACGAGCTCGAAGCGTGTGCTTGGTTGGATCCCGCGATCATCACCAAAGAGGTAGACGTCTACATGGATGTCGACCTGAGCCATGGCCCCGGCTACGGCGACACGCTCGCCTGGCCGGAGATTCTGAAGCCGGCGACCGGCGTTCGAGTCGTCCACGCGCAGATGGACCTGGATTTGCCCCGCTTCCAGAAGGATTTTATCGATCTGATGACGCGAACGCCCTAGCGATCCGCGAGGCCCTGCGCTAGTCGGAGGTTCCTTCCTGTTTCGAATCGTCGTTGGATTCGTTGCCCGATGCGTGGCCCGGCTCATTGCCGTGATCGTGGTGCTGGTATTTGAGAATCGTTTCGTTCAGCCGGTCTGGATCGACGGAGACCTGCACGGCATCCAGTTCCGTGCCATCGAGATCGAGAATAAAAAGCCCCATCCGCTTGCCCTCGGCGTGCGAAAAGATCATCGTCTGCTCGCCGCCATGGCGGCCCGTTGCGCGACTCGTCTCGCGAATCATCCGCTCCCATCCCTGGCCCAGCTTTTCTTCGACCATGCGATTGAGATCTTCGCCGTCGACAGGAGCCGAGAAGTGCTCGAACTCGGCAACGTGAACGCCGTCGACGCCGCCGTGTGTGACCGCGCTCGCGACAATGCTGCCCAGGCCCATCAGCGGAATGCGCATCGCGTGCTGGTGATAGCGGCTCTCGATAGAGCTGACGATGCCGTCAAATCCCCCATCGCCGCCCGCGGCCGCCCGCACAACGCACCATGGAGCCACCACAAGTACGCAAAGTGCGGCGCAGCCCAGCGGAATCCAAAAATGCCGATTCAAAATGCGACCGTTCACAACGCGCCCGTTCCCTGTTTGTGCGCTCCCCGTTTTTGTACTCATTGGTCGCCTCCCTTCTTGGCTTTTTCACCGGGCTTGTCTTTGCTGGATTTGTCTTTTTCAATGTCGCCTAGTTTGCTGAGGCCGCCCAGCCCCTTCAACTCCGAAAGCTGATCCATGCGAATGGGGCCGAGAATGAGCACGACGGTCAACTCTTTCGGTTCAGCGTCCAGAACAAAGATTCCCTGCGGCTGGCCGTTGACCATCTTCATCAACACATCGGTGCTCTCGCCGCTCTTGATCTCGCGCACGTGCACCATCGGCGTCCACTCGGGGGCTCGGAAGGCCCGGCGAAGTTGTTCAAGCTCATCCGGTGAGTACTGGCCTTCTTTATCGAATTCGTAATCGCGGACATAAATGCCGTCGAGCCCTTCGATCAACTGCTGCACCCCGGCCTGGTCCTTGTCGTTTTTGTCCATGAATTTCGCGGCGAAGCCTAGCATGTCCTTGCTGAGCGTCACCTCGGTCACGTCCGAAGCGCGCGCAGCCAGCTCTTTTTGAACTTGCGGCGCGAGAAACCAGCTCGTCGATGACGGCGACTGCTGGGCCAGCGCAGGCGCAATCAGCGCCGCGGATCCCAGAATGATTGTTGCAATGCGATATTTCATGGTTGGTTCTCCTTATCGGTACGAATCTCTTTTTACTTTGTCCCGCATTTACTTCGAATCCCCTTACTGCGAATTCTTGTCTCGCTCCTGCAACTGCGCGTTCATCACCTGCAGCGCGTGATTGGTCACGCGCAGCGCGGTAAACACCTGCTGCTTTGCTTCCTCGCCCTTGCGGCGCTCGATGGCGTAACGTCCCACGATTGCCCCGCCTGCCACACCGGCCAAGACCAGCGAAGCCGCGATGCGCTCGAACCAGATCATGCGGCTGCGCTGCCGCCCCGACGTGTGACTTAAGCGAAGCTTCGCGCGATTCTTCCGCCCCTCCATCACCTTGCGCTTCAGGCTTGCGGGCGCTGATTCGCGCTTGAGGCTGTCGCGCAATTCGTTTTCAAAGTCGTCAAACGGCACGGATGTACTCCTTTAACTGGCTCTTTGCCTTGGCCCGCAACAGCTTCAATCCGCGCTGCAACTGGCTCTTCACCGTTGCCAGCGGCGTGCCGAGCGTGGCCGCAATCTCCTCCGGCGTCAGATCCTCCTGATAGCGGAGAATGAGCGCCGCGCGTTGCGCCTCCGGAAGTGTTCCAAGCAAAGCTTCAATTCGGTCGCCAAGCGGCGATCCACGTTCCAATTCCTGCGCGCCATGCGATTCGTCAATCTCGACCCACAAATCCGTTCCGCGCACTCTCCGCCGGCGCAGCGCATCCGTCGCCCGGCTTATTGCAACCCTCCGCAACCAGAAAATCGCGTGCTGTGGGCTTTCGATTCTCACTATGTTGCGGTCGAGCTCCATAAAAACGTCCTGCGCGATCTCCTCCGCCAATCCGCGGTCGCCGGTCATCCGCAGCGCCAGCGAAAAAACCATGGACTGGTGCTCGTCAAAAAGCCGCTCGAAATCGCGGAATTCGAGATCGCGCCTTTCCAAATCCTGTAATTGTTCGAATTCGCGATTCAAGTCGCCGGCCATAAATCTCGCTGCTACCTTCTAATCCGCAGAGGAGTGCGGAACGGGATGCAAAGAATTACGTTTTCGGTTAAGAAAAGTTCAGACGCTGCAGCTTGCGCGGCACGAACGAGTAGCGCCGGTCGCTGGCCGGCTGTCCTGGTGGCGTCCTCGCCGCCAGGCGCGGGAGTTTTGTAATAAGGGCACGGCTTTAGCCGGGCCTCAACATCTGCATAAGATCGTCCGGGCTTCAGCCCGTGCCATACAAATCCAACCCGATCACGCCACTAGGGATAGACTGATCGTCATGCGATGTGGCATACGATGTGGATCGATCATTGCATTGGTTCTGGCGTGCTGCGCAGCGGCGCGAGCGCAATGGACGATCGAGAACTCCGGCACAACGGCCGATCTGCGCGGCATCGACAACGTGGGCGGAGGGGTTGCCTGGGCCTCCGGAACGAACGGAACCGTTTTGCGAACCGAAGACGGCGGTTACGTGTGGCAAGCGTGCACAATCCCTCCGGGCGCCGAGCATTTAGATTTTCGCGGCATTCAGGCCTTCGACGCGAACACGGCCATCGTGATGTCGAGCGGCAAAGGCGATCTGTCGCGCCTCTACAAAACAACCGACGGCTGCCACACATGGAAACTATTACTAGAGAACAACGACCCTGACGGCTTTTACGATGTAATCACTTTTTGGGATAAACAACATGGGTTCTTATTAGGTGACCCAGTCCTGAAAACGCTATCTCGCAAGGAGGGCGATCCCCTCGAATATCGCGCCGTTCAACGGTCGCAGCTTTACGTGACCAAGAAACTCAAAAGTCCTCGACTACTCACGTTGTCCACGATTGACGGTGGCGCGCATTGGGCATATTGGGGAACTGACCGTGGCTACTACACAGAGGACATAGCTTCGGACGGGGTGGCCTTCGCTGCGAGTAACTCATCCGCTTTTGTCCCTCCCCAAGCTTTGCCTTTCTGTCGGATCAGCCCAAGCTCTGCGACGGGAAGATCATGGATTGGAGTGGGTGGGCGCGGCGGGGCGCGCGTGGTGATAGGTTTCAGCAATATGACAGATGTTTGCGCCGGCCCAAAAGACCGATGGCCGGACGAATTGAGATTTGCGTGGTCGAAGGCAGTCCCCGCCCCAATGGCGGGTGGAACGGATGCGTCCGGCATATTCTCCCTTGCATTTCGGCAAGATGCGGATCAGAGGGACATTGACAAAGCTCGCCAAGCCGCTCCTTTTGCGGATGATCGCGGCTATATTAACGGAGTTGCAGTTGGCGGCGATTACACCAAGCCAAGTGAAATGATGGGAACTGCTGCGTGGTCGGAGGACAGCGGTCTCACGTGGACCACGTCACCCACCCCGCCGCACGGCTTCCGCTCCGCCGTAGCCTACGACACCGACGCGAAAACCTGGATCACCGTCGGCCCCAACGGCACCGACATCTCCACCGACGACGGCAAGAACTGGCGCGCGCTCCATCCCGACGCCGCGTCGCACGAATCGCCTGACGCTGACTGCAACTGGAACGCTCTGTCTCTGCCTTTTGTCGTCGGCCCGCATGGGCGCATTGGCAAATTCAATCCGCACGCTCTCGATGCGAACAGCGGTAGGTGAATACGGAGTTCGCTACGGTCGGGTAGTGCGACGAAGACCCCAGTGTCATTGCCCAAAGCCTTGCATGTGCCGCTTGTTCGAACCGAGATCGGGTAGCCCGGAGTCGAATTTGCCCACCCCAATGACCCGTTTGCGCGGAGCCGCGCTGTGATACCTGCCCATGAGTAGCAGACTCTCGCGCACAACGCGAGAAGGGCTCCATCCCAGACGCCGCACGAGCTCGTCTAACGTCTGTTGGGCTTCGGGATTCAACCGCGCTTGAACAACGGCCTTCATGATTCGGATCGTACTACAACGTGATTTTTGAAGCAGAGGCGGGCTTCGGCCTTCAAAACAAATCCGGAATCGAGTTAAACGCAATCCGCGTCGGCGCGGCCTTGTACGCCGTGAGCATTGCCGCGGGCGCAAGCGTGCTCATTCCGTATTTATCGTTGATCTGGTCCATAGTGGCGTTGAGGCGCGTGCGGCTCTGCTCTTCTTCAAGGCCGTCGAAGAGCGCCAGCGTGTGCAGGCGATCGGGAACAAGATTATTGAGCTGCACGCCGATGAAATAAGGATGTTCGTACTGCTCGCCGCTGGGCCGCGACTCCCAAAGACGGCGCAACGCGGCAATCAGCGTCTGATTATCCTGGCACTCGCTCAGCTTGATCTCGCTGCGCCAGCCGCGCGTGGGCGCGCCGAATCGTGAAACCGGCATCTTCTCGCCGCGCGGCACCGCAAATCCAATCGCCACGCCAATATGGCTGGCCCATAGTTCCGCCGCGCGCAAACGCATGGCCGCTTTGTGCAGTAGCTTGTGCGCCACGCCCCAGGCCTTTTCCGCGCTGCGCATCTCGGGCGCCAGCACATGCGAGTGGCTGATGGATTTCTGGTGCTCGAGCTCGTCCATTTCGAAATCTTCGCCCGCAAGCCAGTGAAAAAGCCGCTCGCCCCACACCGATCCCCAGATCTCGCCGGCATGTTCGCGGTCGAGCGCCAGCAGATCGTCCATGGTACGAATGCCTTTGTCGTTCAGCCGCTTCTCAGTTCGCGCCCCAATGCCAGGCAGATCGCGCAGCGTCAGTTGGTGCAGCGCTTCGGGCAGAATGTCGAGCGGCAACGCCACCAGGCCGTCGGGCTTTTCCATATCGCTGGCTATTTTGGCGAGATAGCGATTGGTGGCGAGGCCCACCGAGCTACGCAGGCACTCTCCAACGCGCTCATGGATTGTCCGTTTCACCCGCATGCCCAAATCCAGCGCCGCCGGCAAGGGCCGCTCGCGGCCGATCAGTCGGCAGGCCATCTCGTCGATGGAGCAAACGGCAGTTACCGGAACGCAGCTCTCTACAGCTTCGACCACGCGATGATGGTACTCTGTGTAGATTTCATGACGGCCTTCAACGAGCACGATCTCCGGGCACATGCGTTTGGCGTCGGCGACTATCGTTCCAGTGCGCACGCCAAAGGCTTTGGCCTCATAGCTGGCGGCAATGCAGACAGTCGTATCGGCCATCATCGGCACCACGCCGACTGGACGGCCGCGAAGCTCAGGCCGCACCTGCTGCTCCACTGACGCAAAGTAGGAATTCAAGTCGACGAAAAGCCAGTTCAGCAGGGGTTCTTGAGTAGAATTTCCGGCCGAGGCAGAATCGCCGGCGGCAGCAGCTTCCGGATTCTTGGGTGCATCTTCCGCAGCGAAGCGAAGGTTGGCAAGCTCCTCCGGCCACTCATCCGAAGTGGCCGAGGACGCCGGATTGGGATAAGCTGCCATTCGCTCGCTACTATCTTCGCCTTTTGTTTGCTATTTTGCAATCTGAATGTTTTCCCGATCAGGCCGATAGATTCCCCGAAAGCGTTAGCTACTGACCCAAAAGTGAGGTATATCGTCTAAGCTCTGATGTGGGTAACATTCCATAGAGTTTTGGAATCCAACCGTATGGCCGGTTCGATACCGTGAATGGTGATTGAAGATGCGGACGCTGGCACATTGGATTGCGGTGAATGGAAGCTTCCTGGCCGTGCTGGTCACTGTGGGTGTAGCCGTATTGCTTGTCGCCTGCCTTGAGTGCACGCACTGCCCCAAGAGCAAAAAGGACGACCTCTTCAATCGTCACGAAGTCTAAGCCCAACGAGTTTAGGCCCACTCATTCTAGACTGAGACTAATTCCCGTCCGCTGCCGGAGCCCCCGGCTTCAAATAAGTTTCAAACTGCGCCAAAATCCTCGTAAATAATTGCGTCTGCGCCCTCGGACCCGCGATGGAGTGCGTCTTGCGCGGAAAAATCTGCAGGTCATAAGGAATGCCGGCGTCAATAAGCCGCTGCACCAGCTGCACTGTGTTTTCAATGTGCACGTTGTCGTCGCCGGTTCCCTGCGCGATGAGCAGCCGGCCCTTCAAGTCCGAGGCTGAGTTCACCACGGAGAAATCGCGATAGCCGTCGGCGTCATCTGCAGTCAAGCCCAGATAGCGCTCAGTATAGATGGAGTCGTAGATGCGCCAGTCGGTAACCGGCGCAACGGCCACACCGGCGCGGAAGCGGCCCGAGTGCGTCATCGCGTAGACGGTGAATGTGCCGCCCCAACTCCAGCCCCACCAACCCAGGCGCTTCGGATCCAGTTGCGGATACTTCGCCAGCACTGCGTCCACAACCGTCAACTGATCTTCGAGTTGTACCGGGCCAAAGTTGCGGTAAGCCGCCTGCGCGAAGGCGCGACCGCGGCTGCCCATGCCGCGATTGTCGGTGTGGAGCACGGCGAAACCGTGTTGCGCCAGCAACTCATCGAAGAGCAGCGCGCCGCTCCATTGGTTCACAACGATCTGGTCGTGAGGGCCTCCGTAGGGATTTACGATCAGCGGTACGCCGGCAGGATTCGTCGAGCCTTCGGGCAGCAACAACGTGGCGTAGAGAGTAGTTCCATCATGCGCCTTCACCTCAAGTTGCTCCGGCGGATACAGATGGTAAGAATCCAGCGCATGCGTCTCCCAGAAGACGCGGCACGAATCTGCGCCGGATTTCCCGCCCGGCTCGTCTCCTGCCTTATCTGTCGTCCGGCATACGCGCATCACCGGCGGCGTCATGCGCGTTGAAAATTTATCGGTAAACGCGCCGCCATCGGCAGAAAACGTGGCCTGATGAAATCCAGCTCCCTCGCTCAGTTGCCTGCGCTCGCCGGAGAAGTTCACCTGCCAAAGCTGCTGCTGGAGCGGGTCGCCTTCGTTTGCAGCGTAATCCACCACCTCGCGCGCGGTGTCCACGTTGAAAACATCGCCGACATCGAAAGCGCCATTGGTCAACTGCCGATCGAGCTTCGCGTCCGAATTAAGCGGTTTCGACTTGTCGTAGCTATATAGATAGAGCTGATTGTGGCCGTCGCTCCAATTGCTGAGCACGATGGCACCATCGCCCACCGTCACGTCATAGTTCTCATCGAGAAATTTATCGTCGCTGACTTCAAGCATCTGTCGCGCTTCGCCGAATTCGGCATCGGCAAAGAACAGCGCGAGGTGCTTGTGATCGCGAGTCAGCGTTTCAATCCATACAGTCTTGCTGTTGACCCAGCCAAAGCGCGGCACGTAGTCGTCGCCACTATGCAAGGGGATCCTCATCCAGACAGTCTTGCCCCGGCCCGCAGGCACTACGCCCAGCCGTACTTCTGGATTTGGGTCGCCGGGCTGCGGAAAGCGCTGCCAATCCACTGTAGCGTGATTTGAAATCCAGTCAGTTAGCGGATATTGCGGCACCTGAGTTTCATCCATTTGCAGATAGGCAATCTTCCTTGAGTCCGGCGACCAGAAGTAGTTGCTCCGCACGTCGAGCTCTTCCTCGTACACCCAATCCACTTCGCCATTGAGCAAGTCCTGACCGTCGTTGGAGGAAGAATTGGACGCGGGAGTGAGAGGAGTGCTCGGCGTGCCGGGTTCTCGAAGCGGGATAACGGCCAGGCCGTGATCTTTGATGAAGGAGATGGTCCAACCGTCAGGAGAGAACTTTGGATCGTCGCCGGAGAGCAGGCCCGAAAAACCGATCTCGATTCCAGTGCCGTTGCGCAGATCGTAAAGCCACAGCCGGCCGTTGGAGTCGAAAAGAATGTGCGTGGAGTCCGGAGCCCAAATGTAGCTGGCCAGGTTGTAGCGCTGCCGGTGGTCGCGGTCCTTCTCGGAGCCGTTGCTGCCGTTCAGATTCTCCATTTTGGCGGCGCTTACCAATACGTGTGTCTTGCCGTTAGCAGGGTCTACATCCATCAGCTCGCCGCCATCGAGATAGGTCAAATGCTTTCCATCCGGCGACCATGTGAGTTGATCGGGCGGCTGGCCGATGAGCGGCCCGTGCGCAAAGATCGCGTCGATTGTGAGCGGCTTCTCGGGAGCTTGCCCCAGGAGTGAAAGGGCACCCAGCGCGAACACTGCGGCAGCCGAAAACAGGTAGGCGGATTTTCGCGTCAACAGAAATCCTCCTCAATTGGGGTTCCGGCTTGGCATGAAGGCTTTAGCGGAGGGCGCCGGTCGTACCGGAAGAATCAGTGTAAATGACCGAGTGCGGCCGCCAAACCACAATCCCCAAGCGACAAATTCCTCGAAAACAAATTCTTGCTCCAACCCGGCAAGACCACATAAAGTCAGGAAATCCTCAAGGAGCAAAAAATCATGTCGACGACTTACGATTTGGCCATCGCCGGCGGCGGCCTGGGCGGCGCGGCTCTGGCTGTCAACATGGTGCAGCGTGGCGTCAAGGTGCTGGTCGTCGAGCGCGAGCGGGAATTCAAGGATCGCGTCCGCGGCGAGGCGATGTTTCCATGGGGCTACGCTGAGGCTCATGCCCTCGGAGTCGCCCGCTGCCTGGCCGAAGCCGGCAGGCACCACCTCAACTGGATCGACACATACGTCTTGGGCGATAGGGTCGAGCGTCGCGAGGTCATCCCCAGCACAAAGCATAAGCTGCCTTTCCTCACCTGCTATCACCCCGCAATGCAGGAGTCGCTGTTGAAAGCGGCCGCAGTAGCGGGCGTCACGGTGCGACGCGGCGCCGCCGTTCGCGAAGTGCGGCCGAGTGCACGGCCGGGCGCGTCGCCCGAGATGGTCATTGTCGAAAATGGCAGCACAGAAACGATCTCGGCGCGACTCGTGGTGGGCGCTGAAGGACGTTCTTCCGTGGCGCGCTCCTCTGCGCGCTTCACAGTACAGCGCGATCCGGAAGACTTGATGATCGCGGGAATCCTGCTCGAAAACGTTCCCGCGGCGGAAGACACGCTCCAGGGCATCTACAACTTCGCGCTCGGGCAAATTGCGATAGTCATACCGCAGGGCGGCGGCCGCGTGCGGATATATCTTTGCTACCACGATGCGACGCAGGCGCGTTTTCAGGGGCCCGGCGACGTGGGCAGATTTTTTGATGGATGCAGAAAGACAGGCGCAAACGCTGCACTGTTTGAGGGCGTCAGGCAGGCAGGCCCGCTGGCGACGTTCAGCAGCGCGCATAGTTGGGTCGATCATCCCTTCCGCGATGGAGTGGCGCTTGTCGGTGACTCGGCGTCATCGAGCGATCCCACGTGGGGGCAGGGCCTTTCTCTTACTTTGCGTGACGCCCGGGTGCTACGCGATCACCTGATGAGCACTGACGATTGGAATGCCGCGGGACACGCATACGCCGACGAGCATTGCGGCTACGCGGGCCGGTTGCACACTTTCCACCAGTGGATGAGCGCGATGTATCTTGGCATGGGACCGGAAGCCGATGCGCGCCGAGCGCGGGCCATGCCGCTGATCGGTGCCGACCCCACCCGGCAACCGGACGCGCTCTTTGTCGGACCCGACCTGCCAATGGACGAAACAGTGCGACAGCGCTTCTTTGGCGAAGACTGACAGCGGGCGTGTGGCGAGCTTCGTTGCGCCGGCACTTACCGATTCGATTCGACAAACAAATTCGCCGTTTGTTGCCGCAAGGGTCGACGGTGTATGTTCCGCTGTATGCACTGGGCATCTCCCGAAGAACGGCGCGCGCTGGGCCAGGCGCGGCGCAAGCAAGTGGGCCGTCACCAGCACGAAGCGCTGCATCCCAAGGCGCGGCCGGCCACCGCTCTGGAACTCGTCGCTCGATCGATGCGCGGCCGCATACCCGATCTGATCCAGCTAAAATACCGGCTCATGGCCGAATCTCCCTTCGGGTACTTTCGCGGCGCTGCGCCGGTAATGGCCGCCGACCTGGCGCAGCTTCTGTCGACCGGAATCGTCAGCCAGCTTTGCGGTGACGCGCATGTGCGCAACCTTGGCGCTTTCGCTGCGCCCGATGGGCGACTGGTCTTTGACCTCAACGACTTTGACGAGACCATCCGCGGCCCCTTCGAGTGGGATTTGAAACGCATGGCGGCCTCGCTTGTGCTGGCCGGATGCGCCGCAGGACACAAAAAAAACTCGGCGCGCCGCGCAGCCGAAGCGTGCATCTTGCGCTACGCAATGCAGATGCGCGCTTTTGCCCGCATGCCGCAACTGGAAGTGAACCGCTATCAGGTGCATCGCCTCGACCTTGCTCGGCCAGTGCACGATGCTCTCTCAAAAGCTGAACGCGCCACGCCACTGCACTTGTTTGAACGGATGACCATTCCATCTTCGTCGCGTTCTGGCTCAAGCCGCCGCTTTAAGGAATTAAGACCGATGCTCTTCCGGGTGACTGGCGCCCGCGCCGCAGCGGTCGTGGCCTCGCTGGGCCCGTATCGCGAAATGTTGGAGCCGCAGCGGCAACATCTGCTCGACTTTTATAGGCCTGTGGATGTCGCATTCAAAGTTGTCGGCACCGGCTCCGTAGGCCTGCGCGACTACTCCATCCATATGGAGGGCAATGGGCCCGGCGATCCACTGTTTTTGCAAATCAAAGAAGAGGTTGCATCTGCGTACGCGCCCTATCTGCCCGATGCGCGACCCAACGCGCACGGTGGACGGCGCACGGCTGAAGGCCAGAGATTCATGCAAATTCAAACCGACCCGTTTCTCGGCTGGACGCACATCGGCAATCGGCAGTATCTCGTCCGCCAGCTCAACGACCACAAAGGCTCCATCACAATCGAGGCCCTGGCGGGCGCGAATCTCAAGGCCTACGCCGAGGTCTGCGGCGAGCTTCTGGCCCGCGGCCACGCGCGATCGGGCGACCCGCAAACCATCGCCGGCTACATCGGCTCGGGAGATGCCTTCGCCGAAGCGATTGCCGAGTTCGGCATTGCCTACGCCGCGCAGACCGAAAAGGACTGGGAAGAACTGAAGCGTTCAGGCAGGGCGAAGAAGAAAGCGTAGCGCCCCAGGATCGCTTCTATCGCCGATACACGTCGTATCCGTGCAAATGCGCGACCAGCGTAAATTCCTTCATCAATAAAGTCATCGTCTCGGCGCGGTCCGGCGTCACGTCCACTTTGATTTGCAAATCGCGCTTCATAATTAGCCAGCGGATATTTTGGTTCCGCGCCAGGGCCGCAGTCTCCGCCGGCGAATACGGATCTGTCGTGGGATCGAAGAGCAACACTGGAAAGCGCGGCACGCGGCCAGTCGCAAAGTAAAACGGATCCTCGCCCGGAATCAGAATCAGCCCGTCATCCTGAGGAATATTTGCCTCGGCGTAGCGCAGTAACTCGTCAAATTGCGGGAGATATGGCCCAGGCGTGGCCATGCCCGCAAGCTGCGGAAATGCAGAATGCTGCACCGGCCCGTCTGGAAAATTCACATAAGAGAGCCGGTCCTCACTCGCGATGTAGAACCCTCCACACACGAGCAGCGTGATGGAGATGAGCACGGCAAAAACCGGTACAAACCATTCTGCCGACCTGGGCGCGGTATCGCACGCGGCGTCATGCGCCGCAAATCCCCCTACTACGCCATCGACCGCTGCAAGCAACTCCGCAATCAGCAATGCAAGCAGCGGCCAAATCGCGTAAGTAGAGCCCCATAGCTGCTGCGACATAAAAGTGCCGCCAATCGCGGCCAGAATGATGAGCGGAAACAATGCGCGAATCGATGGCTGCCGCCGCAGTCGGTACAGATTCACAATGGCCAGCGAGCCTGCTAGCAAGAGCAGCAGCGGCCAAAGCGCCAGCAGACTGTCGCCGCGCTCGTCGGCATCGTCGTAAACCAGCAGCGAAGCGAGCGTGTAGACGAACGGCGCGGCCAGCAGGAGAAATGCCACCGTCCGCGCCCAGCGGAATTTTTCGGTTGCGAAGCGCAGGAGCGCCAAGCCAGCAACAACGCAGGGCAGCGTCCATAGCAGCATCGGATCGCGAAAGACGGCGAGCATGTTTCCCAGTCCCGGCAAACGGCGCTGGCCGGCGAACTCAATTGTCCAGTAAAGGTAGTTCCCGATGCCCACGGTCCAATGCAGAGCCAGCGCAGCAGCGAGCAATGCGCCGCACGCGCCGGCCAGAATCGCAAGCAGTGTTCGCTTCTCAGGTGCGTCAACCTCGACCCGCCCACGCCCGATGCGCGTCAACGCAAGCACGAGCAACACCGCGCCAATTGCTGCGAGCAAAAACGCCAGGCCCATATTTTGCTTGAAGAAGAGTGGAACGCAGATTCCCGCGCCGGCCGCGAAACCACTTGCCACGCTTCGTTTTGCTTCAGCCCTCTGCAAGAGCCAGAGAGCAACCAGAATCCAGAATGCACAGTCGCCGTCGTATTCGGGAATCGAGATAATGCTGTAGATGCCCAGGAAGATGAGCGGCGAGGTCACAAGCAGCGCGATAGTCCAAGTCACGTCTCGCTCGCGCGCCGCCGCCGCAACTCCGCGTTCGCGAAGCGATTCAAGAGCGATTCTCCACGTCAGCACCGTGCCCAGTCCGCCCACCACTGCGGCATAGATCACATGATGAAAGAAGACGCGGCCCGTGAAGCGGATGATTGCCGCTTGAATGAGAAAAGTAAGCGGCGGATGGACAAAAGGAAAGTCGCGATAGGGCATTTGCCCTGCTGCGATGCGCGCCGCGCTGTCGAGCACATAGCTCGTGTCCCACAAGATCGCGACGTGCGCGTTTTGCCAAAGCACAACGCACGCCGTGGCGGCAAAGAGGCCAACTGCGGCGAACAAATCTCGGAATGGAAAGCGGGGCGTCAATAGGTTGGGCTCGATGGCTCAACCTAAGTTTCTACCATCCGCGGTGATAGTAGTAGGAATCGCGATAAGGCCCGCAATGGGGTCCGTAATACGGCCCATAATTCGGCCCATAATTCGGCATCGAAAAGATCGCCATCAGAAGAGCGACAAACCAGCCCACCATAGTCCAGCCGAGAAAAAGATTCAGCAGCAGGATTCCGGTGGAGTTGTGCGTGTGCCGCACAGCCGCAATGATTGCCGGCAGGAAGTAAAGTCCGACGCCAAAGATCAGAAAATGCATAAGAAGCTCCCGCTCGTGATCAAACCCAGTGTTCGAACATTGTTACGGAGAGTTTACCGCCGAAGTTCATTTACTCTGCAAGATCATGTTCGACCAGATCGGCGTGACGCAGCAATATCGGCTCGAAGTCGCATGAAGAATGGGGACACCCCTCGACTGCACCCCACGGGCAACATCCGCGCAACGCCGGGTTCGGCCAAGATCGCTCGAAACGGAATATTTCGGTATCCAGTCCCTAAGTCTATGAAAATAATATGGATATTTCCATTGCGCGACCTGTTGTCGGCGAGTATACTCCCGTGGTCCCCCTAATCACACTAAGGAGCGCATCATGGGAAAGTTCAACGTAACCCGTCTGATCCTGGGCGGAATTGTCGCGGGCATCGCCATCGATCTGCTGGATTATCTCGTGGATGGAGTATGGCTGGCGCAGCGCTGGGCCGATGGCTTGGCCTTGCTCGGCAAGCCCGGATTCTCGCCGGTCCAGGACATCTGGTTCAACGTGCTCGGACTTCTGACCGGCCTCGCCGCCATATGGCTTTATGCAGCGATCCGCCCCCGATTCGGCGCGGGCGCGAAGACGGCATTCATTGCCGGCGTGGCCGTGTGGTTCATCGGAGTCTTCCTGCCGAACGTCGGCTTCATGTGCGTTTCAAAGCTGTTCTCGCACCACTTGACGCTTTACACAACCCTCGGCGGATTCGTTGAAGTTGTATTTGGGACTTTGGCCGGAGCCTCGGTTTACAGGGAGAGCTAGTCCGGAAGTCGCGGTTGATTGCAAGTTGCCGCAGGCCGAGCAGGCCGTCCAGGTGCCTGCACCGGCCTGCCCACGCCGTCCCCGTGTCCCACTACAATGAATCGGTATGCCGACCGTCGTCCGATCGCACGCCAAGGTCAACCTTGGGTTATTCCTTGGTCCCCCGCGGCCGGATGGATTCCACGCCCTTGCCACAGTCTATCAAACGCTGGAAATGCATGATTTAGTGACGGTTACGGCCAAACGTGCCGGTACGACCACTCTCCGGATCACCTCAAACGACCCCCGCGTTCCGACCGACCAGCGCAACACTGCCTGGAAAATGATCGATCTCGCCCTCGAGGCGCTCGAGACGACCGCAGACGTCGAAGTCCATATTGATAAAAGGCTTCCCGTTCAAGGCGGTCTTGGCGCCGGATCCGGCAATGCCGTGGCGGCGCTGGTTGGCCTGGACGCTGAGCTTGGCACATCGATCCGCTCCGTTTTCACCCGGAAAATCGAGCTTCCAGCCAAAGTCGGCTCCGATGTGCCGCTGTTTTTCGTCGGCGGAACAGTGCTCGGCGTCGGTCGCGGCCAGGAAGTCTACCCACTCCCCGACATTGAGCCGACGTGGTGCGTAATCGCCGTTCCCGAGATTGGCGTTTCCACGCCGCAGGCCTTTCGCGATTGGGACGCGCTTTGCGCCGTGGAAGGTTTGACCGCAGAGGCGGGTACCGCTAGACTAGAGAAGTTGAGCCGAAGCTACGCCAGCGCCTTTCGGGGAGAGATTCCTGAAGGTGGGTTTGGAGACGGCTCCTCCGGTGTCTTCTCCGTGGGAGAAGACCTGGCCGGACCGCAAGAGTCGACACACGAGTCGATATATGGGTCTGCGCTTGTCCGCACCGGGATCATGAGCTGGATTGAGAACGACTTCGAGCGAGTCATTTTTCCCCAGCATCCCTCCCTTGCAGAGATCAAGCGCCTTCTTGCGGGCTCCGGTACACCGGAGGCAGCCCTACTTGCCTCTCTGTCGGGTTCCGGTTCGGCGCTTTTCGGGTTGTATTTGACCCGCGAAGATGCTGAAGCGGCGCAGAAACGGATCGGAACCCAGGTGCGGGACCAAGCGCGGGAATTGAAAGTGAGAACGACAATCACGCGCACCCTGCCGAGATCCGCTTACTGGAAGCAAATGTTGAAAAACGTTGATTGACAGTCCACCGTTGGGCAAGCGAGACTCACCCACGGCTGACCGTCATGGTGGGCGATCGTTCAATGGTAGGACAATGCCCTTTGGAGGCATTTATCCAGGTTCGAATCCTGGTCGCCCAGCCAGAGATTGTGAACGATGAACACGGAACACAGCCATAGCCAACCAGCATGGAGGAGTTCTTACGATGGAAGCGCAAACGTTAATCGTGACAGCGGAAAACAAGCCGGGAGAAACAAGCCCGGAAAAGCAACCCCGTTCTGACAAGCCTGAAAGCGCGAAGGACGCGCCTAAAAGCGAGTCGCAGAGTGGGTCCGGCAGCGGGTCTGCCGATAGCGGCAAGGGCAGAGATGCCAAGCTGGCGCCAGCTCCGGAGCGCAAAAAAGGCTCCAAGCTCAGTGAAGACAAGCGCTTCAAGCTATTCAGCGGAACAGCGAATCCGCGGCTGGCTCAGGCCATCGGCGAGCACATTGGCGTCAAGGTCGGCGAAGTCAAGATGCAGCGCTTTGCCGACGGCGAGGTTTACTTCCAGCTTCTCGAGAACGTGCGCGGCGTAGACGTGTTTGTAGTGCAGCCCACCTGCTATCCGGTGGACCAGCACTTGATGGAGCTTTTGGTAATGATTGATGCGCTCAAGCGAGCTTCGGCGGCAAGGATTACGGTGGTTGTGCCCTACTACGGGTACGCCCGCCAGGATCGCAAAGACCGCCCGCGCGTGGCCATCAGCGCCAAGCTCATCGCCGATCTGCTCACGACGGCAGGCGCAAATCGCGCGTTGTTTGTCGATCTGCACGCCGCGCAGATCCAGGGCTTCTTCAATATTCCCGTGGATCATATTTTTGCCAGCCCGGTGCTGGTCAGCTATTTCAAAGAGCTCAAGCTGCCCAATCTGACGGTGGTTTCGCCGGACGCGGGCGGCGTGGAGCGTGCACGATTCTTCGCCCAAAAAATGGGAGTGCCGCTGGCGATTGTTGACAAGCGGCGCACGGATATCAATGTTGCCGAGGTGATGAACGTGGTCGGCGATGTGAACGGCAAAACGTGCCTGATCATCGACGACATTATCGACACGGCTGGCACGCTGGTAAAAACCGTCGACGCGCTGCACGCTTCAGGCGCAACGTCTGTTTATGCCTGCGCCAGTCACGCCGTGCTTTCCGGGCCGGCCATTGACCGCATCGCCGCATCGCGACTGGAGCAGGTGGTTGTCACTGACACCATTCCATTGCGCGAAGCGGCACAGAAACTGCCCAAGATTAAAGTGCTGTCGATTGCCGGTCTACTTGGAACGGCGATCGAGAACATTCATTTGGAGACCAGCGTGAGCACGCTGTTTAACTAGGGAGTTGTCAGTTCGAGGCGGTCGGTGGTCGGAGTCAGTAACCGAAGGATAGTTGGCAGAATTCATTGTTAAGCGATCGTATTTTTTTGCTGATCACTGACAACTAAACACTGACAACTTGCTTTTCACAAAGGGAGCGGAGCAACACTTCGTGCCCGATTCTAAGAAGAAACGAGAAAACACGAAATGCCAGAAGTAGTCGTAGCCAAGCCCCGTGAGGGCAAATTCAACAAGAACGCCGCGCGCCGCGTGCGCGTCGCAGGCAAGATTCCGGCCGTGCTGTATGGTTCCGGGCTCGATCCCGTAGCCGTCGAAGTAGACCCGAAACAGATTTCGAAGATCCTCTACTCCGAAACCGGCCATAACACCATTTTGGATGTCGAAGTGGCAGGCCACCCCGCGACCAAAGCCATGATCGTCGACTGGCAGCGGGAGCCGATCAAGGACCGGCTCATTCATATCGACCTGAAGCGCATCGCGCTCGACAAAGTTCTGCGCGTACGTGTGCGCATCAAGCTGCTGGGTATTCCGGCCGGTGTAAAGACTGAGGGCGGAGTTCTGGATCAGGTGCTGCGCGAGGTTGAGGTCGAGTGCTTGCCCGCGGACATTCCCGGCCACATCGATGTGGATGTCAGCGAACTCGGGCTGCACCATGTCATCCGCGTAAGCGGACTGCCCCACTCCGACAAGATCAAGTACGTAACCGCTGAAGACGCCACCATAGCTCACGTTGTGACCATCCGCGAGGAAGTGGTGGCAACGCCGGAGACTGCGGATGCGGCTGGGGCAGCGGCAGGAACGGCTGCAACGGGCGATGCTGCTGCAACGGGCGAGCCTGAAGTGGCGAAGAAGGGCAAGGCCGATGCTGAAGCGCCGGGTGCAAAGAAGCCCGAGGCAAAGAAGTAAGCCTTGCCTGAAGCAAGCGAGATCGGTTCCCGGCCCGAACCTGTTCGGCCCGGATCTAATCACTCCAGCCCTTTCCTGATTGTGGGGCTGGGCAATCCGGGTCTCGAATATCTGTGGACCCCGCACAACGCGGGGTTCATGGCCATCGACCGCATCGCTCAACAGGAGGGCGTTGTGGTGCAGAACCGGCGATGCCGGGCCTCTACCGCAACCTGCCGTATTGCAGGGCGCGAAGTAGTTCTGGCCAAGCCGGAGACATTTATGAACCTGAGCGGCGTTGCAGTGGCCGCACTGGTGCAGGAGTTTGAAGTGGACCCTTCGCGGGACTTGCTCGTGATCTACGACGAGCTGGACCTGGTGCTGGGCACCTTCAAGATCAGGGAGCGCGGTTCAGCCGCCGGGCACAACGGAGCCCGCAGCGTAACCGATGCTCTGGACACGCAAGAGTGGTTGCGCTTGCGAATTGGCGTGGGCCATGAGTTGAGACCTGACTTAGCACCGGAGGCAATTGCTTCCGGTGCGGGAAAGCGGCCGGGCAGAGATTATCTGCTCTCGCCCATGCGCAAGGCGGATTTGGCAGTATTGGACGAAGTACTGGACAAAGTGGCCACGGCCACGCGGCGCATCCTCGAACTGGGGCCGGCAGCCGCGATGAATGAGTTCAACAGGAAAGACAGGGATGAGGGAGCAGGGAACAAGGAGTAGCGAACGGGAGTTGCTCAAAACGAACTACGAACTCTGATCTGCGAACTGTTTAGTTGTTAGCTGGAGCAATTGCTCCGGCGGAAAAGGAATACCGATGTCGCGTGTGTATGAAGTGATGTTTATTATCCGTCCCGATGTGGACGACGAAGAAGCCGACAAGTTGATTGCCAACTTCTCCTCGACGGTTACAGGCGGAGGCGGCGTGGTGAAGTCGGTGGAGAAGCTGGGCCGCCGCAAACTGGCCTACATGGTGCGCAGGTTCAACGACGGCAACTACGTGCTGCTGACCATTGAAGCCGATGGCGCTGTGGTTCTGGAGCTGGAGCGCCGGTTGCGCGTCACCGAGCCGGTGATCAAGTTCATCACCGTGCGCGTGGATGAGGAAGAGAAGCGTCTCGCTAAAGTGAAGGCCGCACGCGGTGTGCGCCGCAAGCCCGCCGAAAGCGCACCCGCAACGCCAGCAACTCCGGCAGCGCCTGCGCCCGTGGCTGCCGAAGCCGCGCCAGCGGAGCCGGCCGCCCCGGTTCAGGCCAGCGCGTAAAACAGGGGACCAAGGGAACGGGAAAGTCTGAATAAGCGGATCACGACGTTCGTTTTTCTGATCGCCGACCTCCGGAACTGGACCCCTGAAACCTGACCCCTTCGAAAATCCTCCGGCCAAGCCGGAGCAAAGAAACTGAATGAGGAGATAAGATGCCTGAAGAAAACCAAGAAAGAGCGCCCAGCCATTCGAGCGCAGCTCCACACAGTTCATCCGGACCAAGCAGCTCATCCGGACCAGGATCGGGCCCGCGTGGCCCGGGCCGCGGCCCCGGCGGCCCTGGCGGACGCGGAAAATTCTTCCGCCGCAAGAAGGTGTGCAAGTTCTGCACAGAAAAGATCGACGGGATTCCTTACAAGGACGTACGGCTTCTGCAGCAGTTCGTGGCAGAGCGCGGCAAGATTGTTCCACGACGCCTGAGCGGTGTTTGCACTGCGCATCAGCGCCGCCTGTCGCGCGCCATCAAGCAGGCGCGAAACATCGCGCTGCTGCCGTTTGCCACCCGCCACTAGAACTGGTTGCACAGAAATTAGCTGCGTGAGTCCAGTTTTGAAAGGGCACGGCTTTAGCCGTGCCGTGTAAGGCGCAAAAACCGATGGGCTTTAGCCGCTGAGGGGTGGGATTTCAGTCGGCTTCGGCCGTACCGCCATGCGCCCACAAATGAATGGAGAGTTTCTTATGGAAGTGATTCTGAAAGAAGATGTAGCCGACCTCGGCTTTCGCGGAGAAGTGGTGAAGGTTGCCGACGGCTACGCGCGCAACTATCTATTGCCCCGCAAGCTGGCCATGCAGGCCACCGCGGCCAACAAAGCCGTAATCGAACAAATGAAGTCCGCTGCCGCGCGCCGCTCCGCGTCAGAGAAGGCGCAGGCCGAGGATTTGCTTACCCAGCTCGAGCCGCTCGTGCTCAGCTTCACGCGCAAATCCGGCGAAGGCGGCCATCTGTTTGGTTCGGTCACTTCGTCTGACATTGCGGCAGAACTGGCTGCGCAGGGCCACGAGGTCGATCGCCGCAAAATTCAGTTGGGCGATCCTCTCAAGGCCGTGGGCGACTTCAAGGTGGCCGTCCGGCTGCACCGCGAAGTTACCGCGCGCGTGACGGTGAAGGTCCAGGCCGAAGTGACAGAAGAAGACAAGGCAGCTGCCGCGAACGCCGCTTCTGCGGGAACCGCATCGGCCGAAGAGGCCACCGAGCGGGCCGTGGAAGAAGCAACAGCCGAATAGGTTTCTGCAAGAAAGTCTTGTGCCGCCTCACGGTTCGCCGCCAGGCGGCGTGAGGTTATCGGCCGATCTCAGGCACCGAAAGCCCGCGACAGATTTTTCGCGCGAGAAAGTCGGCTACCTCGGTATGCCGTGGTACCGCCTCTATCTTGCCTGTGTTTGGATTGCACAAGAGCGAGTGTGCATCACCCTCGCGTTTCAGATAACAGCCATGCGAGCGCAAGTGGCGAAGCAGGGATTCGCGCTTCATTGCACGGTGACGGTTTCCTGGATGGCTTCCGGAGGAATTCCGCGCAGGCCGTCCTCGCGCCGGTCGGCCAAAATCAGCCGAATGGCTTCGCCGAGGCTAGCGCGACATTCCTCCACGGTGCGGCCCTGCCCATTTGCGCCAGGGACTTCGGGCGACCAGGCGATAAACCACTCGCCATCCCGTTCAATGACCGCAGTGAACTCATTCCGCATGGCTAGAGTATAGACCACACTCCGCGTCCCCATCGTGCGAATCAAAATCGGAGGCTTGTGCGGATGGCGCAGCTTGCTACGAGCTAAACAGCGATCCAGAAGTGGCGCGAATCGGCGCCAGCCGGTTGCGGCGGCGCGCAGGCAGCTGCACCGTAGCGCCCAGCAGATTCGCAATCTCGCGCAACTCGGCGCGGGCGTGGCCAATGGCCGCTGCTACCGCGTCCAGCCGCTTGCTCTCGCCGGCAGTCAGCGGCAAGTTGGCCTGCGCATCGTGCTTCTTGTTCCGGTCAGGCCTGCGCTGCTCTGGCCCGGGAGCGCCCCGCCCAAGAACCGTGCGCGCGCCGGAGAGGGTGTAGCCCTCGGCGTGGACGAGGCGCTTGATCTCCATCGCCATTTCCACGTCGCGGCGGCGATACAGCCGCTGCCCGGTGCCGCTTTTATTCGGCTTCAGTTGAGGAAACTGCGACTCCCAAAATCGAAGAACGTAAGTCTCCACGCCGCAAAGTTCAGCGACGTCGCCTATTTTGAAATAGAGGCGATCCGGGATCGGCGGTGGCTCGTAAGCGCGCTTCCGATTGAGTTGCGTTGCCATAAGTTTAGGTGAGCGAAAACTAATTCGATCGCGAAAAAAGCCTCGCTCTAGACGAAGTATAGGCCACCCCATTCGCCCTTTGTGAAGCAAAATAGCGCGGCGAACCAATCTGAACAGAGGAAAAACAAGGCGAAATTCAACACGCCTGCTCCTTGGTCTACTCGCGAGGCGCTTCGGAGCGTGCAGCCGAACCCGGCGGCGCGGCGCGCAAATACTGTTTGGGCCAGCTCGCCTGTTCGCCCAATGCAGCCGCTGCGTGTACGGGCCAATAAGGATCGCGCAGCATGGCGCGAGCCAAAAATACAAGATCGGCCTCGCCCTCCGCGATGATGGCGTTGGCCTGTGCCGGCTCGGTGATCAGCCCCACCGCGGCAGTTGCAATTCCGGCCTCGCGGCGGATTCTCGCGGCAAATCCAACCTGGTAACCGGGCGCAGCAGGAATCTTTGCATTGGGAACCATTCCGCCCGAGGAAGCATCCACCAGGTCGACGCCGTGCTCGCGCAATCGCTGCGCAAGCTGCACCGATTCGTCGATGTTCCAGCCGCCTTCCGTCCAGTCAGTCGCGGAGATGCGGACAAACAGCGGCAAGTGTTCCGGCCATTCGCGGCGAACGGCATCCACCACTTCCAGCACCAGGCGGATGCGATTATCGAAGCTGCCACCGTAAGCGTCAGTGCGGTGATTCGCCAGCGGTGACAGAAACTCATGCAGCAAATAACCGTGAGCCGCATGAATCTCGACGAAATCGAAACCGGCCTTGAGGGCCCTGCCCGCCGCCAGCCGAAAGCCCTCGACAACGGCCTGGATGCCCGACAAATTGAGCTCGGCAGGCACTCCATAGTCCGGCGCAAAGGCGATCGCGCTCGGCGCAAACGGCTGCCAGCCGCCTTCCGCCGGCGTTACCAGCACTGGCCTCGTCTCGAACGGCGACGCCGTGCTGGCCTTGCGCCCGGCGTGCGCCAACTGCATACCAGCTCGCGACCCCTGCGAATGCAAAAACTCCGCAATGCGGCGCAGGTTGGGAATGTGCTCGTCTTTCCAGATGCCAAGATCAGCGGGGGAGATCCTGCCTTCAGACAGAACTGCCGCGGCCTCAAGCATGACCAGCCCAGCTCCTCCGTGCGCGCGGCTGCCCAGGTGTACAAGGTGCCAGTCGTTGGCAAATCCGTCCTGGCTGGAATACTGGCACATGGGCGAAACGCCAATGCGGTTGCGAAGTTCAATGGAGCGAAGTTGGAAGGAAGAAAAAAGCGGAACTGCCATATCTAAATCAGATGATCGACGCACAAATGCGATTCAACGAAGAGACGCAAAATTCCCAAAAGCGATTCAACACTCCTGTGGCAAACCCTTCGACGAGCCTCGTGGCAGGATTTACCGCACGCCGGAGATGCCGGCAGAAATCTTTGGCGAAAATTTACTGCTTCTTGAGCACCGCCGCGCCTTTTTCGTCAAAAAGGATTGCGCTTTCGAGCTTGCGGAAATCCGCTGCCTTATCAGGCGGAATCTCCACCTGCCGCACCACGTAGTCGCGATCATAGTGCAGCACGTTGCCCTTGGCCGTTGTGGTGGAATGATAACTGGCGAAGTCCGTGTCCACATCCACCGGGTCGGGCGTCTCATCGACCGTGTAGCCGGGCGGCAGAGCAATGTCGAAGCTGTCGCGCCAGTGGCCGGTCTCTTCAAGATCAATGGGCAACTTGCGCGGCTTGTCGTCAAAGGGCAGCGCATCATCTCCCACCACGCGCGGCCGCACCAGCAATAATGGGCCAGCTTGATGGGCGTACTGCGGCACCGTCACTTTGTAGTTAAGATCGAGCGGCTTATCCAGATCCGGCGGTTGCACAAACTCAAATGAATCTAAGACGACGCCCGGCAGATCGCGCGACACAGCTTCTTCAACTGATTCGCGCCGTTCTCTTTCATCAGTCTCTTTCAGCAGTCCGCGAAGATCCGCTCCCACAGGTCCAGTGCTCGAGGTATCGACTGTTCCGGTCAGGATGCCGTCGGCGGAAAGCGAGAAACTTCCCTTCCGTTCCTCTCCGTTTGCCTCCGGAGGAAGCACCGGCAGAGCGATGACCTGGCTGGCGGCTCCGACGGCGAGAATTCCATAACCACCTTGCTCATTGGAGGGAAGATTGCCTACCGGCGTGCGCTCATCGGTGGGGTCAAAGATCAGGTACCGCTTGCCATCTTTAGCTTTGACAACCGCCATCAGGCGCGGATCGTTCACATCCGCGGGTATCTCAATGGCCGTAATCATGTGGTCGCCGTAGAAGGACGGGGCATCAGGGTCAACCACGCCGCGGCGATGGTCTGCCGGCACATAAAACGCTTGAATTCCGACAGCCTGCAGCATCGAAATCAGCAGCGTTGTCTTGTCTTTGCAATCACCGTAGCGATTCCGATAGATGTCGGCCGCATAGTGTGCCTGAAGTCCTCCGATGCCCCGCTCAACGATGAAGTACTGGATGTTTTTCTGGATGTATTCGGTGATGTTCTTGAGCTTGGCGTAAAAGTCGGGCGCTCCGGCAACGAGTTGCTGGGCTTCGGCCGTGATCTCCGGGTTGGGGTCGGGGCGGCCAGCCTCAAGCGTTGTCGTCCACTCGCCCAAAGCCCGCCATTCATTGTCCTTGCCGTCCACGGCCGCATTGCCCCAGTCCACCGACATGCGTGCATCCAGAGCCGCTCCCTCCAGCGTGGACCTGACGTCGCGGAGATCAAGCGCCCGCATATCATTGATTTCCCAGCGCCAGTGCCCCGGCGCGACCTCGACCGGCTTGACCGGGTCGTATCGATGCCAGGACGCCGCATAAGCACGGCCGGCAGGAAGATCGACCTCCAGTGCCTGAAGAACCCTCGGCGTGTCGCCCTGGATTTGCCAGATTTTTTCTTGCTCGTACGGGGCGAGCAATTCTTCTGACTCGCAGATAACGGTTGCGCCGGGATCAGCGGCAGGAGGACGAACGATGCGCACTTTTTCAGTGGAGAGCATGACGGGACGGTTGGGGTCGCCGACGTCTATAAAGTCTGTGTCCTTGGCCCGGAATTGCTTTTCATCGGCGCCAATCGTCCACTCGTAAAAGGAATTGATCTTCTCGTCGACATCAAATCCGACCGCGCAGTAGGCATCGTTGCGACCCTGCGGTTGAAGAATACGGAAAGCTTCGCGCCTGCGCTCAACTGCGCGGCCAGAATTGTCAATCGTCTCCAGATACTCCTCGAATAAGATCACCGAACCGGAGTTCTTTGCGTAATCCGGCGTTGGCGTCTTCGCCGCGTCCAGGCCCCACTGCGGAATCGATTCCTGTTTGTCCCTGGCTGCAGCCGACTGCGAGCCGGCAAGAATCGCTCCGCCGCAGATTGCGAAAATCAGAAAGCGCGAAAGTCCCTTATGCGCACACATCAGTTGCCTTTTCCCGCCGCAACAGCAGGAGACGCACTCAAAACTAATTGCGCCTGATCGGCCGCCGCGACCTTTTGGTAGAACCCGCGCAGGTCCTGGTACTCTTCCGGTTTAGCCAGCGTGAACGCAACTGACAATGTTTGGCCAATGGTGATTTGACCGGGTTGCGTCACGCTTCTTGCAACAAGCAGTGCGTGCCCAGGCCAGGGGATGTTTGTATCCTGTGGTGAGCCCTCCACGGTCATCCCGTCAGGCAGGTGATAGGTGATGTCATCGGTCACACGATCGCCGAAGTGCATGTCGATCGGCTCCAGGCGCTTATCCTCGTTGACAAATGGAATGCTGCCCCGAGTTTCAAAGAAGAACCCCGGCAAAATAAGGCGCTTGCCAGTCGCCGTGCCCAGCGATCCTGTTACGTTAACTACGGCCATCAGGTTTGTATACGGATCGCTCATCGAGAGGAAGTGGTCAACGTGCGCTTCTACGCCGTCCGGCACCTTCCCCTCCAACTCCTCGCGGTCGAACTCCTTCTTTAATTCGGCGTCATCTTCCTCGAGCGCCCTCTGTCGCCAGTGGAGCGCCGCCTGTCCGACCATGATGATGTTAATGTGTCCGGTAATCCCGCCCCGCGCGTCGAGGTAAATATCCCCTAGACGCGAGGTGACATTATCCTTATATTGCTGTTCCGGCGTTGTTACAAACGATCCGCCCTGTGCGCTTTCACCAATGCCTGTGGCGTCGGAATGCTGCCAGCTCACAGTCGTAAACGGACACATCTTCTGGCCGGGATCGAGGAGGATCTGCTTGCCGCCTGTGGTCAACGCGACCAGAGTGGAGTCAAGCTGGTCCAGGCTCAGGTCACTGATATCGAAAGTGTTCCGGTCGCGGTCAACAACCCTGATCGCGTATGCAGTGAGACCCGCGGCCCGCAACATCGACAAATACAACGTCGCGATGTCGTCACTAGACCCGCTCTTCTGCGTCCAGGTATCCACGGCGTTCTTGACTTCCTTGATCTTCAACTCTTTCAGCTCTGACGCGCTTTTCTTGCGTGAGTAATCGGTATTGTCGAGGGCCTGCACGGCGTCGTAAAGCTTCTTGGCTTTGTCTAGATCGCTGTCGCCCGGAGCGACCAGCCCATTCACAGCATCGCTAACCGTCTTTGACGGCTCGGCGAATTTGTCGACATCCTTTGACCAGAGCTTGACTTCACTTGCCCAGTAGGTGGCCGGGTCATTTGCATAGCTGTAGAAAAAGCCCACCTTATAGAGAAAACTCTGGATGGGCGGCATGTGGTCCTCGTCAGGAGCTGGTGGAACATCGGTCACATCCACGCTGTAACTGCCGTTCACGCTGGTCTGCATTTTCACGCCCGGAGGCAGGTGCTGCCACCAGATCAGGCTGCTAATCACGCGTCCGCGGCTATCCTCCATCCCGAAATCCGCGCGGCCTGCGGCGACTGATCCCGCAGGCATGTAGCTGGGTTCAGGCGTGAACGAGTAATGCGCCTTGTGCATAAAATAAGGCTGCTGGATATCCCATGTCGGAGACGAAAAAGAGTTGTCGTCGTACTCCAGGTCGTAGCGGTACTCCAGGATGCTGCCGACTTCGACGCTGGGTAGAGTGAAGACCTTCCTATCAACCTGCTCATCTCCGCTCTTCACCACCACCAGCTCCTCCGGCTTGACGGTGAGTGGGATGATCGTCCCGTCAGGCTGGATCGTCCGGCCCTTGATGTCGGTGATCCTGGTGGACCCCTTCAGAAAATAAGGAAGCTCTACAGTCGCCAGATTTTTGCCCTTCTCCGTGAGCACTTTGATCCGGGCATAAGTGCTCTGGTAGTGCAATGGATCGTTGGCGATTTCTTCGTAGTCAAGGTAGACCGCCGCCGCTCCCGGAGCCTTGGGATCGGCAGTCATCTTGAGCTCTTCGTCTGTGGGCTGCTGGAACTGCGCGCAAACAAGAACTGGCGACACTACGGCGCAGAGCAGAACTGCGCCACGCAAGATAATCGATTTAGGCATGAAGATGAGCCTTGGTCTTTGAGGTGCGACCATTCTACCCCGGAACCAATCCGGCCGGCGGAACAATTCAAGGAATCGACGTCGGATTTTGACACCAAAGATCGCTGCTGGAGATTAGATCAATGCCGCAGATTCAATTGCCGGCTTGGCTGGGCGCGACAGTCAGGACGAGCTGCCCTTGGTCGGCTGCGGCCACCTTTTGGTAGAACCCGCGTAAGTCCCAATAATCATTAGATTTGGCCATGTCAAACGCGCCGGATGAAAATTCGGGTCGAGGGTCTCCTCATCCACCAGGAAGTTACGCTGGCGTCGGTTCCTTATTCAAGGAATCTGCACGATTCCAGCCCTGTCGTTTCCAGCATTGCCGAGACCAGCGCCAGCGGCAGGCCAACCACATTGAAATAGCATCCTTCGATGCGCGGAATCCATCGGGCCGCGAGTCCCTGGATTGCGTAAGCACCGGCCTTATCCATGGGCTCGCCGCTGGCCACGTAATCCGCGATCTCCGTGTCCGAAAGCGTGAGAAAACGAACAGCCGTCACTTCCGCGGCCACTTCAGTGCCCCTTGCGGTGACAACAGCCACACCGGTCATGACGCGATGCGTGCGGCCAGAAAGCAGGCGCAACATGCGTGCGGCATCAGCCGCATCAGCCGGCTTGCCCAGGATCAAATTGTCCAGGGTGACTGTGGTGTCTGCGCCAAGCACGGCCAATTCGGATCGGCTGTCGCGAAGAAGTTCCTGAGAGTCGCCGGCGGTCAGCTCGCGGGTCAGTTCGAGCGTCAGGTCGCGCCGAGGTTCGCGCGTCAGTTCGCGATAGACCGCCTCGGCCTTTTCTCGCGCCAGGCGAGTTACATAGGCGATCGGGTCCTCGCCCGGCAGCGGGTCCTCGGGGATATGCGCCGGATGCACCCGGAACAGGTAGCCCGCCTGCGTGAGGAGTTCACTACGGCGCGGCGAAGCGGATGCAAGAACCAGCATGATGGAATTATGGCAGGCGGCTCGAGTTCCGCTGTAATGCCTGCTTGTCCATTTAGACTTGTTGGGGGCTTGCGGCCGAGTAAAGTCGCGCCCGGACAAGGTTCAAATGCACTTCAGCAACCTCGATTTTTCGGCTACTCAGATTCTCTGGACGCTCACGTTTGCGGCGCTGCTTGTCTTGCTTGTTGTGCTTATGGGGCGCGACAGGGCTAAGCGTTTTCCCTGGTTCACCGCAAGCATTGCGATGATGGGGCTGATGGAGCTGACAGAACAGCTCCTGTTGACCAGGCTGCCGCGCATCACCGGGCTTGAGATTTATTGGGTGCTGTCGAATCTAAACGCTGCCATCGGCCTGCTTGTATTGGTGGAATTAGCGCGGCAGTCGTTTCGCGGAGCCAGGAAACTCGGCTGGATCATCGGCACGCTGGTGGTGCTGGCCGGGGGTGCGGCGGCGTTGGTTCTATGGGGACCGTGGCCGGCCTGGGTGACGCTGACGGCTCAATCGCAGTTCGCGACGATCCGGCTGATGCAGTTCGTCGCGGACAAGGGCATGTTGCTGTCCGGCGTGCTGACCATCGAGTTGGGCCTGCTGGTGACGCTGCTGGCGAGACGCTTCGGAGCTGGATGGCGCAGCCATGCGCAGCGGATTATGGTCGGACTTTCGACGGCGGCGCTTGCGCAGCTAGCCCTGCGCGGAACAGTGCAGGCCATTGGCAAGCACTCCGTCATTCATACTCAGTCGGAATACGAAAAACTTTTAGGCCTCCGCGACAAGCTGATCAATGCCGACAAAGTGGTGTACCTGTGCGTGTTGCTCTGGTGGATCGCCTGCCTCTGGATCGACGAGCCTGCCGAACCCGGCGACACAAGTGCAGTCGATGGCGATCAGCTGCCAGAATCTGGTGACGAGGCGACGAATGCGCTCGAGACTGGTGGAGCGACCAGTTAGATATGAGAGGAACCGGAGCCAGACTCTCGCAAGGATTGATCGCTGCGTAAGGACGCTACTCCCTCCGCCCTATTGGCTATTCCTTGCTTCTTAGATGTGGCAGCTCGCCTGGCCGCGCTTTTCAAGGTAGCGCTGGTGGTATTCCTCCGCGCGCCAGAAAGTCTGCGCCGGTTCAACCTTGGTCACAATCTTCCGCGGCTTGTAGTGGCCATCGGCGGACAACTGCTCGATCTTGGCGCGCGCTTGCGCCTCTTGTTGCGGCGAGTGAAAGAAAATCGCCGACCGATACTGCGCGCCCCAATCGGGCCCCTGGCGATTGAGCGTGGTTGGGTCGTGCAGCTCGAAAAACGCGTCGAGCAGCTTTTCGTAGCTCGCTTTTTCCGGATCGAAGTCCAGCTCGACGACTTCCGCGTGGCCGGTTTGGTCCGTGCATACATCCTTGTAGGTGGGCCGGTCGAGCTTTCCGCCCTCATAGCCGACAGCCGTCGCCGTCACGCCGGGAATCGCGGCGAACGCAGCCTCCACGCCCCAAAAACAACCTGCTCCAAATGTCGCTTTTTCTGTGCTCATGACACATTTTAGATGCAGAGCTCCGAACGAAAGGCTCAAGCGCTCATCCCTGGCTTAAGGGCGCCAGGTGTTTCGTGTTCTGGTAAGTGTAGACCACGCGGTGAACCACGGTGACCGTCGAGAGAACAGCCAGCAGCCACAGCACGGGTGCCATCACGCCCCAGTGGTTGAAAAGCGCGCCCAGCAAGATGAGCACGATGCGCTCCGGACGCTCCATAAAGCCCACCTTGCACGATCCGATGAGCGCCTCGGCACGCGCGCGTGTATAGCTGACCATCAGCGAAGTACACATGACGAACGCCACTAGCACCACATAACGAAAACGATTAATGCGCCCGTAGTAAACCAGCAGGCCGAAGAAGAGAACCACGTCGGAGTACCGGTCGATCACCGAGTCAAAAAACGAGCCGAAGACTGTAACCTTGTTGATGCGGCGCGCTACGCGGCCGTCGACCATGTCGAAGATGCCTGCGCCAAAGATGACCAGGCCGGCGTAGAAAAACATGATGTCGCCATTGGTCGAGTTGGCGTGGCCGAAGAAAAACGCAGCGACGATGTTGATGACCAGTCCAATGAAGGTAAGCGCATTGGGCGAGATGCGGGTAAGCGCCAGCCCATACACGATGCGGTCAAGAAGCCAGCCGCAGGCACGGCCAAAAGCGCTAGTCCAGGTCATTCAAAATCTTCCTTACTACTTCGCTGCGCCGTCCCCTGCGTCGGCCGCCGGCTCCGCCGCTGCGGCCTCGGCAGCTTCGTCGTGGATTGTCGTCAGCTTCAGAATTTCAAGTTGGCGTTTGCCGTTGGGCGTTACTATGTTGGCCACATCGCCCACCTTCTTGCCCACAATCCCGTGGCCAATGGGTGAAGTAGTCGAGATCAACCCCTTCGAAACGTCGGCCTCTTCGCTCGTAACCAGTCGGTAGACAATCTCTTCGTCCTTCGTCGAGTCATACACCACCACCGTCGATCCAAATCCCGCTTTGTCGCGCGGAATGTTCGCCAGGTTCACCAGCGACAGTTCGCCCATGCGCTTTTTGAGTTGGCCGAGGCGGGCATTCACAAACTCCTGCCGCTGCTTAGCCATGTGGTACTCGGCGTTTTCCGACAGATCTCCCAGAGCCCGCGCCTTCTTGATCTCGGCGGGCAACTCTGTGATGAGCTCGTACTCGAGCTGCTTAATCTCCTCGAGGAGCTGCTTCTTAATTTGATCGGGCATCGTGTTCCGGTAGTGCGGAGAGGCTGCTCCCGCTGCAAAAGATATACGTTCCTAACCGTCGATTATACGGCAGCGACAACCGGCCGTTAGCGATCCAGAGCAGCCTTCGTCGCACTTCTCTGCGCATCAATGAAGCCCTGCAAGATCAGCGTCGCCGCCACCTGGTCCACCACTTTGCGGTGCTTCTGCCGTTCATGCCCGGCCTTGTAGAGAATCTCGTGCGCCGCGTGCGTCGTCAGCCTCTCATCCCACATGTGAATCGGCAGACCCGTCAGCGCTCCCAATTCGGCGGCAAAGGCTTGAGTTCTGGCAGCACGCGGGCTTGACTCGCCCGAAAGATGCAGCGGATTGCCGACCACGATTCCCGCCACACCAAAACGGCGGCACAGGCGGGCCAGTGAGCGAAGGTCTTCTCCCCGATTGGCAGGCCCACTGCCCCGCCGCTCGAGTGTCATCACGGGCTGGGCCGTCAGGCCCAGCTCATCCGACAAAGCAACGCCGATGCGGCGGCTGCCGACGTCGAGACCCAAATAGCGTGCCGGATTGCTTGATGGTCCGTCAGATTCCACTTTCGCGGCACCTCTCCTTCAGCTTACGGCCAGCTTACAGCCCCCTCACATGTTTGAGTCGCCGTTTGCTCTGAACGCCTTTCGCGGACTGCGGAGGGGCTTTGATCCCGGTACAATCCAGATAGGGTGGAACACCGGTAGCGATATTCGCGTTCTTATTCTTCTAGTGAAGGGTCCACAACGGCAGGATGGCTGGGCGCAGACGGAGTGGCGGCAGCAAAAAGGGTTCCGGTGCGGCAGCTATCTTGCTGGTATTGCTGCTAGTTGCGGCCATCGGAGCTGGTGCCGTAGCGTGGCTGGTGCTTACTCCCTACGGGCCGGATTCGGAGACCTTTGTCACTATTGCCCCCGGCTCATCCGCCACGCGGATTGGCCGCCAACTGGAAGCGGCGGCCCTGGTTCGTAGCCGATACGCCTTCGATTTGGTGCGCTGGTACCGGCACGGAACATTGCACGCCGGAACCTACCGATTCGATCATGAGGCGCCGGTAACGGAGGTTTATGCGCGGATCGCTCGCGGCGACGTTTTTACCATTGCTTTGACGGTTCCCGAGGGAGCCAGCATCTTCGAAATTGCAACGCGCGTGGAACAGGCGAAGTTGGGAACCCGGCAGGATTTTCTTGACGCGGCGGTTAGCCAGACCGATCTGGTGGCAGATTTGGACCCTCGAGCAAAAAGCCTGGAGGGTTACCTGTTTCCGGATACTTATCGCTTTTCGCCAAAGGTCACGCCGATTGAGCTTGTTGCCGCCATGGTCAAGCGATTCCGCGTAGCGGCCACGCAGTTGGGGTTGGGAGAGAATGTGCATCAGGTTGTGACCATTGCGTCGCTTGTGGAGCGCGAGACGGCCGTCGATGCCGAGCGCCCGCTCGTCGCCAGTGTGTTTGAAAATCGGTTGGCGCAAAACATGCCGCTCAACACCGATCCCGCCGTGATTTATGGGTTAGTGCTCACAAAACATTGGCGCGGCACGATCTACCAGAGCGATCTTACGCGCGACACGCCCTACAACACGTATCTGCATGCTGGCCTTCCGCCGGGACCGGTGTGCAACCCGGGCATCCCATCGCTGCGCGCGGCCATGGATCCGCCGAAAACGAACTACCTTTACTTTGTGGCCGCCGGAACTGACGCTCAGGGCCATTCTCTCTTTGCCGCTACCCTCGACGAGCACAACCGCAACGTGGCCCTCTATCGCAAGGCGCAAAAGAAGGCGGGTGATCGATGAAGATCCACGCCCGTTTCGCCCCCATGTTTCGATCCGCCCCTGTGCTCGTTCTTCCGTTTCTGCTTTCCGGATGCTCTTACTTCATCCCAACCAAGCGCCATCTCCCGGTCCCCAAGGCTCCGGCGATCGTGCAAACGGCTACGCCCGAAGAACTGGTAAAGCAACTCAATCAGCGCTGGGACGCCGTGAAGACCTTGACGGCCACTGTGGAGATTTACGCCACCGAGACAAAAACCGGCGAAGGCATTACGGAGGATCTCCCTTCCTGCCGCGGAATAATTATCATGCGCAAACCGAAGATGCTGCGCGTCAGGGGAACGTATTTCGGCCTGATGATCTTTGACATGGCCAGCGACGGCAACAACTTCACCCTTGTCATTCCATCGAAGAACATGGCCATCGAGGGCGCGAACACTGTCACGGAGAAGTCGCCCACCGCGCTTCTAAACCTTCGTCCTGACTTTTTCCTGGACGCGATTGAGGTGCGGGGCCTGGACCCGGACGAGGAATACATGGTGGCCAGCGATACAGAGACGATTGAAGATGCTGCGAAGAAGCATTTGTTCACGGAGCCGGAATATATTCTGAGTGTCATGCACCATAAAAGTGGCCAGGAACTTCTGCCTGTCCGCACCATCACGTTCCACCGCGACGACATGCTGCCCTACGACCAGTATGTCTACAACAGCGAGGGCGTGTTGGAGACGCAAATCTACTACAGCAACTACACCACGTTCAGCGCCGGCAAGTATCCCTCAAAGGTGACCATCAAGCGCCCGCGGGAGGGAATCCAGATCGTGCTGAGTTTTGAGGCGGTACACGAGAACGTTAATGTTACTGACAGCCAGTTCGAGGTGCCCGTTCCCAAGGAAGACACGATCAAGAAATTGAAATAACGCGGCGCCGGACCGGCATTCTCGACCGGCATTCTCGACCGGCATTATGGACCGGCAATCCTTTTGCCTGCCCCGCAGCACAAGTTGTAATTAGCCGGAAAACACGCTTCGGCTTCGGAGAGAGACATGCGCGCCAGCGTCATCGAGTTTCGCCTGCGGATGCTGATCATGATCCTGATCGTCTTTGTGGGATTCTGGTCGCCCTGGTTCGGGATCTCGACCGGGGGATGGGACTTCGGCCGGCGCATCTCAACGCTCGAGTGGATTCCACTTGAACTAAGCAGACTGGGCGTGGCCAGCTTCGCGGTTGCAACGCCGATCGTCATCGTCATCGGCGCGCTCATTGCGCTTGCCGGCGCGGTGTTGCGCGTGTCGGGCACAGCCTATCTCGGGTACAGCACGGTTCATCACGGCGACATGCAGGCCGGCGCAGTAATCGCCGACGGGCCTTACCGCTATGTGCGCAATCCCCTCTACCTGGGCGGCTGGTTCATGATGCTCTCCATCTCGCTGCTAATGCCGCCATCCGGCGCACTATTCAGCATGGTGCTGCTGACCATCTTTTTCCTGCGCTTGATTCTGGGTGAAGAGGCTTTCCTCGGCAAGCAACTCGGCCAGCCCTATGCGGAATATTTGCGCTCTGTGCCTCGCCTGATTCCGCGCCTTCGCTCGAGCTTGCCGCCAGCCGGGAACAAGCCACACTGGCTCACGGCGCTCCTCACCGAGATCATGCCCATTGGCATGTTCGTCACCATGGCGGTTCTCGCCTGGTTCTATGACCAGCAACTCATGCTCGAGGGGCTTTTCTGGAGCTTTCTGGCTTCGCTGTTTGCGCGCGGCATGATGAAGGCGTGGATTCCAACGCTGGCCGGCGCGGCGGTATTCGGCGGCGCTTGGGGCTACTTCCACCTCAACTGGCCCCGATCAATCCTGATCGCATTTGGCGTCTGGCTGATCGTGCGTGCGCTTTTTCCTCGCAATCAAACCACGCCCGTCATCGGAAGGAGCAGCCTTCAGGCTCCTGAATGATCCGCTTCGAACGCTCGAGCTTTTAGGCCCGGAGCCTTTGACGACGCAGCCTCGTCAGGCTTTCTTCCTTCCCACCGGGCCCAAATGCGTGAATCCGAAACCGTTCCCATACTTGAGCCCATAGCCCAGCAGACGATCGACGCCGATGTGGTTGGCCCAGATCAACGCAATTGGCAAAGCGGCGTGCGTTCCCGGCAATAGCAGCGCAACAAGCGCCAGCGCCCCAGGTGCAACATAGCTGTGGATTGCGTTATAGATGCGGGCGCCCTGGCAAGGCCCAGCCAAATAACCGAGCATCGAAAGATCCGGCACAAGCCAAAGCGCCGCGAACAGCCACCAGCTCGCGCCCGTGCGCGCATAGAGCAGCGCCGCAACGGCTGCCACAACCAAGCCCTCAAGACGCAGAAGAATGAGAATCGATGAGCTGCGCGCCGGAGCAGGCGCACTTCGTTCGGGGATAGCCGAGGCCGTTGTCATAACTCATTAGATGAGCCAACCATCTGGCAATGTGCGAGAAAATCGGTGCATCAGTTTGAAGTCCGGAGCGAATGAAGCTGGTCAAAACCCTCTATCGTGGCCTGTATCGTGGCCTATATCGCGGAATGTTCGGTCGAGCCGGCCGCTCATTTGGAAGGTTGAGACTCTAGCTCGGGTCCTTTCTGCCTGCCGCTGTAGCTTGAATCATCCGCTCCAAACGCCCTTTCAATCAGCTCGGCCGCCATTCCCAGGCCATCCACTTCGGCGATCGCCGCCTTCATCGCCTGCGCCCGCTCGCCGTACGACGGCGTCCTCAGCACCTCATCCACCAGCCCGCGCAGAGCCTCCACATTCAAGTGTGCCAGGGGCAGAAACAATCCCGTCCCACTCGCCAGAATCCGCGCCGCCACACCCGGCTGGTCGTTCGTGATCGGAATCGCCACCAGCGGAACTCCCTGCGTCAGCGCCTCCAGCGTCGTATTCATCCCGGCATGGGTCACGCATAGCGCGGCCAGCTTCAGCAGTTCAAGCTGTGGCGCGCGTTGAACCACAATCGTATCCGGCCGCGCGAGCGCGAGACTCTC
>Ga0208849_1000277_pt1 | contig 49807 bp, 45 predicted proteins | sample NGESurdeep072012_10_FD_184470 | JGI IMG/M metagenome (GOLD analysis project Ga0208849, IMG submission 184470) | Arctic peat soil microbial communities from Barrow, Alaska - NGEE Surface sample 53-3 deep-072012 (SPAdes) | ecosystem: Environmental > Terrestrial > Soil > Wetlands > Peat ... | reverse complement strand
CGGCGCGCGAGTAGTCCCAGCCGCGGTCGGTGCCGATGCCGGTGAGTTCAAAGGTCGAAGAAAGATAGACCGGCACATTCACAGCGCCAGTAAGGGGGTCGGGGTGCTGCCCGGCATGAACGGCAAGGGTCGAATACTTGTATTGAGACATGAGGTCGCTGCTGGCTCCTAGCTTTTAGTTATTAGCTTATCGCGGTGAGCATTGGGACGGGCTACCGAATAGATGCGGATGACGATATGCGCGCGCTGAAATGCATCAAAGGTCGTCAGACTGCGACCGGCAGAGCGCCCTACTTCTCCACCGATGCCGCTTGTTTTGCCGTGCGCACCACCGGGAAGTACCCGGTGCGGGTGCGAACGGTCAGCTTGCCCGATCCCTTGGACTCGGCGGTGACTTCCACCCTGCGAAAGCCCGGCACAGTTGTCGGCTTCGTCGAGTGATAACCCAGCGTGTACTGACTGCGGATGTCGCGCGCCACCTCGGCGGCGATCTGGTCGATCTGGTCGATCGATTTGGGAAAGAATGCCATGCCGCCCGTCTCCTGGGAGAGCATCTCCAAAGCACGGCGCGCGTGCCGCACTTCCGCGCGGCTCATTTCGTCTCCGAAAAGGAGTCCGATCGAGTAAATGACGGGGCCGGAGAGTTGTTGCACACGCGCAATCGTCTGCTCCAGGTTCAGGGTCGACGCGTTGTCTTCCCCATCCGTGATCAGGATGAGAACCTGCTTGGGCCGCTTGGCATCGGCCACCAGTTTGTCTGCCGAAGCCACTACCGCGTCATAGAGCGCTGTGCCGCCGCGGGAGTCGATGTGCGAAAGCCCGTCGCGCAGTTTGTTGATATTCGATGTGAAGTCGCTATCGATGAATGCTTCATCGGAAAAGTTCACAACAAAGGCTTCATCCTGCGGATTCGAGGCCTCGACCAGGTCGAGCGCGGCCTTGTTCACGGACGGCCGCTTCTTGTACATCGATCCTGAGTTGTCGACAACCAGGCCCATGGAAACGGGCAGATCGGTGTGCTGAAAACTGATCAGCGTCTGCTTCACTCCGTCTTCGTAGATGGTGAAGTCATCTTTAGTGAGGTTCTCGACAAGGCTGGTTCCTTCGAGCACGGTGGCATTGAGCACCACTTCCTCAACGTCAGTGTGGAGCAGGTAGCCTTCGCCCTCTTTTTTGAGCGTGCCCAAGGCCGGAGCAGAGGTCACAACGTCGGGCGACCGGACCGGATCGGTGTCGACGGCGGGCGTCGTTGTGGGATTATTGACCGATGGCGCTGGAATTGCCTGCGCGGCGGCTGGTGGCGCGGACGCCTGCTGCGCGGACAATGCAGGGCCAGCGGCGACCAGGATGGCGACCAGAATCGCGTTATTGCAGAGGCGCATAGTAGCCGGTGCGAGCATAGACCGTGAGTGGAGGCAGTCCCGGAGGCGGATTCACCTTCACCTTCACTTTACGCCACTTGCCATCGCGGGTTAGATCCTTGGGTTTGTAGCCAATTACATATTGGTTGCGCAGTTCTGTAGAGATCTTTTCGGCAATATCGCTCATCTCGTCCACATCGTCGACACGAAATAGCCGGCCACCGGTCGCGGAACTGATGTCGTCAAGTAGCTGTGGGCCCGTGCGCTCTTCGGGAGTGGGCGCATAAGGATCGAAGATGCCGATTGAGTAAATCTCCACGTCTGCCTCGCGCACTCCAGCCCGCACCTCGCCCTCCGTGTAGCGCGAACGGTTGTCGCCGCCGTCGGACACCACCAGGAGCGCCTTGCGCTCATGGTGCGCATCCTTCATTTTGGCAATGCCGTAGTAGATCGCATCCAGAAGCGCCGTGCGGTGGCCCGCTTCGACCGTAGCCAGCCGTGCCTGAATGTCTTCAACAGAGCTGGTAAAGTCCTCAATCAGCTCCGGCCGGTCGTTGAATCCGATGACGAAAAATTCGTCCTGAGGATTGGCAGTCTTGATGAACTGCAGTATCGCCTCGCGAGCGCGAACCAGCTTAGATGACATGGAGCCGGAAAGGTCGAAGATAATGCCGATGGAGACTGGTGCGTCTTCGGAGGCGAAGGTTACGATCGGCTGCTCGGCATTGTTCTCATAAACCTGAAAATCCTCCTTTTCCAGGCCGGTGACGAGCCTGTTCAACGGGTCAGTGACCGTGACCGGGACCAGCACCATGTCAACATTCATGCGGATGAACGAGCCGTGATGGATGTGGAGCGATGCACTGCCGGTATCGGGAGCCGCCTCAGCGCCCTTTGGCTCGCTTGCCGGCGCAGAAGAAGGGGCCGACGGCGGCTCGACATGCACCTTATTGAGTTGATCGTCCTGAGCGTGCGCCTGCACGAAGCAAAAGAGCGCGGCCAGCGCACCAAAACACGCGAATCCGCGAATCCCGATGACACCGCAACGCCGGTTTCGATTCACGTGCTGGGAATGTGTCCTCATGCGGCACCACGGAAGATTGAAGGCGATATTACCATTATCGGCGCGTCTTTGCTGTCAACAGATTGTCACTCCGGCGTGGCACATTGCAGGATTCCCCGCGTCTGGCGGCGTTATGTGCTGCGATACAATCGAGGCTGGGCATTCCGGCGCTCACCAGATGGCACCGCGGCTCAAGCTGGGCCCAAAATTCCGACATTTAACCGGGAGCAAGACCTTCCTCATGGCTCGTATCTATCCCTTTCGCGCGTGGCGCTACAATCCCTCTTCAGTTCGCCTGGAAGACGTGGTCACGCAGCCCTATGACAAGATCACCCCGGCCATGCAACAGGCCTATTACCAGCGCAGCCCTTTTAACCTGGTCCGCATCATCCTGGGACTGCCTGAGCTATTTGACGCGGAGAAGGGTGAAAACGTCTATACCCGCGCGGCGCATGATTTTCAGGCATGGCGCGAACAGGGAGTATTAATCCAGGAAAACGAGCCCTGCATATTCGCCTATGCGCAGCGTTTTACTGTTCCCGGAACTGAAATTATCAAGGAACGGCGCGGTTTTATCGCCCTGGGCAAGCTCCAAGAATACGCCGACCAGGTTGTCTTCCGGCACGAGCAGACGTTGTCAAAGCCTAAAAGCGACCGGCTGAACCTGCTGAAAGCGACGCTGGCGCACTTTGGCCAGATCTTCATGCTGTACTCCGACCCGGCCGGAAGCGTGGAAAAGATTCTCTACGAGGGCAATGGGGCAGCCGACGCGGAAGTCACCGATGAGTACGGCGTCCTGCACAGGATCTGGCGCGTGAACAATCCGGCGGCCATCCGACTCCTGGTCACTGCGATGGCCGATAAGAAACTGATCATCGCCGACGGCCACCACCGCTATGAGACAGCATTGAAGTATTCCAAAGAACACCAGAGCGGAGCCAACAGCAAAAGTGCATCAGGCACACAGCAGCTTCCGCAGCCGGAATTCCCCGAGGCCGCCGCCATGATGACCTTCGTCAACATGGATTCGGACGAGCTGGTGATTCTGCCCACCCATCGCGTTGTACATGGTCTCAACGGCTTCTTCGCCACAGCGTTTTTCAAGGCGGCCGAAGCGTATTTCACCGTTGAAGCCTTACCGCCTTTCGATGCCTCCGCGTTCATTGAAGAGTTAAAACGCGAAAAAGGAACTGTATTCGTCGCCGTTACCGTGGCGGGCGCATTCCTGCTGCGCGCCAAACCGGATGCGATGGCCGCGGCACTGGCCGACGTGCCGGAACGCCAGCGGCAACTCGACCTGACCCAACTGCACACCGTCGTTTTCGAGAAGCTCCTGGGCCTGGATGCCGAAAAGGTACGCGAGCAAACCAACCTGCGCTATCTGCGCGACGCGCAGGAGGCGGTAGAGCTGGTGCGCAGCGGCGAGGCCGATATCGCTTTCCTCACCAACCCCGTGACCATGGAGCAGTTGAAGGAAGTCGCATTCGCCGGCGAAGTGATGCCGCAAAAGTCCACAGACTTTTTTCCCAAGTTGCTCAGCGGCTTGGCTATCTATGCGCTGGATTAAGACAAAGCAGCCGGAACCGTCGGACTCGATCGCACCATTTTTATTCGCGCTGCACGCCGCTTCATTCGCGCTGCGCGCGCCCTTCCCGGCGCCGGAATCTTCCGGGAAGAAAATCGCCACAAATCAAAATCGCCGCAGATTATTTCGAGCGATGGCCGCAGCCGTCGCAATGGCGGCTTGCGCTTCAACCTTCGCGCAAGCGCCGCCAGCTGCTTCGCGGTTTGTGGTGGTACTTGACGCTGCGCATGGCGGCGACGACTACGGTGCCCATCTGGGCAGCGAGGCCGAGAAGGTTTACACATTGGCGTTCACCGTGAGGCTGCGCTCACTGCTGATGGCGCGTGGTTTTACGGTGGTGACGACGCGCGACTCCGACGACGCTGTCGAGCCTGATCACCGCGCCGAGATTGCCAACCACGCCAATGCCCAGGCCTGCGTGAGCCTGCACGCCGCGGAAAGCGGCTCCGGGGTACATTTGTTCGTCTCTTCGCTGGCGCCAGTTCAGGACGCCCACTTTCTCGCCTGGAAGACCGCCCAAGCGGCTTGGGTCTTGCGCAGCCTGTCTCTGGCCGGTGTGGTCAACTCGGCGCTATCTCACGCCGCCGTGCCCGTGACTTTGGGGCGCACCGCACTCCCTGGGATCGACAGCATGACCTGTCCGGCCGTCGCCATTGAGATCGCGCCCGATCGATCTTCCGATGCAAGTGAATCGGCCGGCGTCGACGATCCGGACTACCAGGCCAGTGTGGCGGATGCACTCGCAGCGGCGCTGGTCGAATGGCGATCGCAAGCGCCGGAGGGAAGTCAACAATGATCGCTCGCCACCAGACCGTCCTCTTCATCGTTCTGCTCGCAGCCTCCGCCATCATGGGCGTCTTGCTTTGGAACCAATTACGCCGCTCTCACGATCGCCTGCTGCATGGTCAGGATTCGGCGCCGACTCAGGCGCCACAGGTGGCTGCCGCCGAGCAAGCCACGCTGATGGTGGCCAACGATGCCGATAACACAGTGCAGCCACGGCTCCTCACATTGCCACTGCCACAGAATCCCGAGGCCCGCGCTCGCGCCATTCTGGGAAAGCTGCTCGATCTCTATGCGGCTCCGACTGCAACGCATCCTGTGCCCGGCGGCACAAACTCAATTACTCAGGTCTTTCTTGTTCCGATCGTGAATTCCAAAGGGAGCGTGACTCCCGACGGTCCCGAGCTTGCAGTGGTCAACCTGACCAGCAGCTTTGTGGCCAGCCATCCTTCCGGCCTGGAGACTGAGTCGCTCACCGTGCTCTCGATCTGCTCTACGCTCGACGCCAATCTGCCTCGAGTGAAGGAAGTACACTTTCTGGTCGATGGCCAGCCGCGCACGACTCTTGCCGGCCACGCCGATTTGACGCGCACCTATCTGACCAACGAGGACGCGGTTGCAGCCGGAGGTAGCCGGTCGTGACGCGCGCAAAGAGGATCTGCGCCTGGGCCGCGCTGCTCGGATCTGCCTTGGCGCTGCGCATTGGGCTTGCGGTGTGCTCGCCGAACATTTTCTTCCCCGATGAGATTTTCCAGACGCTCGAACCAGCCCACAGGCTGGTGTATGGCTATGGAGTTATTTCCTGGGAGTGGCGGCTCGGCATGCGCTCCTGGGTCCTTCCTACTTTCCTCGCTGGAATCATGCGCGCGACGGCCTGGGTTTCATTGCGGGTTTCAAAATCGCCGGGCTCGGCGTCGGCCGGATACCTCTTGGGAATTACAATCGCGCTCTCTCTCATCTCACTCGTTGCAATCTGGTTCGGCTATGCATGGGCAAAGCGAGCGAGTGGTACTCCCGCGGCCGTTATCGCGGCCCTGGCATGCTGCTTTTATTTCGGCTTTATTTACTTTGCGCCCAAAGCACTGTATGAAGTCGTCGCAGCCCATGTCTTGCTGCCGGGGCTCTATCTGGGCGTCTACGGCGAGAGGCTGGGCGAACGAAAGCGGCTATTCTTTGCCGGATTGCTGTGCGCTCTAGCCGCTTGTCTTCGCATGCAATTGCTTCCTGCGCTTCTTTTCGCAATGATCTACTTTTGCTATCCGCGCTGGCGGGAGAGAATTCCTGTAGTGGCGGCCGGAGCATCGCTCCCGGTGCTTCTCTTTGGCATTACAGACTGGATCACATGGTCCTATCCGTGGCAGTCATTCGTCCTCTACTACAGAGAGAACGTGGTCAGCGGGCCGGGCAAAGAATTAACAATTGTCCAGCCGTGGTACTGGTACGCGCTGGTTCTTCTGGTCCTGCTCGGCCCCGCAGTCCTGCTTCTCTTTCACGGCGCGCGGCGAAGCCCATTCCTGGCCATTTTTTGCGCCATTATCGTTGTTTCGCACAGCGTGATTCCGCACAAGGAGATCCGTTTTATCTATCCGATTCTCGCGCCCGCCATCACGCTTGCGGCGATGGGAATTGTCGATCTGCTTCAGGAGATCAAGCGCGGATTGAGCTTCCTCGACAATCCCAGGTGGGTTGTTGCCATCGGTGTTGCGTTTTTCCTTGTTTCATCGGCGCTGTTGGCGGCGCACTGCGCGGACTGGTACAAGACCCGCTGGGGCGACGGCGCATTCGATCGCCTGAGCCGCGAGCCCGCAGTATGCGGAGTTGGAATCTACCGCAGGATATGGTGGGAGTCGGGAGGATACACGCACCTTCATCGCAACGTCCCAATCATTGCAATGGAAAGGGCTGAGCAACTCGCCAACGACTCCCCATCCTTCAACGCTTTGATCGCGCCGGCCGGCTCACCCGGTCTTCCATCAGGATTTACGCAGTCGCAGTGTTGGCAGGGGGTCTGCCTGTTTGAGCGACCAGGAGCGTGCGCACCTCCAGCTGAGGGCGAAGAGCTGAATGCGTATCTCAGAAGGATTGGACATTGAGCGGACCGCCGCCCGCACTGAATCAGGACCCCGGAAAACGTAATTCTCACAAAAGCAACTCCGGCTCTTAGAGGCTACTCTGGAACACATGGCACCAACGATCGGCGTATTCGATTCCGGCTTTGGCGGGTTGACAGTGCTGCGCGCGCTTGTCGAGCGGCTTCCTGGCGCGCATTTTGCGTTTCTTGGGGACACGGCGCGCCTGCCCTATGGTTCCAAGTCGCGGCGGACTATCGCGCGATACGCCGCACAGAGCGCGCAATTTCTGGTCCGCGAACAAGGCGCCGAGTTCCTCGTGATCGCCTGCAACACCGCCAGCGCGCTGGCGCTCGATGCTATTCAGGATGCTGTTTCTGTTCCCGTGCTGGGCGTCATCGAGCCAGGTGCCGCCGCCGCGCGCGCCGCATCCAGCACCGGTGATGTATTGGTCGTCGCCACCGAGGCCACGGTTCACAGCCGCGCTTACACTGCCGCAAGCACAGCTCACGGTCTGCGCGCCATTGAGAAAGCTTGCCCACTGCTCGTTCCATTGGTCGAAGAGGGCTGGACCAATCATCCAATTACGGCTAATGTCATCGATATTTATTTGGGTGAGCTTCGCGCCGAGGCCTCGGCTCGCGGCATGAATTCCGACACGCTCGTCCTGGGCTGCACGCACTATCCGCTCTTGCGGCCGCTCTTTGAGAGAGCCGTACAGCCCGGCATCAAAGTTATCGATTCAGCGGAGTCCGTGGCGCAGACCGCCGCGCAACAGCTCAATAGCGACACTGCTTTGGTCTCAGCCAGTTCTGTTTCTGGAACTGAAATTCGCTGTTTCGCTACTGATTCGGTCGAGAAGTTTGAACGCCTCGGTCCGCGCTTTCTTGGACGTCCAGTGGGTCAGGTCAAGTTGATCGATCTCGGTGGCTAAACCTTCTCGGCGGGTAAGCCGCGCTCGGCGGCTGAACCACGCTTCACACGTCGGTACGAAAATCGCTCTGCTATTCTGGATTGCGGCGCGACTCCGCCGCTTTCTCTTTTGGATTAGAGTTTTGGAGGGTTCAAAGCAGCATGATCAATTTGGCAGGTAAGACAGCCGTGGTCTTCGGGCTGGCAAACAAGCGCTCCATCGCCTGGGGCATCGCCCAGAAGCTGCACGAGGCCGGCGCCACCATGGCCATCTGCTACCAGAACGAGCGCATGAAGGCCGAAGCCGAGGATCTGATCAACGATCTCTCCGGCGCCAGCGGCTTCCAGTGCGACGTCTCCAACGACCAGGAAATCGAGTCGCTCTTCGCCGCACTGAAGGCTAAGTACGGCAAGCTCGACATTCTTGTGCACGCTATCGCCTACGCACCCGCCGAGGACCTGAAGGGCGAATTCATCAACACCAGCCGCGAGGGTTTTCGCATCGCGCACGACGTAAGCGTCTACTCACTGATTGCGGTGAGCCGCGGCGCCGTGCCTTTGATGACCGACGGCGGCAGCATTATTACTCTTACCTACTACGCCGCAGAAAAAGTCGTGCCCCACTACAACGTGATGGCGCTGGCCAAAGCATCGCTCGAATCAGCGGTGCGCTACCTCGCCTTCGAGCTGGGCCCGAAGAACATTCGCGTGAACGCAATCTCTGCCGGCCCCATCAAGACACTGGCTGCGCGTGGGGTCGGCGCCCTGGGCGAGATGCTCAAAGCTCACAGCGACCGCGCTCCCCTGCACCGCAACGTCGATCAGCTTGAAGTTGGCGGGACGGCACTCTATTTGGCAAGCAACCTCGCCAGCGCCGTCACAGGCGAAGTGATCTATGTAGATTGCGGCTACAACATCATGGGGTTCTGAGCGGTTCGGCGTTCTCGCCCACCAGCCAGCTACATCGCCAGAATTTCGTTCCACACTGCCGGCTCAACCGGCAGGCCCAGCCGAGTGTTTTCCTCTCGAATACGCAGAGTCTCTTCCCCCGGATAGCGAACTTTGCTGCCGGGCTTTGCCGGCGCACAGTTGTGCAAAGACGCGACAACCGCGTTTGCGATTTTCTCTGGCGCAGGCCCAAAGGCCTGAGGGTTGAGCGCAAGAAACATCTGCGAAATGCCGGTCTCGAGCACCGGGTCCGCGGAAATCTGGTAGGTCGCCTGTCCCAGCGTCATCATGGCGGCGATCATGTCCAGCACGACCGCGAGACCTGACCCCTTCCAATACCCAACCGGCAGCGGTCGCCACGATTCCTCGATTGCGCCGGGATCGCGCGTCAGGTTGCCATCGGCGTCAAATCCGCCATCGACCGGAAGCAATTCGCCGCGCTTCCGGTAGCTCTCGAGAGCGCCATAGGAGAACTGCGACATGGCCATATCGAGCACCACCGGCCTGCTTGCGCGCGGCACGGCGATGATCAGCGGATTGTTCCCGATCACGCGCTCCGCTCCGCCCCAAGGCGGCAAATTAGGCATGGTGTTGGTCCAGCAGATACCGATCAGTCCTGCCTCCGCGGCCTGCCAGCCATAGGTCCCGCCCCGCATCCAGTGGTTGGTGTTTCCCAACGCCACGCAACCCACACCGTGCTCGCGCCCGAGGGCGATCGCGCGCTCCATCGCAGCAAGCGCCGCCAGGTTTCCCGGGCCTCTATGTCCGTCCCAACGCTCCAGCGCGCCCAATCGTGCTTTCACTTCGGGCTCGGCGGCGGGATTCACACTGCCTTTACGAATGGCAGCCACAAAGCGCGAAAACCGGTTGATGCCGTGCGTGTAAACTCCATCGCGCGTTGTCTCGCAAAACAACCTCGCGCAAGTCTCGGCGCGATCGTCGGCGAATTCGAGCTTGCGCAGAACGCCCGCAAGCGCCATCTGCACTTCTCTAAATGGAATTCGGTTCATGATTTCCTTGATGAATTTGTATCCGGCTATGCGAGAGGGTGTGTGTGACCCGCTGCGCGCGCAAAATCCACAATGCGAAGGACTGCCGTTGCCTTACAGCCCGCTATTCCTTCAGCGTCACCGTGATCTTGCGTGCGTCGCCGCCTTCCGTAGATATCGCGATCTCGCCGGTTGCGCGCTTCTTAATGCTCTTGAACTTTTCGCCCCACTCCACCACGACGAGCGAATCCGGCGTCAGCAAATCATCCAGGCCCAGCGTTTCCAGTTGGCGCTCGCTCTCCAGCCGATAGACATCCAGGTGGTAGAGCTTCACCGGCTTACCCTCGCGCGAGCCGTCGTATTCGTGGATCAACGTGAATGTCGGACTGGTGACCTCTTCAGGCTCGGCCGCGTCCAGCGCCTGCGCAATGCCCTTCACCAGCGTCGTTTTGCCCGTTCCCAAATCGCCGCGTAACAGCAGCAATTGCGGAGGCTTGAGAATACCGGCGAGCTTGCGGCCGACGGCAATCGTGTCCGCACTGCTTTGCGTGATGAATTCGAACATTTTGCCTTCCGCCAATGTTGCGGCTTCGGTCATCGCTGAACCTCATCGAGAGTCGCTGCATGCGGCCTTAGTCCGCCGCGTGCAATGCCCTTGCAACCAAACATACCCGTTTTTGCCGTCAGCATCAAAATCATGGGCGCGAGACTGATACGCCTTTGCCAATTGCCGAAGAGAATCGGTAGCCAGCAACGTGTGCTCGTCGCCTTCGCGAACCGCGAAATCCGCAGCCAGCCCGTGCAAATAAACCGCAGCCTCCACGGCTTGCGCCGGATCCTCAGGAAATTGCGCCAGCAGGCCCGCAATCAGCCCGGTAAGCACATCGCCGCTGCCGCCCTTGGCCATGCCCGGATTCCCTGAAGTGTTGATGGCCACGCGGCCGTCGGGATGCGCAACCAGTGTCCGCGCGCCCTTGAGCACCAGCGTCACGCTCATGCGCTGGGCAAAGTCGCGCGCTGTCTCCAGACGGTTCGCCTGAACCTTCGCTATGGTGGTTCCCGCGAGCCGCGCCATCTCGCCCGGATGTGGTGTCAAAACCAGCGCTCTTCCTTTGGCCAGCTTCTTGAGGAACGCCGGCTTCGTCGCCAGAATATTCAATGCATCGGCGTCGATCACCGCCGGAATCTTCGTCGCACTCAGCAACCCTGTCAAAAACTTCGCAGTCTCGGCGCCCTGTCCCAAACCGGGTCCAATGGCGAGGACAGTTTTTGCGTCCATTAACGCGGCCAACCGTTTTTTCTCGGTATTTTTCGCTGCAATCTGGCCGGTTCCGGTCACCGTAAGAGGCAAAGTCATCAGTTCCGGCGCGAACGATGCCACTACAGCCAGCGCCGGAGCCGGAACCGCCGCCGTCACCAGCCCCGCGCCTGCCCGCATCGCAAAGAGAGCAGCCATTGTCGGCGCTCCAGCTTTGCCTCCGGCGCTCCCAAAGGTGCCTCCGACTACCAGCACGTGGCCAAAGTTGCCCTTGTTGGCCGCCGCCGCGCGCGGCGCTTGTGCCAGTGCCAGCGACGAGCCGGCCCAACCCAGTTTCAGCGTAGAAACGATCGCCGCCTCAGGCGAGCCGATCGGAGCGACCACGACCGGTTGATCCCAGCACCGCGTCAACTGGCCAAAAAGATGCGCGGGCTTGGACGCGGTAAAAGTGATGACAGCGTCAGCGGGAAACACAGGCCCCGCCACTGTCGCACTGGTCTCATCGGCAGGCCAACCAGAAGGCAAGTCGATAGAGAGAACGGGAGCGAGAATTGGTGGCGGAATTGACGCTCGCCCGGCGCGCAGCCATTCCAGCGCCTCAAGCGCCAGTCCCTTGAGCGGAGGCTTGAACCCGGCGCCCAGCACCGCGTCCACAATCAGGTCGGTGTTGAGCGCATCGTTGTGCACGGCCAGCGTCTTGGCATTCGTGACGACATGGATCTGCCCGCGCTTCGGATTGTTCGGATTGTTCAGATTATTTAATTCGCTCCAGGCCACCGCGGCATCGCCCGTCAGGCTTTCCGGAGCGCCCAAAAGCAAGGTGGTCACTTCGAGACCGGCATCGGCGAGCAGCCGCGCCGCCATCATGCCATCGCCGCCGTTGTTACCCCTTCCGCACAGCACCGTCGCGCGGCGCGCGCGCGGAAACTGCTGGCGCGCAAAGGCCGCGACGGCAGAGGAGGCCGCCCGCATCAATTGAATCGATGGAATTCCAAACCGCTCCGTGGTGGCGCGATCGCAGGCCTGCATCTCGGCTGCGGACAAAACTTGCATCGCAACCATGGTACTAGAAGCGCTTGGAAGAAATCGGCTGAGAAGGGTGAACCGCGCCCTTTACCTGATCAAACGCGCTTGAAGGGAGGAGCGCGAATTCACTCGAGTCAGGACACAGGCGCCGTTTTTGTCGCAGTGAAAATGGATGGCGGCGGGAAAGACCTGCCATTCGGCCGTGCGGTTCCGCAAGCCGGTTACTCCGACCATAAACACGCGGCCTCCCTCAGTATCGAGAGTTCCGCGCTGTGGATTTTCTCCCACGATCACGTCATCGTCCTCAATGGCCGCGGGCAGGTGCAGGCTCCTCGCGGAAAATCCGGAGCCGCCGTCTTCGGGATGGGATTTCTTGCTGGCGTCGGCATCGATCAGCTTTTGGTGTTTCAGCCAGTTGTCCTGATCGTCGAGCGTAGGAAAGTTGGTGAAGAACTCCCAGGTTTTGAGGCTCTGATACTGCTTAAGTGAACATGGCAGGCCACCCGAAATAGTAATCTCCGCAATTTGCCCGTCCGGACCTGCAATATTCTGGATCATGTCTCCGCCGGCCGTCTGCATTGGCAACAGCGCCTGGGAAATATTGGAAGAGTCTGTAATCGGCGCGGGCGTGGGAAGCACAACTTCCTTTTGGCACGCCACGGCGCCGGTGGAATCAAGAAGCCTGATTACAACCGAGACTGGGCGAGACAGGTTGACCGTAACGGCTTGAAAGCCTGCCGTCTGCTGCGGATCGAGCGGATCGATATAAAGCTGATATGCCGTGCTTCCTTCCCATCGCGCGATGAGCCGTGCCCCCAACCCTGCTGAATCGAACCTGCGGGTTCCCAGATCAACGTACTGAGGTGGGGCATTCGACTTTGTCAATTTGGGGATGATGAGAACAGCCAGCGCACCGAGTACCAGGATCAGTAGGATCGGCAACAATGCCGCCGCCCGTTTGGACTTTGCCCCTTTCGGGTCCGCTTCCTTTTGCTCGACCGGCGGGGGCTCATAGATGGCCGCGCGGAAGCCGTAGAGATCCTCGTGGCTGGCCCCACCCGTGGGAGCTACGACCTTGTAAACCCGCTCCGCCACGGCCGTTTGACTTTCGGGGCCGGCAGACGTGGCCGCTTCACTTGCTTCGATTTGGACTACATCACCCGTGAGCAGGTCCCGCTCCTTTGAATTGGGAGACCAAGCCGATCAAATGTACTGACCATTGGAACATGCCCATTCCTGGCCCGCAATAACCACTCCGTGTGATAACTCCACGGGCAACCCAAAGCGGGATGAGCCATGCGAGCGGCGTCCCAATTTGCTCAAAGCTCAAGTCGTGAACGCAAAATCTGTGATCGCGGCTTCTGGGTTGCCCTGCTAATCCCAGGTAATGGCCGCAAGTCTGCGGCGGTTTCGACGGCCAGTGGAAGGGAATATACGTCAGCGGCCCATTGCTGTTTCTACCAGGAGCCAAACATTCAGCACCACAATCACCGCCGCGGTGAGCCAGGCCAGTCCCTGGAGCCAACGGCCGTTGGCAAACTCACCCATCTTCGCGCGGTCGCCGGTGAACATGACGAGGGGAATAACAGCGAGGCTCAGTTGGAAGGAGAGAATCACCTGGCTCAGGATGAGCAGCTTCTCGGTTCCGCGCTCCCCCATGAGCGCGACGACAATGATGGTGGGAATGATGGCCAGCGAGCGCGTAATCAGACGCCGCAGCCATGGCGAGAGGCGAATGTGGATGAACCCCTCCATCACTACCTGGCCGGCTAGTGTCCCGGTAATCGAGGAGTTCTGTCCGCTGGCCAGCAGCGCGATGGCAAACAGAGTGCTCGCCCCGGTGACGCCGAGAAGCGGGCTTAACAGCTTGTAGGCGTCCTGAATGGCGGCGACTTCGAAGTGTCCGCTGCGGAAGAAGACGGCGGCGGCAACGATAAGAATGGCCGCGTTGACGAACAGGGCGATGGTCAGCGCCAGGGCTGAGTCAACGTTGGCCATGTGCACTGCCTCGCGCTTGCCCTTGGGCGTGCGCTCGTAATTGCGGCTCTGGACGATGGACGAGTGCAGGTAGAGGTTGTGCGGCATCACCGTCGCGCCCAGGATTCCGATGGCGATGTAGAGCATGGCGCCGTTGGTTACGATCGCGGGCGAGGGCACGAAAAGATTGCGCAGGATCGGCCAATACTCGGGGCGCGAAAGAAACATCTGCGCGCCGAAGAGCGCGCTGATGGTGCCAATGAGCGCGATCACCAATGCTTCGATGTAGCGGAATCCCCAGCGCTGCAGCATCAGGATCACGAGCACGTCGAGGCTGGTGATGAGTACGCCGTAAAAGATCGGAATGTGGAAGAGCAGATTGAGCGCGATTGCCGAGCCAACCACCTCGGCGAGATCGCAGGCTGCAATGGCGATCTCAGCCATGATCCAAAGGATGAAGCTTGCCGCGCGCCCGTAGCTTTCGTTGCAGAGCTGCGCCAGATCACGCTCAGTGGCCACGCCAAGCTTGAGCGAGAGGCTCTGCAACAGGATCGCCATCAGATTCGACAACATGATGACGAACAGAAGCGTGTAACCGAAGCGCGCGCCGCCGGCAATGTCGGTGGCCCAATTTCCGGGGTCCATGTAGCCGACGGAGATCAGAAAGCCCGGCCCCAGGAAGCCGAGCAACCGGCGCCAGTAGTACGGCGAGCGCGAGATGCTGACGCTCGAATTAACTTCCGGTAGGGAGGGCTCGGTCAGCACGGTTCGGGATACGGCTTCTGTGGGCATGGCTTTCCAGGGGCGAGAACCCGAGAGCGCCCTCAACCTTAGTATGCCACAGATTGTTAATTGCGGTTAATGAATCCTTTTAGATTATATTACGATCAACGCTCTGGACCCAGGGTCAACGATCCAGACGCAACCAGACCGCTTCCGCCGCTGGCCGCCCCAGGATTGCATTCCCTGTAGGTAGATCAATCAAAACGGTTTGATCGTAATTCTGGCTCATTACGCGCAGGCTCTTGCCGGGCCCGATTCCGGCGGCGTGCAGAAACTCAAGCAGCTTTGGATCGCGCTCGTGGAGGCTGACAACTGTGTAGCGCTTGCCGACCGGGGCTTGGGAAAGCTGCATCTCGCCGCGCCGCTTACGCTCGGTGGGATTAATCGGGAGGACCGCGTTGCCGTGTGGGCATGCGCCGCCTTCGCCAAGCTTATCTTTCAACTTTGCTTCGAAGGCCGGCGAGACCGCGTGTTCCAACCTCTCTGCTTCCTCGTGAATCTCATGCCACTCCATTCCAAAAACTTCGCTCAACATGCGCTCGATGAGGTGATGGCGCAGTGCGGTGCGGTATGCCATCTCGCGGCCTGCCGCCGTGAGGCGCACAATGCCGTCGTCGCCCACCTTGACGCAGCCATCGCGCTTGAGCCGCTTGAGCGCCATGGTGACGGCCGGCGCGGAAACCTCAAGCCAGTGCGCGAGCATGGCCGGAATTACCTGGCGGCCTTCGGCCTCAGCCTCAAGAATGGCCTTGAGGTAGTTCTCTTTCGAAACGTGGATCGAGTCTTTCATGGCGTTGCTCGAGTTCAGTCTAAATGGGAGAGACCAGAGATCAGGGATCAGAGATCGGCTTTCAGCGGTGAGTGTAAAGTCTGCGTGAAAGCAGCGGAATGGGGTGCAAAGGCTGCGGGTTGAGGTGGAGATTTGGGCAGAAAAAGGATTTTTGGCGCGAAAACTACCCTTATGAGCGAAGAGGTTTTCAGGAATTCGACGATAATTCCCGGACCTACCCCCCAATCACTGATACACGGCTTTGATATTTGGGTTCGTGGTATCCCACCATAAACGCAAACCACGCGTTTAGGATGGCCACCCATTTTCGTGCTGAATGGGATCATGGAGAATAGCCAACCGCTGTCACTTCACCCGCACATTCGGCTCAACCGAAAGCCCCGGCCGCAGTTCGTGGTGCGAGTCCTCATTGGCCAGATCGGTAAAGTCAATGCGCACCGGAAGGCGCTGGACGACTTTCACATAGTTGCCGGTGGCGTTCTCAGGCGGGAAGAGCGAGAGGACCGAGCCAGTGGCTCCGCCGATTTGCGTAACGCGGCCGCTGTAATCCTTGCCGGTTGAGTCGACGTGAATTTTGACGGACTGGCCGGCCTGCATGTGCTTGAGCTGCGTCTCCTTAAAATTCGCCGTAACCCAAAGGTCTTGCAGCGAAACCAAGGTGAGGAGATTCTGGCCCACGGCCAGGTTCTGATCGACCTCAACGCTCTTGCGGGTGACGATGCCGTCAGCTGGGGCGACGATCTTGCAATAGCTGAGGTTGAGTTTGGCCTGATCGAGCTGCGCCTGAGCCTGCTGGACCTGGGCATCTGCCTGCTTGGCCTTGGCATTCTGCGCTGCTACTTGCTGGGGACCCGTTTCCGCAGACTTAAGGCTGGCCTGTGCCTGCAGCTCACGCTCGTGGGCGACGCGGACGCCGTCGGCTGCGGCCTGCTCATTGGCGCGCGCATCGGCAACCTGCGCTTTCGCGGAGTCGGCGGCGGCAACGGCGGCGTCGAATTGCTGCTTGCTGATCACGTCCCTGGCGACGAGCGGCCTGTAGCGCTCCAGATCTGCCTGCGCCTTGGTGTTGTTCGCCTCGGCCTGCACAACCAAGGCATGCGCCGCCTCCAGTTGCTTTTCGGCCTGCGCAACGCTTGCCTGCGTGCCGCTGACATCGTGGCCCGCAGAACTCAGAGTGCTTCCCGTATTTGCCGTGATGATGGGAACGTTTACGCGCGCTGAGAGAGCATTGGCCTGGGCGCTGGCCAACGCAGCTTGAGCATTTTCGACGGCAACCTGGTAGTCGCTCGGGTCGAGCTCGACGATGTTGTCGCCCGCCTTCACGAACTGGTTCTCTTCCACATCCACCTTCAGGACCTGTCCGGAGACGCGCGCGCTTATCTGGATGAGGTGACCGTTGACCTGCGCGTCGTCGGTATCCTCGCTGAACGTTGAGTGCCACCAGATGCCGAGGGCGACAAGCGCCACCACCACGATGGCGAAAATGATGATACCCCTGCGGCGGGACCGCGGCGCCTCAATTTCAGTCTCGGCAGCCGACTGTTTGGGTTCAGGTGTTGGGGCTGGTGCTGAGGTTTGATCCGCCACGTTCACTTCCCTCCTAAGTATTTCTTGTAGTCCTGCCCGTCGCCGAGCGCGCGAGCCAGGCTTAGCTTGGCCACGTTATCGCGGTAAAGACTGACCACATATTGGCTGTCGGCTTGGGCGACGGATTGCTGCGCCTGGCTGACGGCAAGGTTATCGCTGACGCCATTTGCGTAGCGTTCCTGCGCCTCTTTGAGAGCTTCGCCGGCGAGGTCCATACTGGAGCGCGCGACCTCGACCTGTTTTTGCGCAGACACAATGTCTAGCAGCGCATCGCGCACGTCGGCTTCAACCTGTGCGTTCTTGTCGCTCAACTGGGCCTTCGAGGTGTCGAGCTCTGCCTGCGCCTGCTCGGCCTGGCCGCGCAAAGCAAATTCCTTAAATACAGGCACGCTCAGCGAGGCTGTGGCGTCCACGGTGCCATGCGAGTGTGCCAGCGTGGTTCCGATTCCGCCGTAGTCGGCGTCGGTCTCGACGGTGGGAAACCGGGCGGCTGTTGCGGCTTTGCGTTGGTCAGATGCGGCTGCGACTTCTTCCACCAGGGAAGCCAGATCTTTGCGATTGGCTTTAGCCTGCTGGATGAGCGCGCTGGCGTCGAGCTGGTCAAAGGGCGCGTAGGGCGCCGTGTCTGTGAGATTAAAACTCTGCGCCAATGGAAGACCGATGGTGCGCGCCAGGGCCAGCTTGTCTTTTTCGAGCGAGTCCTCCGCGGCGATCAACTGCTGCTCGAGCGATTGATAATCCACGCGGGCGCGCAACTCGTCGAGGAGCGGCGCTGTGCCGGCTTGATGATTGTCGACGGCCTGGTTGAGCGAAACTTTTGCCGTTGCCACCTGCGCCTGAACGCTGCTGACGTTTGTCTGGTCGGCGAGAACAAGCAGGTAAGCATTGCCGACAGTTAGTACCACCATGTCGCGCGCGTCTGCGGCAGATAACTGCGCGGCGGCGAAGTTGTGCCTGGCGGCGAGATAGTCGCGAAGCGATTGAATATCGACCAGCGACCAGGTGAGCGACGCGCGAACATCCGTGTAGCCGAACGGCCCGATGATCTTGGGAAAGCCCGGGATGCGCAAGCCCTCAGCGGGCAGATCGGTTTGCTGCGCGGCTTCCTTGGCTGTGAAGTCGATGCCCGGAAGCAGCGATTGCAACTGGCTGAGGCGCGCGGCTCGGGCCCCGGCCGTATTTGTGCCGCTCAAAATAATTCCCAGGTTGGACTGCAAACCGCGCTGGATTGCGTCGTCAAGGGAGAGATCGATGACCTGCGCCGACGCCGCGCCTTTGGTCACGCTGCCCTGATAATCCGTCGACGTTGGCGGCGATGGCGCGGGCGGCGGCGGAATCGCCGACGACTGCGCGGTCGCAACGCGGCCCAAGGGACAGCCCGTTAATATGAGGGCTGCGGCAAGGCAGGCCGCGGCACAAAATCGGATTGGACTGTGATTGGATTGCTTTTTCAATTTGGACCTTGCATATGAATGGGCTTGAGAACGGGCTCCAGAACCGCGAAAGCGGCCGCCATAAAATACTCATCCTACAAATGGATGCGTTGGGAACGCAGCACGGTTCTTAAATCTAGTGTATCGAATGCAGTGCGGGGATGGCTTTGGCGCGAAAGCCGGCTTTCCGCGGTACAACGCCGACTGCCTGCTTCCGCTGCTTTTCTTCTGGGCTTAACGTCCGGGGGGGCCTCGTCCTGTATCAGTTCCGTACATGTGTTCCACCGGGAGGCGGCTCCCCACGCCAGGAATCGCCCGAAAGCGATAGACTGCCAACACAGCGAATTGGACCGGAAAATGGCCAGAAGTACACAAAAAAACAAGCTTTTCAACGGGCGCGACCACTCCTGGATGCAGTTCAACAGGCGTGTGCTCGAAGAGGCCGAAGACCCCGGCAACCCGTTGCTCGAGCGCGTGAAATTTCTGGCCATCACGGGGTCGAATCTGGACGAATACGTTGAGGTTCGGCAAGCCGGGCTGATGCAGCGCATCGAAGACGGCTACCGCGAACCCGGATATGACGGCCTGCGCCCCGACCAATCCCTCACGGGCCTCACTGCCGAGATTCACAAGTTTGTGGCCGCGCAATATCACTGCTGGAACAAGCAGCTCTTGCCGGAGCTGCGCAAGCAGGGCGTTCGGCTGCTTGATTGCGATGAGCTCGGCGAGCACGCTCTCGAGTTCGCGCGCGGCTACTTTCAGCGTGAGGTCGATCCGCTGCTGACGCCGATTTCGATCGATCCCGCGCATCCATTTCCTCGCGTGCTCAACAAGGCGCTTTGCCTGGCGCTGCTGCTTCGCGCCAAGCGGCGCAGCTCCGGACCGCAGGTCCTGGGAGTGGTTACGGTGCCTCGCGCCTTGCCGCGCTTTGTGCGCCTGCCGAGCAGCCATGGCCACCACGACTATCTGCTGCTGCAAGACCTGATCGAGCAGCATCTGGGCGGCATGTACCGCGGTTACGAAGTGCTTGCATCGGCGTCTTTCCGCGTTACGCGCAACTCAAACCTTTACTTCGAAGAGGAAGAGGCACGGTCGCTGCTCGAGACCATCCGCGTGGAACTGCACAACCGCCGCAAGGGCGACGCAGTGCGGCTGGAGATCGAAAGCGAAGCCGATCCGGAGATCGAAGAGCGCCTGCGCGTGAATTTCGAATTGGATGAGGACCAGGTTTTTCGCTGTGAAGGCCCCGTGAATCTATCGCGCCTGATGTTCTTTTACGGAGACGTGCAGCGGCCCGACTTGAAGTTTCAGCCTTTCACGCCTAAACCGTTGCTGTTGAGCCGCAAGGCAACCGGACTCTTTGACGAGCTGCGCCATCGCGACATCCTGCTTCACCACCCTTACGATGCTTACGATCCTGTAGTCGACTTCATCCAGCAGGGCGCGCAGGACCCAGCCGTCGTGACCATGAAGCAAACGCTCTACCGCACCAGCCATGACTCGCCCATGTTTCAGGCGCTGACCGAGGCCGGCGCGACCAAAGAGGCCACCGTGGTGGTGGAACTGATGGCGCGCTTCGATGAAGCTTCGAATATCCGCTGGGCGCGCAGCATGGAAGACGCAGGCGTGCAGGTTTTTCACGGCGTGGTGGGGCTGAAGACGCACTGCAAGCTGGCCATGCTGGTGCGCCACGATGAAGACGGCGTGACCCGCCGCTACTGCCACCTGGGCACAGGGAACTATAACCCTGACACCGCGCGCTTCTACACCGATCTGAGCCTGCTGACCAGCGACCCGCAAATTGGCGAACGCGTTCATTTGATCTTCAACTACTTGACCGCGCATGCCGAGGTCGACGACTACAGCCCGCTGCTGGTGGCGCCGCTGACGATGGCGGAAAGTTTTCTGGGCCTCATTCGTCGCGAACAGGAGAACGCGCAGGCCGGCAAACCGGCGCACATTGTGGCCAAGATGAACGCGCTGCTGGAGCCCTCGATCATTCAGGCGCTCTATCAGGCTTCGCAGGCGGGTGTGGAGATCGACCTGATCATTCGGGGACTATGCATCCTACGGCCCGGAGTGAAAGGACTGTCGGAGCGTATTCGCGTGCGTTCTATTGTGGGAAGATTCCTGGAGCACTCGCGCATCTACCACTTTGCCAACGGCGGCGAGAGCGAAATCTACCTGGGTTCGGCCGATTGGATGCCGCGCAATCTCTTCGAGCGCTGCGAAGTTGTGTTTCCGGTCCGCGATCCGGCGGCTCTGGCGCGCATCCACGATGAAATCCTGCCCGCTTATATGGCCGACACGGTGAAGGCACGCTTGCAGCAATCGGACGGCACCTACCTCCGCGCCAGCAAGCTTGTGAAGGATGCGCCTGCATTTTCGGCCCAGGAGTTTCTGATGCATCTGGCGGAGGGGAAGACAGATTTGGACGCGATTCCCGCGCCCGACGCCAGGCGCGAGAGGAAAACGGCGGAAAAGGCAGCCGACGCGGCAGATTAAGGTCTACGGCGTCGTCTGTTGCGGAACAACTTTGATCCCAGTCCGCCTGTATTGAAATTCCAATGTCCAGTTGCTTGGCGCGGCGTGGCCGTCAACCTGCGCAGGCTTGAACTTCCAGTGACGGGCAGCCTCAAGCGATTTGCCGGCGAAATAATTGCTCGGCCCCGCCGAGGCAACGGTGGCGTCGGTGACGATTCCGTTTTCATCCACCGCCAGCCGGACGGAAACTTTGACCGTTCCTGAAATCGTCCTCATTGCACTGGGAATAATGTCGGGCAAGATCTGGTTCACGATGGCGGGGTTTATGGTTGCGGGCGCGGGGGAGAGATTGTCCGTGGCCTGGGCGGCCTGTGCGGTTTGTGCGGCGGGTTGAGGCGGCGGAACGGGTGCAGCTACTGGGGCTGAGTTGGAGGCCGGAGGCGTAACAGTTGTTGATGCGGAGGGCGTGGCTTGCGCGGGAGTTGTGATCGCGGTTTCGTCCGGGGCAGCGGTCGGAGACAGCATCGCAGTGGGCTCCGGGGCTGGCGCCTGTACCGGCGCTTGGACCGGTGCGACAGCCGGGAAATTCTGAGCCTGCTGAGCAACTGGAGTAGGCTGCGCGCGGTGCGACAGCGCGAACCAGATTCCGGCTCCCGCCAGAACGAGAGCCACAATGGCGAGCGGGAGCGCGATGCGACGACGATGTGGCGAAGCCGCTGCCCGCTTCTGTTGAGGACGCGAGGGAGTTTTGGCAGGATCGAGCCGCGCGGCGATTTCGTCGAGCGTAAAGCGACCAGCAGGATCCGAGCGCAGACACTTCCGCGCGAGGGAAGCGAAAGGCTCTGGCATCGATTCAGGCACCGTCGGGTCCGCGGTCCTGGCGCGATTCCATTGCGGCGGATATTTGGTAAGCACCTCGACCAAAGTGGCGCCGAGAGACCAGACGTCCGAGGCTGGCGCAATCGGGCCAAATTCAGTCTCCGGCGCATCGCAGACGGTTCGCGTTGAACTGGATGTGACGACCGCGCCCACGGAACAAACACCGTAAGTCGTGAGCTTGAGGCTGTCGCCGGCTGCCATGATGTTTGAGGGGTTGAGACGGCCGTGGACGAGACCATTTGCATGCAGATAAGAGAGCGCGTCTAAGGTCGGACCGAGCAGGTCGCGGGTTTCTTTCGTTGTTAGCGGACGGTCATAGAGAATCTCGGCGAGAACTTCGTCGGCGAACTCGGTGACAACGTAAACGCAAGGAACATCGTCGATTTCACAACGACCGTGCGTATACACCTTCATCAGATTGGGATGGGAGAGAGTTGTTGCCGCTTGCCATGCGGCGAGGCGTGCTTCACCGTCTTCAACTTCCGCAGGAACGAGTTTGATGACGGCTTTCTGCGACTGGCCAGTCAGGTCCGTGTGGTCTGTGAGTTCAGTGAGAAACACACCGCTCGGGTGAGAGCCGCCGAGCCATCGAAGGAGCTGGAATTTCCCGTCCGCAAAGCTCCCAACCCACTCGCGGCGGACTCCCGCTTCGCTCATGACTTCGATCATACGATCAATCCCCAGGCAACATATTAGCCCTGAAAGCGCAGATTCGACCCGTGTTACAGGCACTTTAGTAAGGGGTCCGAAGCAGAGGCGCCACGAGGTCTTTGTCCTTTCTTTCCATTCATTGGACGCGAGGCGGACCGCCGGAAGGGAAGATCAGCAGGAGAAATGAGCCAAAGGGCCACGTTTTCGGGCACGGATCAGGATCTCAACGCCAATCGCCAAGAACAAAAGAGCTGTGCCGGTTGAACCCTCGCCCGTGGGGGCGCTGCATCGCGACACCGAGGGTCACCGGCCGATATCCCCGCGAGCGCATCCGCTGAAAAGCGTCCCCGCACGCTGTACTCACACCGGCTTCAACCTCCGCGCCTTGCGCCAGGGCAAACGCATCGATCCCGTCCAGCAGACGGTCGAAGCGCTCGCCGCTTGTCGCCGCACCGAACTTCACGTAGCAGGTTTTCTCGCCACCCTCAGAACCGGCGCCATGCATGCAGACAGCGAAGGCGTCCAGACTGCCGCGGCCTTCGATCAGGATTACCTCGCCGATGTGCTGCGACATGACCGCGCGAATCTCGTCGCTGAGGCTCAGTCCTCGCTTGATTTTGTTTGTAAGTCGGGCGCAGACAGTGATGGCCTGCTCCCTCTTACTTCGGCTGAGGGCTGAAAGCAGGACCGACGCTTTGGCTCCCCTTGCCGGCTTTTGCGAAGGAATCGCCGGGGTACCTTTCATGATGGCCGTGAGATAGCCCGGCCAGTAGCCGAATTTTTGGTAAAGGCCCACATGCTTTGGGCTGTGCGCAAAGGTGAACAAACCGGTATGCTGTACGCCCCAGCGTTCGAGGACCTTCATTGTGGCCGTCAGCAATTGCTGGGCCACGCCGCGGTTCCAGTATTCGGGCAGGACAGTGAGCGGCCCGAAGAACCCAAACGATCCCCAGCGCGTGGCCACGTTCAGGCCGATGAGCTTTCCGCTCTCGCGCGCCGCCAGGACCTTCGTGTTTCGCGCACGCCAGCGCGGCGTGATGAAATCCCGGTCGCCCATAAACTCGAGCGGGTTAGGCATTCCGAGGAACGTGCCGAATGCCAGGCACACCACGCGGCCGGCCTCATCGAGTTCGCTCTCGCGCAGCGGCCCGACCTGAACCGATAGGTTCTTTGGCATGATCATCGGTCTCCTTTCGTTGATGCGGCAGCTTTGGGGATGGGGCGCAGGCAGCCAACCGCAGGCGCGCCAAGTTTAGCTCATTGCTGCGAGCAATTCTATTTATATTGTGAACGCGCGACCGCACGTCGATCCGCGGTTCCGTAGCGGGACGCTGCCCCACAGACTCTCCTACAATTGATAGAGTGCCGTTTCTCATTGCACAAGCGCCGGTTCAGGCCCGCACTGCTTTTCGCAGCGCGGTCACAAACCGGATCGCGGGCACAAACCGGATCTTTGATGCTCCGCGTGCGGTTGCGCTATGGCATCTGGTGAGCCTGGATGCTCCCACAGTCGCAGTGGTGTGGTCGCTGGCTTTTGCATGGGCTGGGGGGATTCATCTTTCGAGCCGGGTGGTGCTGGTTTTGGCGCTGGCAACGTGGTGTGCTTATGTCGGCGATCGGCTGCTTGATACGCAAGTGCTGGGGGCGCGAGCCGGATTGGAATTATCGATGCGGCCAGAGTTGCGGCGGCCGGAGTTGCGTGAGCGCCATTATTTTCATTGGCGAAATCGCAGAGTGTTTGTGCCACTGGCTGGTGCTGCCGCGTGCGTAGCCGCAATTATGGCTCTAGGCTTTCTACCTGACGTTGTTCGCGAGCGAGGGTCTGTTCTCGCCGCGGCGGCGCTGGCGTATTTTTCAGGCGTTCACGCGGTACCCTGGCTTGAGCGAAGGCGGCATTCGCTTCCGAGACTGGTCAGCAAAGAATTTCTGGTTGCGGTGTTGTTCACCGCGGGCTGCATCTTGCCGGCGTGGTCGCGCATGCGCCAGGCCGGGGCGCGGGAATTCTCGCTCACTTGGTTCTGGATTGACGGCATCTACTTCGTCGCGGTTGCATGGCTTAATTGTCGCTTTATTGCGCGGTGGGAGAGGGAGAAGAGCGATCTTAAGGCCGGAGAGCAACGCAGATACTTCTGGGCTTTCAACATTTTCCCTGCCCATTCGACAGACTTTTCAGCGGCCGTACTGCTTGCTTCCGCCGGACTCCTGCTCGCGTGTGTCGCATTCGGATCGCACTCGCGCGCATCCGCGCTGCTCGCGGCCGGGGCCTTGAGCGCGTTGTTGCTGGCAACGCTCGATAGCTTGCGGGCACGCATGACGCCACTTGCTTTGCGCGCCGCCGCAGATCTGGTCCTGCTGACGCCTCTGCTCCTTTTTCTGCGATGAATACGACCGTCGACACAAAGTCGGTAGCGAGTGAAGCCGCGGTCGCGCGGGGCGGCCAAGCTCCGAACTTCGACCGGCTGGCGAAGCTGTACTTCTGGATGGAACTCGTTACGTTCGGACCGCTCCTGTCGCGATGCCGCGAGGCTTTTCTTTCTGAGCTAAGGTCAGTGCGGCGCGCAGTTGTTCTTGGCGATGGCGACGGGCGATTCACATCGGAACTGCTCCGCGCGAATTCTCAAGTCCGAATTGACGCAGTGGACGCGAGCCCCGCAATGCTTGACGCGCTGCTAGCCAGAGCAGGCCAGAATGCAGCCCGCGTCTCGGCTCACTGCGTTGACGCTCGTGATTGGCAGCCGGCAAATCCTCCTTACGACCTCATCGTGTCTCATTTTTTCCTCGATTGCCTCACGACCGAAGAGATTCGCGCTCTCGCCGTGAAGTTGCACGGCGCCGTCTTGCCCTCCGCGAAGTGGATCGTCTCTGACTTCGCGATTCCGAACGACTGGTTTGGCCGGTGGCTTGCACATCCATTGGTCTGGCTGCTCTATCGGGCATTTGGGGTGCTCACCGGACTCAAGATTCGCGGCCTGCCGGACCATCAGGCCGCCTTGCGCAATGCGGGATTCTCTCTCACCCGACGCCATACCTGGCTGTGCGGACTGCTGGTGAGCGAGATATGGCGGCCTCAAGGCGTAGAATTGCGCTGATTTGGATTTTGATTTCCACGACGATTCAAAGGTCAGGATTCCACAAATGAAGATGACTGCATTCGCGATCTTGCTCTGTCTACTCACGTGTGGGGGCGCCACGGCGCTCGCCCAACAGCAAACGCATCCGTTCAACGATCCATCGCTGCCGATGGAAAAGCGGATCGACAATCTGCTTTCGCTGATGACGATCGACGAAAAGATCGACTGCCTGGGGACGAATACAGGTGTGCCGCGTCTGGGCGTGATGAGCTATGGGAACTCCGAGGGCATTCACGGAGTAGTGCAGCGCGAGGCCCGGGGCAAGCGGCTGCCAATCACGACTACGCAGTTTCCGCAGCCGCCGGGGATGGGAGCATCGTGGGATCCGGATCTGGTGCGCCAGGCGGCGGGCGTGGAAGGCTACGAAGCGCGTTTCATCACGCAGACGGCGAAGTACGACCGGCAGATTCTGATGCTGTGGGGACCGCAATCGGACCTGGGTCGCGATCCGCGATGGGGCCGCAGCGAGGAAGTATACGGTGAAGATCCTTATCTGAACGGAACGATGGCCGTGGCGTTCACCAAGGGACTGCAGGGCGACGATCCGAAATACTGGCAGGCGGCGGCGCTGCTCAAGCATTTTTTGGCCAATGAGAATGAGACCAACCGTAACGGCTCGTCTTCGAACTTCGACGATAGGCTGTTCTGGGAGTATTACTCGGAGCCCTTTCGCATGGCCTTTTTGGAAGGCAACGCGAAGGGGGTTATGGCCTCCTACAACGCGTGGAATGGCACGGCGATGGCCGTCAATCCGATTCTCAACAGCATCGTTCGCCAGCAGTGGGGCGTGGACGTGATTTCGAGCGATGGTGGAGCGGTGAAGCTGCTCGTAGATCCGCGCCATCTTTTTCCCGACCAGAAGGCAGCGGTGGTCGCATGCCTGAAAGCAGGGATCAATCAGTTTCTCGACGTTTATAAGGATGAAACCAAGGCAGCGTTGAAGGACGGCGAAATTTCAGAGGCTGAAATCGACGCGCTGCTGCGCCCCAAGTTCCGCGTCACAATCCGGCTCGGTCTGCTCGACCCGCCGGAGATGGTGCCCTATTCAAAAATAAAAGACACGCCCGAGCCATGGAATACCGATAAAGATCGCGACGTTTCTCGCAAGCTGGCGCTCGAGTCTGTTGTGTTGCTCAAGAACGAAAACAGTATTTTGCCGCTCGACAAAGCCAAGATCAAGTCAATTGCCGTTATCGGTCCACTTGCCGACTCGGTGCACTGGGATTGGTACGGAGGCACGCCACCCTATACGGTGACACCCTTGCAGGGGATTAAAGATGAGGTGGGGCCGGACGTCAAAGTGAACTACGCTGCCTATGACACGCCGGATGGAGAGGACGATGCGATGAAGGCGGCGAGCGAGTCGGATGTCGCGGTTGTGGTGATCGGCAACGATCCGACGTGCGGCGACGAAGCGCATTCGTGGTACAACTCCCCGGGCAACGGCGGAGGTATAACGCTTCCTTGCACCGTTGCGAGCGATGGCCGCGAAGGCCGCGACCGCGAGAGCATCGATCTCGCGCAGGAGCAGCTTGTGAAACAGGTCTTCATCAAGAATCCGAAGACGATCGTACTGCTGATTTCGAGTTTCCCATTTGCCATCAACTGGACCGAGGCGAACATCCCCGCAATTGTGACCATGGCGCATTCGTCGCAAGATGAAGGAACGGCGCTGGCGAAGGTGCTGTTCGGCGAATACAACCCCGGAGGCCATCTGGTGAGAACCTGGCCGAAGTCAGTCGATCAGCTTCCGCCGAGCATGGATTACAACATCCGAGACGGCTACACGTACATGTACTTCAAGGGCGAGCCACTTTATCCCTTCGGCTACGGCTTGAGCTACACCACTTTCAAATACTCGAATCTGCGGACGAGTTCTTCGGAGCTCGCGAAAGACGGAATCGTCACCGTCAGCGTGGACGTGACCAACACCGGCAGTCGCGCCGGCGACGCCGTCGTGCAGATGTATGTGAAACATCTGGGATCGAAGGTGGAGCGGCCGCGGGAAGAGCTGGAGGGGTTCAAGCGGGTGACGATTCAGCCCAATGAAACAAAGAGGGTCGAGATTCCGTTGAAGGCTTCGACGCTGGCATGGTGGGACCAGAAGCTGCCGGGCTTCCGCGTGGAAGCCGAGCCGGTGCGCGTGATGATGGGGAATTCGTCGGGCGATATTCAGGCGAGCACCACCGTGAAGGTGCAATAGAAACAAGTGCCGCGAAAGATCAATTTGCCTGCGCCAGCTTTAGGAGTCTTGACCAAAAGCTGAGCGGTAGCCGCGGCCATTGGGCGAACAATTAAATGTTACAAATCTGTTAAAATAAGGATGCAGGAGTTCGGCAAGGCCGCTTAAACCCCACCGAATCAACCACATGATCCTTTATCTGATGCGCCACGCGAATGCCGGTACGATTCGCGAGAACCCCCTTCTCGACGCCAAGCGGAGTCTCGTGAAAGAAGGCAAGGAGCAGTGCATGCTGATGGCGCGGGTTCTCGGCGCCCTCAAAGCGCCTATCGATACGATCGTTTCAAGCCCCCTTAAGCGCGCGTTGCAAACTGCGCAGCTCGTCGGCACCGAGTTGGGATTTGACGGGAAAGTTGAGATCAATCCCGGCCTCGGATTGAACGCCAGTTTCACCGATTTCCAAAATATGCTGGCGAAGTATGCCGATCGCGATGCGGTCCTGGCGGTCGGTCACAATCCCAACATCTTCCAATTTCTCGGTCGCTTGATCACCGGCAACGGAGGCGCAGCCATTCGCATGAGAAAGGCCTCCATTGCCAGGGTTGATGTGAGCCAGCATCCGCCACGTCTGCAGTGGCTTCTGGATCCGCGCACGGCTCGCGCGATTTATGCCAGCGTGACGAAAAGCTCGCGTCCGAAGACCTCGCGGAAGTAACCGGCTTCCTTGCGCAGCGACCACAACTCCAGCTCCGCGCCTGTGCGCCCGGGGCGCAATTCCAGAATGACGCGCTTGGGGTAGACGCGCGTGCTGACGCGCAGAACATCAGAGGCGCGGTCCTGATTCAAAGCTATGGCGAGACGCAGCAAGACCACGGCGCGCTGCACGTTTTTGTGCTCGTCTGCGGGAATGTTGCGCAGAGCGCGATCGCCAGGCTGCGGGCGGCTCTTGCCCAGGTAGCGAGCGATTGCGGAGACGAGCGTGCGGTGCAGTTGGGTGTAGCCGTAGATCTCAGAGCTGGAGATGATGTACTGCGCGTGCCGGTGATGGCCTTGGTGGTTGATAAATTTGCCGGTATCGCGAAGCATGGCGGCGGCAGCCAGCCAGCTCTCGTACTCCGCCCCGAGGGCGTGCATGGACTTAAGCTCGCGGAAGAGCTGCACGGTATGGGCGCGGACCGGCTCGGCATGGCGAAGATCGACGCCGTAGCGCCGCGCGGTGGCGAGCACGCTCTCCCAGCGCTCGTGCTCGAACTCGCGGTGAGCCTTGGCGCGGGCATCTTGCTCGGCAAGCATTTGCGCCAGAATGCCGTCGCGCAGGCCAAGCGGCGAGTAACGGAAACCCTTCAGGCCGAAGCTTTCAAAGATCTCAGCGTAAACTTCCGCGCCAGCAACAATAATCTCCGCGCGGCGCGGGCCTATGCCCGGGACAGCCTCGCGCTGGGGGAGCGACATCTTCGCAAGCTTGCCGGCCAGCTTGCGCACGGCGCGGGCGGGCACCATCCCGGCCAAAAGAGCGGCGCGATCAGAATTGGATTTTACGGCGCGGCCTGAGCTGGATTTCGCGCCGGATTTTGCGCCCAGCTTGCCTGCTTTCTTGGTGCCGGGTTTGCCGTTCTTTGTTCCCTGAGCGTAGGCGGCTGAGAGCGCAGCGGCCGTGCCGGAAGTGCCAATGACCAGTAGCGCGCGGCCTGGCTGAATTTTGCGATGTGCGCGGCGGAGCTCGCGTGCAATCAACTGCCGCATACGCTTGAGGCCGTCGCGCGGAGCGGGATCGTCCGAGAGGAACTGCTCGGTGAGGCGGACCGCGCCCAGCGGCAGACTGATTGTGTCTTTGATGTGCTTGTGCTCGGATAATGTGATCTCGCAACTGCCGCCGCCGAGGTCAAGCAGCAGCACGCGGCCGCCGGCTCCGGGCTCGGCGCCGCTGACGCCGAGATGAATCAGCCGGCCCTCTTCCAGGCCGGAGATGATCTCCATGTTCCAGCCTGTCTCTGCTTTCACCCAGGCCTGAAATGCCGCGGAGTTGCGCGCGTCGCGCATAGCCGACGTCGCCACTACGCGAACGCGGTCGACTCCGTGCGCCTGCACCACGCGTTGAAAACGCTTGAGCGCGCGCAGCGTGGCCGCCATGGCTTCTGGAGAGATGAGTCCGGTATCGAAGACGCTGCCGCCAAGGCGCGTGACCTCGCGATCTTCAGCGAGAGTCTTGAGCCGGTGCGCATGCACCCGGGCAATCTTCAATCTGCATGAGTTAGAGCCGATGTCGATGGCGGCGAAGGTGGGCATCGTTTTTTTGGGAGCGCTCCCGGAGAAGAATCGACCCATCGCCAAGATACACGAATGCGGCGCGCGGTTAGGGATGGGGGTTCCACAGGAGGTAACAGCGACGCTGGGCCGGTCGTCATTTTGACTTTTGCGGCGCAACAAAAACCGCCGCATAGCGAGCTCGCCGGTCGAAATCACGGCTTGATGACGGTGGCGAGGAGCGCTGACAGCCCATTCCAGGCGATCTGGACACCGATGCAGAGCAGGATGAAGGCGATGACGCGCAAGATTCCGTGCGCCGTGGAGGGCGGGATTTTCTTGGTGATCTTGGGTGCGTAAGCGTAGCAGAAATAACAAAGCACGCTGAGAACGACGATGGCGAGAAATACTCCGAGGTGCGCGAGAATGTCGTGAGTGAGATTTTTATCCGAGATGTGCGCGGTGACAGTGAGCAATCCGACCAGCGTGCCCGGGCCCGAAGTGATGGGAAAGGTGAAAGGAAAGAACGCACTCTCTTCAAGATGGCTCACATCTGGTTCGCTGCTTTGCCCGGTCTCTTCCTCCCCTGTCTCCTGCTTTTTGAGGCGAGAACCGGCGCCGGCGCTGCGCTCGTTAAGCACGCCCCAGCCCATGGCCGCGACGACCATGCCACCGGAGAGTTGGACGATGGGCAGAGAGATACCGAAAAAGCCGAGGATGGTTGCACCTGCCAGCTCAAAGATTCCAAGGAAGACAATGTTGTTGATTGCGATGCGGCGCGCGAGGGAGCGAAGAACGCTTGGCGGCGCATCGCCGACCAGCCCGAGAAAGACCAAGGCAGAGCCGAGCGGGTTGATCAGCGGCAAAAGCACGCTGAACGCAATGAGAAAGGCCTTCCAAACCGACAAGTTGGTTATCCCCTTGGTTGAATCTTAATGCGTCGTGGAGCGGGTGGACCATGGACGGCTGCGGGACCGCGGACACACTGCCACAGAGCGGTGCCGAAGCCAACGAAACCCGTGGATGGGTGGCGCCCGACATGGGTATACTGCGCTGACAGCTTTACATAGCGCGAAGACGGACCTTCGAGGAGCGACGACGATGCCGGGGATACGGTGTTTCAACCAATTTGCGACAGCAGCGGCTATATTGTTTATTCTTCTGATCTCTCGCGCGGCACATGCCCAGGCTGGCGGCTCATCAGCGAAGACGCCTAAACCTGACCTGCACGAAGGCGCGGCCAGCCCTTCTTCAATTCCCAATGACGCAGTGACTGTTGTCACTCTCCCGGGCGCACACCTGACCGGCGCCCGGATCGTAACTGGAAGGATTTGCAAGGTGGTTTCTTACCGGGTTGTGTCGGACAGCGAGATCAAGATGAACATCGAGGGCACGCGAACGGTGGACGACAAGGATGAGGCGTGCACCCTCGAGGTGCGCACGGCGGGAGGAAGCGCGTCGACTTGGATTGTGGTGGAATTCACCGATGCGGAACAGCAGCAGGTTGCGGCCCGCGAGCAGGCCGAAGGAGAAGCCAAGGCGCAAGCTCTTCTTGCAAAAGCGGGGAAGACATGGCACTTGACGTTTTCGAGCGGCGCTCAAGAAACATATTCCTCCGTGGGCGCGGATGCGGACAGTATGCCGACGTTTCATAACGCCGCGGGAGATGACGTGAAGATTGCGGTGTCGGACGACGGAAGCGCGATGATCATCGAGCCTGGGTGCATGCGCAGCGGCAAGTTGATCGGCACGCAGGTTAAAGACGGGCAGTCGCAGGGCGAGTGTACGCCGGCAGGCTCGTGGACGGCGACGGTCGCTTACTAGATTCTCCGGGGCGCTTCATTCGAGCATCCTGAAGAACACTCCGATTGAGAGGCAAGCCCCCTCCGCACCGTACCTGAAACCGATAGTGGCGGGCGGCCTTTGAATCCGGCAGCAAGACTTCCGCGTGGCGAAGCGCCCTGCACTGTGAAACGCGGCAACAATGCTGCTGGTATTCTGGACGCGATGACCAGCATCGCGAATAGCGCAGACACGAACACGATCGATCGGCCGCGGCAGGCGCTGTCAAAGCGCACGGTGTGGCTCGTTTTCATCCTCATGTGGGTCACAATTTATTTTGCGTCGTTGTTCACTCCTCCGCTGATGGACGACGTAGATGCTTCGCACGCTCAGGCGGCGCAACACATGGCCGAGAGCGGCGACCTGATCACCGCGAAGACCAACGGCATCCGCTACATTGAGAAGCCGCCGCTGCCCTACTGGGCAGTTGCCGGGATGTACAAGATCTTTGGCCAGAATACTTTTGCGACGCACCTGCCGAATGCGCTGGCCATGCTGGGGTTGACGTGGCTGGCGTGGCTGTGGGGGCGGCGCGCGTGGGGCGAGCGCGCGGGATTCTACGCCGGGCTGGGTGTGCTGACTTCGGCGGGATGTTTTCTCTTTACGCGGTTCATTATTCCCGAAGTAATCCTGGCGCTGTTCTTACTGATTGCGCTGTACGCGCTGATTGTGAGCCTCGAAGACAACCGGCCGATGATGATTTATTGGGCGTGGGCGGGCGTGGCGCTGGCGCTGATGACGAAGGGCTTGATTGCGCCGGTATTCTTCGGCGGAGCGGCCATTCCGTATCTGCTGCTTACCGGGCAGTGGCGCCGCTGGAAGGCGCTAAAGCCAGTGACTGGATTGCTGCTGTTCCTTGCCATTGCCGCGCCGTGGCACATTGCGTGCGGCATCATCAACCACGATCAGGGGAATCCCAGCGGCAATCACCCGACGATCGGCAATGTCCACGGATTCTTCTATCAATACTTCATCAACGAGCACGTGCTGCGCTTCTTCAACCTGCGCTATCCGCACGACTACAACAAAATGCCGGCGGCCTGGTACTGGCTGGGCGAGTTGATCTGGATTTTTCCGTGGAGTCTTTTTCTGGGGGCCGTGGGCGCGCTGGCATGGAAGACCAGGCGCAGTTGGCTGAAGCACCTCAAGCACGACGCCGGAGACACGGTGGATTTCTATCTGGACCATGCCATGCGCGAGGACGTGACCAGCTACGTGCGGCGGGTCAAGTTTCGCACAAGGACCATCTGGCTGTTGAGTCTGTTCACGGCATGGACGCTCGTGTTTTTCTCAATCTCGACCAACCAGGAATACTACACGTTTCCGGTGTGGCCGCCGCTGGTCATGCTGATCGCTGGCGTCGTAGCCGGGATCGAAGAGAACGACGGCGTGAAGGGCACCAGGCCAACTTTATCGACGGCGTGGCTGACGGGAGCGCAAGCGGTGTTTGCGGGGACCGGCGTCGCAGTGGCGGGTGCATTGGCGTGGGGATTGTGGACTTCGCGCAACCTGCCGTTTGTCGCCGACATTGGCACGGCGCTGGCGCATCGCGGCGTTGGCGATTACACATTGTCGATGTCCCACCTGTTCGATTTGACCGGGGAATCGTTTGCGGCACTGCGACTGCCGGCGGCGATGGCGGGGATCGCACTGCTGATTGGGCCGCTCGCGGGCTGGCTGCTGCGGCTGAAGAAGATGCACATTGCGGCCACGGTTAGCATGGCGCTCACGATGACAGTGTTTCTTGTGGCGGCGCATATTGCGTTTGCGCGCTTTGAGCCGATGCTCAGCTCGAAGCAAATGGCCGACACGATTATGAAAGAAGGCACGCCGAACGATACGTTCATCATTTACGGCGAACAGTCGTCGGGGTCTTCGGTGATTTTTTACACGCACAACTTTCTTGAGAGACGGCCGGCGCTGCTTGTGCTGCCGCGGTGCGGGCAGCACAGCGAAGGAACGACGCTGTTGTGGGGGTCGTGCTATCCCGATGCGCCTGACATTTTCCTGGGCCCCGCAAACCTGGCGGCGATTTGGGGAACCGGCGAACGCAAGTGGATTTTAGCCGAAGATCCGGACCGGGACAAAGTGGAGAAGGTGCTGGCGGGGCGGCTGTACGAGGTGCAGACGCTGGCCGATAAGACGCTTTGGACCGACCGGCCGATGAAATAAGAAGGTTCTTCACGGTTCAAAGTTTGTAGTTCACAGTTTGCGCGTTCTGCGAGCGAGCTGCACGCATTTTGCCGCCGGGCAAAAGCTCAAAGACACGCCCGCGCCAGAGGATTCGGTTGCCCGCGTAGCTGGCGGCCCAGAAACAAAATCCCATGAAATCGCGGATCGGGTAGAGTACGAGCAAGCCGAACCAGCTGGTGTCGCCGACTACGCAGCGGCCAACGGCGATGGAAAGCGCAAGGCGCGTGGCGACGCTCCAGGCGAAAAGGCCGACGCCCCAAATCGGATGGCCGAGCCAGATTGCGGCGACAAGCGCGACCAGGCCGAAGGGCATGCTGAAGGTGAGCGCGGTGCCGAAATGGCCTTTGGGACGCGAGAAGCGCGTGGACTTCATCCAGCGAACCTGGTGCTTGAGCGAGCCGGCGAAGTTGGAGTGCAGGATCATGTGGTCGATCGCGTGGTGACTGAGGATGACCTTCTGGCCCAGCTTATAAGTCTCGTTGCCGAGGATGAAGTCGTCCGCGCAGTAGTCGGCGGTCACTTTGAAACCGCCCATACGCCGGATAGTCTCGCGGCGGAAGGCCATGGTTGGGCCGAGGGTGAACTGCATCCCCTCCATCGAGCGCGCGGCAAGAACGCCTGCCGACATTTCGACGGACATGCCGACAGCCTCAAGGCGCGCCCAGAGGCCGCCCTCAACAGCCACTCCACGATAAAGACAGCACATGCCGCCGACACCGAAATCAGCAAAGGGGCGGGCCACGGCGCGAAGATAGTCTGGCGAGACGCGCACATCGCTGTCGCTGATGACAAAGATTTCGTGCGCAGCCTCGGCGGCCATTTTTTCCATGGAGATGACTTTGTCGTTGATGTAGTCGGGCTGGCCGCCGGTGGAGAGGAACTTGACGGGGATGCTGGGGTGACGCGAGGCGACGCGACGGGCAGTTGCGAGGCCGGTGTCATTTGCATCGCGGGAGCAGAAGAGAATTTCGTAGATTGGATAGTCCTGCGTGAAGAAGCTTTCGAGGTAGGCTTCGAGGCCGGTTTCGGCTCCATGGAGGGGCTTGAAGATTGACAGCGGAGGCGTGAAGCCGGGGCGCGATGCCAGTGCGGCGAGGGCCAGCCTACGCTCGCGAAGGCAGCCGGGGATGGCCCGGAGCACAATGCCGGCAAAGACCGTGGAGGTGATGAGGCCGAAGGCGGCGAGCGCGAGAAGGACATACGGCATGCTCGTAACAGCATAAAGGGAGAAGCTCGCTAGCAAGTCAATTAATGGGGACGAAGCACGGACTGCGCCAGCAACGTGGCTCCGATGGCGGCCAGCCCAAGATAAACGTACCTGGAAAATGACGGCGCAGAAATTCGGCGATTGATGGTCCTCCCGAGGAAGACGGCCGGCAAGATCGCGGGCAGGCAGATCAGGTAGTCGTGAAGCAGGACTGGCGTCCACAAACCGGCACTCACGTAACCGCACATTCCCAGCGCACTGGCCGGCAGAAAGTAGGCGTGCATTGTGGCACGAAAATGCTGCGCCGACCAGCGTCTCAGGGAGCCGTAGATCACCAGCGGCGGCCCATTCATTCCGTAAGCTCCGCCAAGAACTCCGGCGCAGAAGCCGCAACCCAGCAGCCAGAAGCGGTTGTCATTTTGCATCCGGAACCTCACGCTCCCAACCAGGCAAAAGACCGCGAAAACCAGAATCAGACCGCCTAACGCTGCCTTGATCAGGTGCTCCGGGCCCCGGGAGAGGATCAGGAGTCCGATTGGCAGCCCGAACAAGGTGGCGAGAATCAGCCAACCCGCGCTGCGCCAATGAATGTGACGCCAATCCTGTACAACAACGACCGCCGCGATCGTGATGGAAACAAGGACAGCCAGCGGAGCTGCAACTCGTACCGGAATGCAAAGCGCCAACAAGGGGACGGCGAACAGCGCTTCGCCGAAACCGAGCGCAGATCGAATCAACGTTGCGAGAAAAATGACGAGAAGGATCAGCAGGCTGACGATATGGATGGGAATCTCTCCGGCCTACTTGTTCTTCCCGGCAACTGGCCTCGCCACCTGCGGCTTGCGGATGGGAACGATGGCGGCGGATGAGGCCGGAGCTGTGCCTTGAAAGCGCGAGAGCATTTCGCTGCGGACGTATTCGACGAAGCTCTGCATCTGGCGGTTCATCTCTTCCATGCGGCCGCGCATTTGCAGGATGATCGCGATACCGGCAATATTGACTCCGAGGTCGCGAGCAAGATTGAGAATGAATTCGAGGCGTTCCAGATCTTCATCGGTGTAGAGGCGCGTGTTGCCCTCGGTGCGCGAGGGCTTGAGCAGGCCTTCGCGCTCGTAGAGGCGCAGAGTTTGGGGATGGATCTCGTACATCTCGGCGACTGACGAGATCATGTAGGCGCCTTTGGATTTGCGTTTTGTGGCCATGGCCGTTTTGACTTACGCTGTGGGCGGAATATTCTTGACCGTTGCCGGGTCAATGCCGAGGAGACGACAAACAGATTCCCGGGTTTCCCAATTCCCGAAGAAGAGACGCCGTGGAGGGATTTTATCTGGCTTCAGGAAGTCCATCCAGACATAGAGATCGATTCGCTTCTTGTCTTCTCGGATGCGCCCCTCGGAAAACTGCGTACAAGTTGGATCAAGGCGTCCATGCAAGGGGTCTTCATAGCCGGTCAGCACGCGGTCCAAATCTTCTGGCTTTGCACTGGTATCGTGGTTCACCAAAAACAAGAAATTTAATAGCCTGTGATCGGAATTCACGCTCTCAAATTGCTTGAATGCTGTGTGAACAGCATTGCTGATCCGATTGAAGATTGGATCGGGGCGCAGGCCTCCCGCCGGTTCGCCGAGAGCCGCATCTTTCAGTTGATTCTCAAGCCATTCGTCTCTCTGAAAAGACTTGACCTCGCATAGAGCTACCTTGACTCCGTCACGCGAAAGACGAAAGTCAGGGGTCCTTAGATCCCGCATTTCGTTCTTCGCAAAGGACCCTACTTCAAACCCTTCACCTTGCCAATAACCAAGAACCAGCGCTTCGTCGGCGGAAAGCTTTGAGAAACGATATGCGTGTACCCCGCGCAGACCCCGACTGAAGTCATATTCGGGTCTCATGTCTTCGTCATTCGTTTCGGTGGTTTTTCTAGCGGTTTGACTCATACTGGAACCTCTCGGCTGGGGTAGCCTTTCTTGCGCTGATAATGCGAATGCGCTCCTTACGCTCAGTGTGCACCACTAACAACACTCTTGCCAAGAGAGACAGACCAAGGATGACCGACCTTGATTCATCCTCTGAATGAAGGTCATCCGGAATGCTGATGGCAAAAGGGTCTTCGAAGACCGTTCTTGCCTCTCGGAAATCCACTCCATGGAACCGAAGATTGCGTTCAGCTTTTTCATCATCCCACTCAAATAGCTCTATCTCCACGCGGTCCCCTTAGCTGTTCAGAGCTTATCGAAAAGCACCTTGCGCGGGTCGTCGGGGTTCAGCTTGGCGAGCTCGCGCATGATCTCACGGCTGCGCTCATCGTTCAGGTGCGGCACGGCAACCTCGACCGTGACGATTTCATCGCCGCGCTGGCCAGGATGCGACGCGCTCTCAACGCCACGCTCACGCATGCGCAGCTTTTGCCCGCTCTGCGTGCCCGGCGGAATCTTCAAATGCGCGCGGCCGTCGATTGTGGGCACTTCAACCTTGGCGCCGAGGGCAGCTTCGGCCACGGTAATGGGGACGGTAAGCTGAATGTCGTCGCCCACGCGCGCGAACACTGGATTGGTCCCGGTACGCACAATGAGAAACAGATCGCCTGCGCGACCGCCGTTGACGCCGGCGTTGCCCTTGCCCTGCAGACGGATGCGCTGGCCGTCACGCGTGCCGGCCTTGATGCGGAAATCGACCGTCTCGGAGCGGGTCACGGTGCCTTCGCCGCGGCAGGTGGGGCAGTCGTTCGAGACGTGACCGGTTCCGTTGCAACTGGGGCAGGTGATGTTGAACTTCATGCGGCCGCCCATCTGCGTAACCTGGCCTGTGCCGTTGCACTCAGGGCACTGCGCGCCGCCGGTACTGGCATGGCCGTGGCAGGTGGGACAGGCTTCCTGGCGATTGATCTGGATGCGCGCCTGTCCGCCGCGGATGGCGGTCCAGAAATCGACGGTTGCCTGATATTCAATATCGCCGCCGGGCTGCGGACCGCGCGGCTGCCGCTGCGCACGCTGCGCGCCACCGAAGATACCGGAAAAGATGTCTTTGAAATTGCCCGAGCCGAAGTTGCCCGCGCCCGTTTGCTGGCCAGGATCGCCCGAGAAGCCGGAAAAATCGAAGCCGCCGAAATCAATGGGTGGTTGCCCGGAGCGTTGGCCGCCGGAGCGCTGCTGCCGCGCGTAGGCTTCAGCCTGCGCGGGGTCAATTTGATCCGAGTAGAAGCCAACCTGGTCGTAAATTCTGCGCTTCTTCTCGTCAGAGAGAATATCGTTAGCCTCGGAGATTTCCTTGAATTTTTCCTCGGCGCGCTTGTCGTTAGGATTTACGTCCGGGTGGTATTTGCGCGCAGCCTTGCGGAAGGCCTTGCGAATCTCCTCCGGCGTGGCCGTCTTCTTGACGCCGAGCGTTGCGTAATAGTCTTTGTTGGCTGTTGTGGCCATGGGCGCTTTTTTGTATCACCTTCCATCATAAGAAATCGGGGTGAACGGCATCGTCGCCGCCCACCCCGATGACTGTTCAGCCTTTGTGCTCTCCCACCCTAAACGCAAAGTATGCGTTTAGGATGGGGCACCCCGCATCGTGCTGGCGACGGATTACTTTTTGTCGTCAACGTCGACGTACTCGGCGTCGATCACTTCGCCTTCTTTCTTGGCGTCGTCTGCAGCTGGAGCCGCCCCCGCGTCCGCAGGTCCGCCCGACGCAGCCGCCTCCGCGGAAGTAGCCTTGTACATGGCCTCGGCCAGTTTGTGGCTGGCCTGGGTCAGCTTTTCGTGCGCGGACTTCATTTCAGAAGTTGCAGGCGTACCTTCGAGCGTCTTTTTCGCGTCGGCAAGAGACGATTCGACTTCAGTCTTGTCTGCGGCCGCGACCTTTTCGCCCGAGTCCTTAAGCATCTTTTCGATGTTGTAGACCAAGCCGTCGAGGGCGTTGCGAGCCTCGATCTCCTCGCGCTTCTCCTTGTCCTCGGAGGCGTGGGCATCGGCTTCTTTAGCCATCTTCTCAACTTCCTCTTTCGAAAGGCCGGAGCTCGAGGTGATGGTGATACGCGTGTCCTTGCCGGTGGCGTTGTCCTTCGCAGTTACGTTTAGAATGCCGTTGGCATCGATGTCAAAGGTGACTTCGATTTGCGGAATTCCGCGAGGCGCAGGCATGATGCCGCCCAGCTTGAACTTGCCCAGGGTGCGGTTCTGCGCCGCCATGGGCCGCTCGCCCTGAAGCACGTGAACTTCGACTTCGGTCTGCGAGTCGGCAGCCGTGGAGAAGGTCTCGGTCTTCTTGGTCGGGATCGTCGTGTTGCGCGGAATCATCGGCGTAGCCACGCCGCCCAAAGTCTCGATTGACAGGGTGAGCGGCGTTACGTCGAGCAGCAAAAGATCCTTGACGTCGCCCGTGAGCACGCCTGCCTGTACAGCAGCGCCTATTGCAACCACCTCATCGGGATTGACGCCGCGATGCGGCTCTCTGCCGAAGAGCTTCTTGACCAGCTCCTGAATGCGCGGCATACGTGTCTGCCCGCCGACCAGAACCACTTCGTGAATCTGGCTGGCAGTGACGCCGGCATCGGCCATAGCCTTCTTGCAGGGCTCGATGGAGCGCTCAACGAGATCCTCGACCAACTGCTCCAGCTTGGCGCGCGTGAGCTTGCGGACCAAGTGCTTGGGGCCGGAAGCGTCAGCGGTAATAAATGGCAGATTGATCTCAGTTTCGACGGTCGTCGAGAGCTCGATCTTGGCTTTTTCAGCGGCGTCCTTCAGGCGCTGCAGGGCCATCTCATTGCCCTTTGAAGTGAGGTCGAGGCCGTTCTCCGTCTTGAACTCTGCGATGAGCCACTCGACGATGCGCTGATCCAAATTGTCGCCGCCAAGGTGAGTGTCGCCGTTGGTCGACTTGACTTCTATTACGCCCTCGCCGACTTCGAGGATGGAGATATCGAATGTGCCGCCGCCAAAGTCGTAGACGGCGATAGTCTCGTCCTTCTTTTTGTCGAGGCCGTAGGCCAGAGCCGCAGCAGTGGGCTCGTTGACGATTCTTTTCACGTCGAGTCCGGCGATCTTGCCCGCGTCTTTTGTGGCCTGGCGCTGCGCGTCGTTGAAGTAGGCCGGCACCGTAATCACAGCCTCAGTAACCGTCTCGCCCAGATAGGCTTCTGCGCTCTTCTTCAGCTTCTGCAAGATCATTGCGGAGATTTCGGGCGGGGTGTACTCCTTGCCCTGTGCAATGACTCCGACGTCGTCGCCCTTTTTTACAACTGTGAACGGCACCATCTTCATCTCATCGGTGACCTCGTTGTAGCGGCGACCCATGAAACGCTTGATGGAAAAGATTGTGTTCTCGGGGTTGGTGATGGCCTGGCGCTTGGCCACTTGTCCAACCAGCCGTTCGCCGCTCTTGGTAAAGGCAACGATCGAGGGGGTAGTGCGCGCACCCTCTTCATTTGGAATGACTTTTGGCTCGCCGCCTTCCATAACGGCGACGCACGAATTTGTGGTACCCAGGTCGATTCCGATCATTTTACTCATGTTTGTGTTCCTGCCTTTAGAGTCAATCTGATGGGATAGATTCTCAGATTGAGTGTAATGTTGTCAACTAATGTGATGTGATTTTCCTCATTCGGATGCAATTTTGGAACGGCCTGTGGGTGGAGCACGCATTTCACAGGGTTTAGCCGCCGACGGCTGCCAAAGCGGCGCCGAGGACCTCTCCGGGCTCAGGACGGACGCGGAAGTCGGCGTGGGCCTGGGCATATACGACTCGGCCGTCGCGGGCCAGCACGTAGGTGGCCGGCAGTACCAAGCGCCAGGTCTGATCGCCGTTTACGAAGGGGATGTTAACCAGGATGGATCGGTAGTAGTCGCGGTGATATTGGGGGATGGTGTAGGCGAGGCCGAACTGCTCGGCAAGGACGCAGCCGGAATCAGTAAGCACCGGAAAGGGCAGGCCGTGCTGGCCAACCATGAAGTCGCTCTGGCGGGCGGTTTGCGGGCTGATGGCGGCGAGCAGCGCGCCTGCCTCGCGGAGGGTGGGGTAGAGGTCGCGCCACGCCTCGAGCTCGGTGACGCAGTAGGCGCACCAGCGGCCGCGAAAGAAATTGAGAACCAACGGTCCGATCGCGAGCAGATCAGCTGACCGGACGGGGCGACCCGAGGCGTCAGGAAGGGTGAATTCGGGGGCGATGGCGCCGACGGGGAGAATGCGGCTCTCGATGCCGGAGTTGAGAAGCTCCTGGACGGCGCGCTCGCTGACGGCCATGCGCTCCGGCTGGACGAGGTTGCGAGTGTTAGCGGTGATCTCGTCGAGATGGTCCTGGAGGGCGGTCATGGCTGCACCTCGCTGACGACACAGCGCTCAGGGTATTTCCGGGCATAGATAGGCCAGGAGGTGAGCAAACCTAAATCTCCCGCGCTACTGCAGTATGCCCAAATAGCTTTGTTCATAGGCTTGGCGAGCTCTTGAGCACCAATCTCAACAAGCCATTCGTGAAACTCTTTTCCGCCAAAGTCTCCTCTTTGCAATTCGTGCATGTGCGGTTTGAAAAAACTCCACATCTTGTCGAAATAATCGGCTATTTCAAACATTTCGAGCTCGCGTAAACCATTCAATGTTTCAGCCAACTCGCGTTCGTCATTTTGGTTGCCGAAATGCCAAGCTAGATCGTCCATGGCCATACTCACGTCAAAGAAGAATATCCCGGCCATGGCGCGAAGCCCGCGTGGAAGTTGGGCCAGACGTTCGGAATAGGCCGTCCAATCTTCGCGAACTCCTTCAGGAAGCTTCTGGTCTAGTTCGGAGCGGAGCAACTCAAACAGAGCAGAGTCATCTTTCGCCTCTCGAATTGCCTCCACCGAAATCGGCATTACCGTCCTTAACTACCTTCCGAAGCGCTGCTTGTTGCCCATTCCCGCCAGGCCGCCGCGCATCATGCTCTTAGCCAAGCCGCCGCGGCCTACCTGTTTGAACATCTTGGCCATTTGCGCGTACTGGCGAAGGAGCTGGTTCACGTCCTGCACGCTGGTGCCGCTGCCGGCGGCGATGCGCTTGCGGCGCGCGCCCGAAATAATCTCGTGATTGCGGCGCTCGCGAGGCGTCATGGAATTGATGATGGCCTCGAGACGGACGAACTGCTTTTCGTCAACGTGGCCGGCGGCCTGCTGCATTCCGGCGAAGGGGCCGACCGAGGGCAGCATCTTCAAAATCGATTCCATGGAGCCGAGCTTTTTAATCTGCTGGAGTTGGTCGCGGAAGTCTTCGAGCGAGAAGCCGTCGCCGAGGAGAGCTTTCTTGGCCAACTCCTCGGATTTTTTGCGATCGAGAGTGGATTCGGCCTTTTCGATGAGCGACATCATGTCGCCCATGCCGAGAATGCGGCCGACGATGCGGTCGGGATGGAAAGGCTCGAAGGCGTCTGGCTTTTCGCCCACGCCGATGAACTTGATGGGCTGTCCGGTGACGTAGCGAATGGAGAGCGCCGCGCCGCCGCGGGCGTCACCATCCATCTTGGTTAGGACGACACCGGTGAGCGAGAGGCGGGAGTGAAAATCCTGCGCGGAGTTCACAGCGTCCTGGCCGGTCATTGCGTCGGCGACAAAAAGAATCTCCTGCGGCGAGAGTAGCTTTTTAAGGCTCTCCATCTCAGCCATCAGGTCTTCGTCAATGTGAAGGCGGCCGGCAGTGTCGACGATGAGCGTGTCGCAGCCCATGATGACGGCTTCGCGGCGCGCTTCCTTTGCCAGGCGCTCCACCAAAGCTGTCCCCGCGGGTTCGCTCTTCTCGTCGCCCTCGTAGAGGCGCGTTTCAACCTGCTTGGCGACGACTTTGAGTTGTTCGCGCGCGGCGGGGCGGTAGACGTCAACCGAAACAAGCATCGGACGGTGACCACCCTTCTTGAGCCAGGCAGCAAGCTTGCCTGAAGTGGTGGTTTTGCCGGAGCCCTGCAATCCAGCCATAAGAATGACGGTCGGCGGCTTGGAAGCGAAGTTGAAGCGAGCGGTGTCTTTGCCCAGCAGCGCGACGAGCTCGTCGCGAACGATTTTGACAACCTGTTCGGATGGAGACAGCGCGGTGAGCACTTCTGAACCGACCGCTTTCTCGCGGATGTGCTCGATGAGGTCGGTGACGACTTTGAGGTTGACGTCGGCGCCGAGCAGTGCCACGCGAATCTCGGTGAGAGCTTCGGCGATGTTCTCTTCAGTAAGCGTGCCCTGGCCGCGAAGGCTTTTGAAGACACGCTGCAGTTTGTCGGTAAGGTTTTCAAACATGGGTTCTCTTTGAGTGTATCGGATGGGAGATTGCGCGGAAACGCCCCTGATTCTCTGCGAGGTTGATCGGCGGTTGGAAGCAGCGAAGACCAGAGCCCCGCGGTGACCTCTACGGCGAAGAACCCCTCGTGATGAGTGTTGCGGCGCGTATACTCGCGCATACCTGCCCGATGCTGTTCTCGGCATGCTGACCAGCCCAAACAACGATGGTCTTGAGGTTCACTCACACTAACAGAAAAAGAGAGCAAAGAAGGAGATCTGCATGAAGAAGTTCGTAAGTTCATTCGTGTTTCTGTTGTTTATGTTGGCTACGGCTTGTAAAGCGGCACCGTCGAACCTTTTAATCGGAACCTGGAAGGTCGACAGAAGCGGCGTCGCTCCCAATCCTGGTTGCCCGGAACCGCTGACGTTCGGCGAAAAGTCGCGTACGGAACCCGATGCGAATGGCCAGAGCAACACGATTCCCGTTACGTATGTGGCGGGGGAATCCACGAAATTTCCCACAGTGGTCTATGTGATGACAGATGCCGGAATCGAGTTCCACACGACGTTCCGGTTCCTGAGCAAGGACAAGATGATTATGGATACGGCCGCGCAGTGCCCTTATGTGAGGCAATAGAGCGCACAGACGTACTGAGTTGCAGGCCGCAGAAGTAAGGGACGGTTGGGGCGCGTAACAAACCGGCGGGACATTCAGCCGACGATGCGGGAGATGATTGGGCCCCAGAAGGTGAGGTCCGGTTTGCGGAAGGGTTGATTGTGCGTGAAGTTGGGGACGATGAGAAGTTCGGCCGGAGTGGCGCAGTAGGAGGCGAGATCGCGAGCCATCTGAACGGGAAAGAGTCGGTCGTTTTCACCGTGAACGACCAGGACCGGGATGCGGCAGTCGCAGAGAGATTGCTGGGCTGACCATAGCGGAGGCACCAGTGGAGTGAGGCGAACTGGAAGCCCGAAGGAGCGAAGAGCGTCGCGAAAGGACGTGAACGCGGCGCAGAGGATGAGGTAATCGGGCGCGGCAGTGTTGGCGATTGCGGCAGCGGGGCCGCTGCCCAGTGAGAAACCGAGTATGGCCGTGGGAAGCGGTTCGGTTAGTCGCCGGAGCTGCTGAAATGCTGAGAGGGCGTCGAGATCGAATTGCGCGGCACTGGGACGCCCGGAACTGCGGCCGTAGCCGGAGTAATCGAAGAGCAGCGTGGAAACGCCGTTAGCGGCGAGAAGCTGCTGGACGGGGAACCAGTGCTCGACAGTTTCACCGATGCCGTGGCAGAGGAGCAGGGCTGCACGCGCGGGGCTTGCCGTTGGCTCAACGAAAATGGCGTCGAGGATATTAGCGCCACTCGAAATGGTGAGTCGCTGGGTCGACAGACCTGGAGTTTCGCGCAGGCCGGGGCCGACCCAGCCAAGAACGCGGTCGCGCAGGATGAGCGTTTGGCTGATGCAGGTGAGCGCGACGGTGAAGGAAAGTTTGTAGTGCCGCATGGGCGTCGCTACTCTGTTGTCTCGATCAGGTACTGCTCCAGCTTGCCGTCGGGGTATGTGTATGTCGTGAGCCGGAGCTGGCGGCCGGGATACGTAATGTCGAAGCCGCGGAAAGTCATGCCGCCGCGGAGCTCTTCGCTGGATTGTCGCAGGTTGAGCGGTTCGCCGAGCGGTGCCAGGCTGGCTTCAAAGTCGGCGATTGCCTGCGGCGTGAAATAGTCGTTCAGATTCGGCGCAAGGAGAGAGCGATCAATGCGGCCTTGTTGCAAGCCGCGATAAATTTCGAGGGCTTGCTGCTCGGGGGCGGTGAGCGGATAGCCGGCCACGAGCGGCGCAGCGAGCTTTGCGATGGTGCTGGCTGCGCCTACGGCGTCCTGATTGGTTAGGACGGCTACGGCAGTGCCATCGTCGATCAGGACTTCATTGTCAGAGACGAAGCCGGAGACTTCGCCCGAGTGCTCAATGGAGCGATGGCCATCGCGATCGCGCACTTCGACACCCAGGCCGGGTCCGGTTCCCTTTCCGTCCTTCAGCTTGACCTCAGTGAACATTGCTTTGTAGCTCTCGGGTTTCAGGATCGATTGCGCAATCAGGCTCTCGTCCCAGAGGGCGAGGTCGTGAGCGGTCATGGCCAGCTCACCGGCGGCGAACATCCAGCCTGCGCCTTCTTGGGGCGCGGGGCGCAATGGGCCAAGCGCGTGGCGATAGTACGCAGTCGCGTCGGGAGGTTGTAGCTGCTTCGCGTCGGAGTTCCAGACGGAGGTCATGCCGAGCGGACTGAAAACGCGCTCTGAGAGGAATTGAAAGAGCTGCTCGCCGGAGACGATTTCGACGATACGGCCAGCGATGACGAAGTTGGTGTTCGAGTATTGCCATTGCGTTCCGGGGTCGAAGTCCAGCGGCTTTTTGGCCCAGGTGTCGAGGATTTGTTGTGCGGTTTCGGGCTGGAGCATCGGCGTCATCACGTAGTCCTCGGGCCAATAATCCTGGTAGCCGGAGGTGTGAGAAAGGATTTCGCGGATTGTGACTTCGCTACCGCGGGTGAGACCGGGAATGTATTTGCCGACGGGATCGTCGAGGCTCAACTTGCCCTGCTCCTGCAACATGAGGATAGCGGCCGCAGTAAATTGCTTTGAGATTGAACCTATGGAGTAGCGCATTTCCGGCGAGGCCGGGATGGCGGGAGCGGAGTCGGCGGCGAGGCGCGCGAAGCCGTAGGCGCGGGTATAGACAAGCTTGCCGTGCTGGACGACCGCAACAGACGCGGACGGGACACCTGTAGCTTCGAGGACCTGCATGGCGATGCGATCGACACGCGAGCGGAGGTCGGACGAAATAGTGGACGAGATGGTGTCGACGGTTTGGGCGGCAACGGCGAACGGCAAGCCTGCAAAAAGACCGAGAACGATTACGCGGGATGAGATTACACGCATGGCCTGGAACCAATTCCTCTTGAGCCGCATGGTAACCGATCGCGTCAGACAGTGCAGGTGAGAGTCACCACGGTGATGTCGTCGTCCTGGCCGAAGGCTTGTGCTGCATGGGCAATGGCTTCGGCGGGCTGAGTGCTGAGAGATGCGCTGCGTTCAAAGCCGAAGAGCGTGCCGGCCTTGTCGCGGGCCTCAATTACGCCGTCGGTGAGAAGAGTGAGTTGCTGCTCGGGGGATAGTTGGAAGGTAGATTCGGCGTAGATGGTATCGGCGGAAATTCCCAGCGGAAGGCCATTCTCAAGCGGCAACTCCTTGCCCGCAAGATAAGGCGCAATGTGGCCTGCGTTGGCGATGGTGAGTGTACCGTCAGGATCGGCGCGGAGAACGAGGCAGGTTGTAAAGCCGCCGTGGCTGCGGGCAAGCATGCGTTGGTTCATGGCGGCCAGGATTTCTCCGGGGTTTTGCGTGTAGTGGGCCAGAGTCCGCACGGTGCCCACCAACAGCGAGACTGTCATCGCGGCGGGCATGCCTTTGCCGCTGACGTCGCCAATGATCACGAGCGCGCCGCCGGAAGCTGGATCGTTGTCGATCGGCAGAGCATTGATCGGAAGAACCTGGAAAAAGTCGCCGCCGACTTCTCCAAAAGGCTTGTAAACGGATTGAATGTTGAATCCCGGGATTGCGGGAACGTCATCAGGAACAAGAACCTGCTGGACGGCGCGGCCGGCGGCCAGTTCGGCAGCCATGCGCTGCTTGTCGCTGCGGTCGCGGATAAGGTCGCGAGCCAGAATTGCAAGCGTCACGATTCCCAGCAGAGAAAGCGTGCTGATGGTGTACTGCCATCGCCAGCCTCCGATGGAGGCGTATTGCTTCATGCCCGTCAGGTGCTGGAAAAAACCGGTAAGTGTGAGGCGCACGAACCAATAGAACAGGAATGCGGCGGGAATCATTCTGTCACGTGCGCTTCTGCGCCTTAGACCCTGGAAAATCAGAACAGCGAGCAGTACCGCGGATACAAGCATCGGCCAGTCGGCGGTCAAAGACAAGTTCGGAAACCACACCGCGACGGAAACAAAGAGATAGACTGGCCAGAACCACAATGTCCAGCGGCGACGCGGGATCTGCATTGCCTCGCCCGCCGCTTCTACGAGCATGCCCGAAGCTATGGCTCGTAGACTCCAGTAAGGGATCTGCCCCCCGAAGTAATCGAATGACTGAGCCACGGCAACCAGCGCGAAAAAGATGCCCAGGCTGCGAAACGCTCGAAAATCGGGCGCGGCTCGCCAGAGCGCCAGGAAAGCAGCCGCCAGGCAGAACATCAGCACGGCGGTGACCAGCAAGGGTGAGTTTTGTACCTGCTCGACGAGCGGCACTGACGGAAAGAGATGCTGCAGGAGCGGGACATCGGCGGCAAGAACAAGAACGGCCGTCATGCGGGGACCTTCACTTCGAGAATGAGACCGGTTGCCAACGGGTCGCGGGCTACAGTCAGCGGCAAAAATGCCAATGTGAAACGTCGCCGTGAAGCATTGAGCAACTATATCCCAGCGGCGGTGCGATAGGCTGGCAAAGGCGGCCGAAGCGCGATCCCAAGCGCGAATGAATCCGCCGGGGCAAGAATGGAGCGGCTGGGCAACAATGCAAAGACTCATTGAGGGACACAAGAAGTTTCTCGCCGAGGTTTTTCCGGCGCGGAAGAGCCACTTTCACCTTTTGGCGGAAGGGCAGGCGCCGGAGTCGCTGTTCATCACATGCGCTGATTCGCGCGTCCTGCCCGACCTGATCCTGGGGACGGAGCCGGGCGATCTCTTCATTTCGCGCAGCATCGGGAACGTAGTGCCGATCACCAGTCATGATGTGGACGGCGTGACGGCCACCATCGAGTACGCGGTGGAAGTGCTGAAGGTGAGGCACGCCATCGTCTGCGGCCACTCGGACTGCGGAGCACTGAAGGCGGCGCTAGACCGAAAAAGTCTGGAGAACCTGCCCAAGGCGCGGCGCTGGCTGGATCATGTTCAGGCGGCATTTGCTTACCGGCAACCACTGAATCTGGCGGACGGCGAGAGCGCGGAGTTGGCTTCGCTAATCCGTGGCAATGTGGTGGCGCAAATGAAGAACCTGCAGGCACAAGTGCCGGTACGTCGCGCGATGGAGGAGGGCCGACTGACTGTCCATGGGTGGTACTACGACATTTTGACGGGGCGAATCGAGGAGTACGACGAGGAGCAGAAGAGGTTTGTGGCGCTGGCGCAGCAGCCCTAATCAACTAGTTGAAAATTTGGCATACGCTGGATAAAGAGGGTGGATCGTGATAAAAATCGGCCTTTTTGAAGCGAAATCCCGTCTCTCCGAACTCGTTCGCCAGGTCAAGACCGGCGAATCCTTCATCATCACCTCGCGCGGAGAGCCGGTTGCAATGTTGTCTCCGATCCCGCACAAAGAGCGTCGCGATCCGCAGCGAATTGCCGAAGCGGTCCGGCATTTGCGCGAGATGCCGAAGATTCAGGGAGTCTCGCACGAGGAATTGCGGTCCTGGATCGAAGAAGGCCGCGAGTGAAGGCGCACAACGCTTCGGCAAGGTGTTCGGCGATATGGCGCAGGAGTCGTACATCTCCGTGTTCACCAATTGCAGACCCGGGCGCGCATGCGCAGCTTGACACAGCCAGCCAAGCCCTTGATGCTGTACAGTTCCGGTCTTTAGGAAAGTAGCTGCAGGAGGGTCTCCCGTTTTGCAAGTTCGCGTCTTCTATCACGACAAGTGTTTTGACGGAGCTTGCTCGGCCTCCCTGTTCACGCGCTTTCATCGCGAGTGCATCAATCGGGATGCGAGTTATGAGTATCACGGGCTGGTGCATCGTGCCGGAGCGCTGTTCGACGAGAGCGAATTCACAGGCGACGAGAACGCAATCGTCGACTTCAAATACTCGCCGTCGCCCAAAATCATCTGGTGGTTCGATCACCACCAATCAGCCTTCCTGACGCCGCAGGACCACGAGAGTTTTCTGGCCTGCCAGCGCGATCCGGACTGCGCAGCTCGGAAGTTCTTCGATCCGGATTACACTTCGTGCACGAGCTTTCTGGCGCATATCGCAAAGACGCGCTACGGATTCGATACGGCTCCCGTGGCGGAGCTGATTCATTGGGCCGACATCGTGGACGGCGCAAAGTACGAAAGTCCCGAATCGGCGGTCGAGATGGCCGCACCGGCGATGAAGCTCACGCTCATCATCGAGGCTGCTGAGGATCCGGGCTTCATTCCTCGGCTGATTCCGTTGCTCACCGAGATGCCG
>Ga0208849_1000275_pt1 | contig 49921 bp, 48 predicted proteins | sample NGESurdeep072012_10_FD_184470 | JGI IMG/M metagenome (GOLD analysis project Ga0208849, IMG submission 184470) | Arctic peat soil microbial communities from Barrow, Alaska - NGEE Surface sample 53-3 deep-072012 (SPAdes) | ecosystem: Environmental > Terrestrial > Soil > Wetlands > Peat ... | reverse complement strand
TTTATGGTGACACGAAATACATTTCTTCAAGGCGCGCGCGACGCGGCATCAATCGGAAATTGCAGTTCATGTCACTGTATTTCGGATCGCTCGGATAACGCAGCTTGTCGCGGTTGTAGCGGGGGCGGTTTTCGGCCGTCCACATGGGCACCTTCTAAACGAATCGGTGCCCTAAGGAATCACAACAGATTCCTGCCTTTGCAAGTCGCTGCCTCTGTCAACCGATTCTCGCGACTCGCAAAGTCGCCGGACAGACACTAAGAATCTTCCTGCTCTTTGTGTCTTTGTGGTAAATCTCTTTCCTCACAAGGGGCGCCGCCATGTTTCAGCAGGATCGTCACGAAGCGCTTCGCGCGGCACCATGGAACGAAGACGACGCGCGTGCGGCAATCCTGGAGATCGCGTCGTCGGCGCTGTCGCGGTTCGATCCCCAAATCTTGTGGCCTTCGCATCCGATGGACAGCGTGCCCGATGGCGCCGCCGGTGTGTACATGGGTGCAACCGGAGTGATCCTCGGACTTGACTATCTCAAACGCGCAGGCGCGATCGATTATGCGCTCGATTTCCGTCCTGCGCTGCCCGCTATGGTCGAACGCGACAATGTCTGGCTGAAGAATTTCCCGCTGGGCGCTTATGGTTCGTTGCTGATGGGTGATCTCGGCACGCATCTCGTCGCGATGCGTCTTGCGCCCGATGCAAAAACCGCGGACCGCATCTACCAGCGTGCCTCGGACAACAACGCATTGCCCCTGCTCGAACTCATGTGGGGTACTCCCGGATCCATGCTCGTTTGTCTTTTCATGCATGCGTTGACCGGCGAGGCGCGCTTTGAAGCACTGTATCGCGCGCAGGCGGCACGGTTGCTGGCCGATCTTGAGGATACCGGCGCATACCGCGTGTGGCAGCAGGAGATTTACGGTCAGCGCAAACGCTTTCTGGGCCCCGTGCACGGCTTCGCCGGCAACATGCTCGCGTTGATGAAAGGCTGGCATTGGCTGACGCCGGAACAGCAGAACACGACAGCCGAGGTCTCCATGCAGACGTTGGCGGCGACCGCAAAGCTTGGGGACGGCGGCGCCAACTGGCCCGCCAACGCCGATGAGCCGGACGCGGCGATGCTGTGCCAGCTTTGTCACGGCGCACCCGGAATGGTGATGACGTTTGCCGAAGCGCCGTTCACATCGCCGGCGTTCGAGCGCCTGCTGGTCGAGGGCGGCAACCTGACCTGGGCGGCCGGGCCGCTGAAGAAGGGCTCCAATTTCTGTCATGGCACCGGCGGCAATGCGTTCGCGCTGCTAAGGCTCTACAAGAGAACGGGCGACACGCTGTGGCTGGAGCGGGCGCGTGGCTTCGCGGCGACATCGATCGCCCAAACGCGCGAAGCCTCGCGCGCAAACGGCCGCGGCCGCTATTCCTTGTGGACTGGCGACCCGGGCGTCGCCGTGTGCCTGTGGAGCTGCATCACAGGCGAGTCCCAGTTTCCGGGACTGGATATGATCTAGAGCGAATTGGTTTGGGTGGAATCGCTCGCACGCTCCAAATGTTGTCATGGCCCGCGACTGAGGCTGTGGAAATTGAGCAAGATTGTCGCACAGGCTTTGTTACGATTCTTTTCGGAATCCCGGGGGTACCGACGAGCAATAATGTGCTCAATTCGACGCATTGCGATTCTTTTCAATATGGGAATCGGCTGGTGCGTCAGAAGTGCTCAATTTCTTCACAGCCTCGACTGCGGGAAGTACGAGAACTGCGGGTCAGAGTAAAAACGCGATGTCGGCTCGACGGGCTACGGCAACCCGTTCGAGGAATCCAATCGGTACATGACAATTTGAGAGATACCCGCGCCTGCGTTATGGCGCGGCTGCGGGAATTGCATGCCGCGGCACTAGAAGAGGTCATGGATAAAGCGTCGCTTCCCGGAGTGTTCGTCATGCGGCTCGCCATCCTTGCCACCGCCGCAGCTCTCGCCTTTGCCGCGCCGGCGTTTGCCGAACGGCCGGTGCCGGAAATTCCCGTGATGATCGTCGGCACCTATCACATGAGCAATCCCAATCGCGACCTGCATGACGTGACGGCCGACGATGTGCTGGCGCCGAAGCGGCAGGCGGAAATCGCGGCCGTCGTGAATGGCATCGCGCGCTTCGAACCGACGGTGGTCGATGTCGAATGGGACGCGGACACGACAACGACGCGCTACAAGGCGTATCTCGCGGGCACCCTGCCGCCGTCGCACAACGAAGTGGTGCAGATGGGATTTCGCCTCGCGAAGCTCGCGCACGCGTCATCCGTCAACGGCATCGATGTGGAGGGCGAGTTTCCCTATGACGCCGTCGATGCCTACGCGAAGGCGCACGGACAGGAAAAGTTGCTCGAAGAGGCGAACGCCGGCGTCGCCGCGGACATTGCGCAGATCAACGAAATCCTGGCGCATGGCACGATCGGCGCAGCACTGCGCCACATGAACGATCCGGCGCTGGTCGCGCACGGCAACGACTTCTATCGCACGACGTTGAAAGTGGGCGCCGGCGCCACCCAGCCCGGCGCCGACCTGCTCACCGCCTGGTACAAACGCAACTTCTACATCTGCGCCAACCTGATCCAGCACGCGCATGCGGGCGATCGCGTCGTCGTCTTCTACGGCTCGGGACATGCGTTGCTGTTGCGGCAATGCGTGAGCGAAACGCCGGGATTCGCGCTGGTGGAGGCGAACTTGTATTTGCCGAAATAGATTCCAGTTCCACAATTGTGGTCGCCGCCAGCCAGCGGGATCCGGGTGTTGACAATACAGTGACCAGCCCCAAAGGCCGCTACGCGAGCGGCTTGCGTTCGGGAATTGTATTTCGGTATTTCGCAGATTTCGTGCGTTCAGACTTTAAGCACCTGCAATCCGTGCTTTGCCACGATGGCGAGCAGTTTCAACGCCATGCCGCTGGGCCGCTTGGCGCCTGTTTCCCACTTCTCGACCGTGCTTTCGCTCGTATTGAGGTAGCGCGCAAACACCGGCTGGCTCACATGATTGCGCTCGCGCAGCTGCTTGATCTGTGTCGGCCTGAGCGTTGCCGGAACGGCAACGCTTGCTTCGTCGAAGCGCCGCATGGTGGCTTTGTCGATCGCGCCGACCTTGTGCAACGCGCAAGCCGACGCATGGATGGCCTCGAAGGCTTTACTCTTGAACTTTCTTTTCGTCGCCATGACAAATCTCCACTAAATCTCCGTTCTCTATCAACGCGGCGATCTGGCGCTCGCTGAGAGATTCGTAACTCTTGGCAAGTCGCCGAAACGCGACGGGTTCGTCGTCCTCGATGTTCGCTCGATCCTTCTTCGCGAAGAGGTACTCGTACACCCAGATTTTCATTCCCCTGACGAGGACGATGCTGCGGTACAGGTTCCGGTTGAGGCGCTTCTTGAAGACACCCCCGCCCAGATCGTCAGCCTGACCTTTCATCACCTCGGCGATAGCTTCGCAAATCTCCTTGTCTCCAATGCGTGCCTTTCTGGCCGCCCTGGCAAACCACGCGCTCTTGAACACGCGGCTCGCCTTTGCCGGCCGATCGGACATTCTGCAATGTAGCACCAAGTGCTACAGAATACAAGCGCGAGAATTACGAGAGGAATTCGTCTGCGAGAAAGCGCATCACTGCGCAGCGAGAAAGGTCTCGTGCTGCAGGTAATCGGCCGCATACGTCAGCGCCTCACGCAAATCGTCCTCCTTCGGTTGAGGATAGGCGTCCAGCATATCCGCGAACGAACGTCCGGCGCCCACCTTGCGCAGAATGAGTTCCACGGTAATACGCGTGCCCTTGATGCACGGCTTGCCCATTGGGAGCCAGCGCGCACCACGGCGTCAACGCGACCTAAGCGACCTCTTCCGGACATTTCGATCGTCATCCAACTCTCATGCACGGCTTCTCCATCAGCTGAGAAACGGCCAATCTTTTGAATGATCTCGGCGAGCGCAGCGCGATCGCCTTCGACATACCGATATCCGCCGCGCCGAGCATGGGGTTACTGTTTTCGAATAAATCCGTGAGTCTGAAATTGCGGGTCGGAATACGCTCCGGCTATATATTTGCCCGCGATGCCGAGAACCAGCGTGGTTTGCGCGTTGGGTGGACTGAACTCCCGGAAGCTTCCTTGCGGTGTCCGCAAGTAGCCATATTCCTGACCATCCTGGTAGCTGCCCGCGATCTGGCCCTTTGAATTGATGCCCGTTACGAATGTGTAGGTCGCATGGGGGGCATCGAAAGTCGTTATTGTGCCGTCGCTGGTGCGCAAGAATCCATGATAGCTGGAAGTATAGTACAGTCCGACAATCGCGCCCTGGTCATTTATCTCGTCTGCCCGGGTTAGAATTGCTCCCGGCACATCGATGGTTGATATTTGTCCATTCGCCTCGCGAATGAATCCATGATTCTCGTTACCACCAAAATAGAAGCCGACAATCTGTCCCTTCTCATTAATACTGGAGGGATAGGTTCCCGCCGGACCCGCCGACCCGACCGGATCGAATGTCTTGATCGTACCATCCGTACCGCGGACAAAACCGTGAAGCTCGTTTGAGCTATCCTGGTAATATCCTGTGATCTCGCCATCGGCGTTGATGCCTTGTGGAAACGTATTTGTCGCCGAGGGCACGAAGAATGTCACGATGTCGCCATGCGAGGAACGTATGAAGCCAGCGCCGGTATTACCTGTCGCGTAATACCCCGCCACCATTCCACTACTATTAACGGAGACGGGCTGAGTTTTGCTGGACCCGGGAATATCGAAGAGTGTGATCACGCCGTCGGCGGTCCGCACGAAGCCGTGGACAAAAGCGCCAACATCATCCTGATAATATCCGGTGGCGTATCCGTGCGCGTTAACCCCGGCCACGGCGGTGCTGCTCGCTCCCGGAACGTCAACCGTTACGTAAACTGCCTTGGTTTCGTTAGACGCGATTGCATCGGTCGGCAGATAAACGGCAACAGCACCAAGCACCGAATAAAGCGCGAGCCGGGCGGTGCGTGTCGTCTGTTTGGCTGTGGCGGACCTGGTCATCTTCACTCTCCGGGGAATATTGCATCGAAGGCACGAAAATTGCGCAGAACCGCAAACGGGATGCCAGGCGAATGACTTGTCCCTGGCGGATCAATCCTGGAATTGCGGGGCTTAAACTCTCCGAAGCGTAACGCCCAAGCCCGGTTGCAGTTCACCGAATACGCGGATAGCGAATCCATTGTGAGATTTTGGTTTGTAATGATGAGACTGGGTTAGGCCTGTAGATTACCAACCGGGATTTGGCGACGGGCTGTTAGCAAAAAGCAAGTGCTTCCACATGCGGGATTGCAGAGTTTTCGGAGCAGGAGGCGGATTGATGCGAGGCGCAAGAAAGCCAGTGCCTTGCGATCGAGGGTCTCCCCAATCCCTGGCGAGTCCGCGGCATCGGTTGAGCCACGCGATGGTGCGCGCGACGATCCATGGTTGCGGCAGGACGACAAAGGTGTGCAATTCGTTGCGCTTGACGACTTCGATGATCCAATTGCCGCTTCGCGATGCGGCCGGCGCGGCACGGGCGTCTCCGGGAAAGACCGCGATGTCATCTCGGGAGCGTTCGCCTATCCCGGCTTCGATCCGGACCTTGTTGAACCTGTCCGGCTAGCGCCTTCCCCCGCAGGTCTGCTTGACTTCGATGATGCGCCGGCGAAGTTATGAGCCTTAGAGGGTGGCCTTGCGCGACCGTCTGCCTTCACCCGCGCAATCCGTCCTGGAGAAAAGTGCCCGGTGACAGAGGAAACACGACGCGCACCAGCTGCGCCCCCACCCGGGACGACGCGAAATGCGCTGTGTCCCTGCGGCAGCGGCGAGAAATACAAGCGCTGCTGTGGCGCTCTTTCCGGGCAACCGCTTGCGCGCCATGACAATGCGCCCGGTTCCGAGGGATTGCCATCGGATCCGCAAGCAGCGGAAACGCATTTTCGTCGCGGCGTCCAATTGCTGCGCTCCGGGCGGCCGGCGGAGGCCATTCCGATCCTGCACGAGGCGATCCGCTCGGACGCCACATATTTCGAGGCGCACCACGCGCTGGCTGCGGCGTTGCTGCGCAGCGCACGGTTCGCCGACGCAAGCTCCGTTTTGTTGCGGGCAGTGGCGTTACGGCCGGACTCCGCGGCCGCCTGGCAGGATCTGGGCGCCACCTATGACCATCTGAAGCTGCACGAACAGGCGATCGACGCCTATCGCAGAGCCGTGGAACTGGCGCCGAAACTGGGCGATGTGCTCTCTCGCCTGGGCGAGCTTTACGCCCTGTACGGCAGAACGCAGGAAGCAAGCGATTGCTTCGAGCGCGCCGCCGATGTCGGGCCTAAGACCACCAAAGCCTGCCTGTTGCGCTCGGACGCACTGCTGCTGCGAGGCGATGTTTCCGGCGCCGAACGATTGGCCCGCGCGGCGGTCGAAGGCGAACCGGCAAGCGACCCCGCACACGGCACGCTTGCCGGCCTCCTCTACGCCCAAGGCCGCTTTGAAGAGGCGGCGAGGTCTTTTGAAACCGCCGTGCAACTCAATCCGAAAGCCGCCCGCTGCTGGTACGGACTTGCGGAGTGCCGGATATATTCCGAAACCGGCACTTCCCTTCTCGATCGCATGGGCGCGGTTTTGCAGCGCGACGATCTCAGCGACGTCGAGCGAATGACCATGCACTTTGCCCTGGGCAAGGTCTGCGACGACGGTGGGGATTACGCCCATGCCATGGAGCATTTCGACGCCGCCAACAGGCTGCGGGCGCGCGACCTCCAATTCGATGCTGCCGCCCTTGCCGCCACCGTCGATGGGACCATTCGACGGTTCACGCAAGACTTCATTGCGTCCGCCGCCGCGTCGGGAACGCCGGATGCAAGACCGCTGTTCATTGTCGGCATGTACCGCTCGGGAACCACTCTGGTGGAGCAGATTGTCTCCAGCCATCCGCGGATTGCCGCCGGCGGCGAACTGACGGTGTGGACGCCAACGGATATCGAGAGCGACGCGACCACCGGCGAATTCGCGTCCGATCGGGCGCGCGCCGCGATTGCGAAATATCTCTCGGTGCTGCAAGAAATCGGGCCGTCCGCGGCGCGCGTCACCGACAAGCTGCCGTTCAATTTCCTCCGCCTCGGAGCGATCCATTCGCTGATGCCGAAGGCACGAATTATCCATTGCCGGCGCGATCCGATCGACACCTGTCTGTCGATCTATGCGAACCTCTTCAAGAGCCGGGTGAATTTCGCCGCCAGAAAAGACGATCTGGTATTCTGTTATCGGCAGTATCTGCGGATGATGGACCACTGGCGCCGCGTGTTGCCGCCCGAGATTTTCCTGGAGGTCCAATACGAGCGGCTGATTGCCGACCGCGAAGCGCAAACCCGACGCCTGATCGCGTTTACCGGTCTCGACTGGGACGACAGCTGCCTGCGGCCCGAGCAGAATACGCGCTCGATCGGCACCGCGAGCGCCTGGCAGGCGCGCCAACCGGTATACGCGACGTCGTTGCAGCGCTGGCGGCGCTACGAGCCCTGGATCGGGGAATTGCGCCAATTGCTTTCACCTTAGGCGTGACCTCGTTGCGTGGAAGAGCTGATCGGACAAACCGAGCCACCTCACGGTAACACTGCCTGCTATCGGTAACAGTTGCCGGGTCGGGTCTTGCGCGCTAATGATCGGCCCAATGGTCCTGCAGGCAGAAATCATTGAAATTGCGCCCGACAGTCCGTGCCCTTGCCGGAGCGGCAAGGTGACGGGCGAGTGTTGCATGGCGGCCGATGGTTCATTCAAAGTAACATTCCCCTCTGTGCTTCCTCCCGGCGCGATCACGGGCTTTTCACACGCAGAGTGTTACATGCGGGACACCCGCAATTGTTCCGGGGATATTTCCCGCGAGCCTTATCTGTCGCAGAGCCTGCGCGATCTGTTCGACGCAAAAACCGTCAAGGCAGATTTTCCGTGGAACGATGTTGGACATCAAACCACCAGTGGCCTCGAAAACCCGACACCTGCAATTCTGTGCACTCGGCACCACACTGCGCTGTCGCCGCTGGACGCGGTCGCAGCCCAGGCGTTCGGCAATCTTGTCGATGCCGCCCTTTATGTGATCCGCAAATCGCTGGCGACAAAGAGGACGTTCTACGCGGTGAGCGGCGAGGGCCTCGAACTCTGGGGCCTGAAACTTCTCTTCGGCGCCTATCATGCCACTCTGGCTGCGAAGGACGGGGAGGCGCTGAAGGATACGCACCCGCTTGATTTCGGCATTTTTCAAAGGGCGCTGGAGGGCAGGGCGCTGGCGCCGCCGTGCGGGCTTTATGTCAGGGCCGTGGGGCATATGGGCACCCCTGTCGGTCTGAAAACGGAAGCGGGAAATCGGGTCACGGGCTTGCGCCTTCTCGTCGGCCCTCTGGAATGCGAGCTGATTGTCGATCCCGCCGGCCTGAACTTCGATGTCATTCGCCGGCAGAACCATTACCGGCCTTCCGCCGTCGATTTGATCGGCAAGAAGCGCGACGCCAAAATTCTGCTGAGCGGTCAGCCATTTGCAACCCACGAATCGGTGCGCCTGGAGTTGCGGGAAACCTGACGGGCGAGAGACCCGCAGCCTCGCCGCGTCTGCGCACCTCTGGAGATTTTTGCCGGTTTGGTGGGGTTTGCGCGATCGCGCGGATGCTTGGCCGCGATCGTGTCGGGGGCGAAAATCCAAATAAAATTAAGTATCCTGTCGCGAATCTGCTCGTGTCTGAGCCGCATCCGCGAGCGCCGCAACTTCCGCCTTCCATGCCAGGAACGGCGGAAACTCCGATACGACATTCTGTCTTTGGAGGATTCGATCAACCCGCTCGACAAATTCCGGATCGTAACCGCTCTTCAAAACCCGCCAGAACGCCTTTCCCCCCGGAGTGCTGAGTATGCCGCGCGCCGGGCCAAGCTGGTTCTCGAGCGAAGCGGAATCGAGAAGTCCCAGACGATGCTGGAAGATCACATCCTCAGTCGATCTCAGGACTGCCGTGTTGATGAGCAGGAAGCGTAGGAATTCTTCCTCGGAGATGTCCGCGCGGCCGTGTATCCCCTTCACCCAGGCGCTCGTCAGCGCGGGATCGCAGAGCCGCATCAACTGGTCGGAACTGCGCGCGATGCGGCCCTGCTGAATGACGGCGCGCTGGTTTCTGTCCGCCTGTCGAACCTGAAGCGCGAGATAGAGGAGCGATGCCAGAACCGCCAAACCGCTGACGAAGCTGCCGATGGACGCGAGGTCTGAAAGCGACATGTATGCCCCCCGAATAAGCCGACAGGCGTACGCTAGACACAAATGGGGTGTGCGGACAGCCCGGGCTCGGGAGTGCGCTGGCGGGCGAGAATTGTCACCAATTTATCTGTCTCACTTTCGGTGTTCACTCGCCCGTCGCGTCGAGCAGGGACATCAATTGGCCGTCCCGTATTCCCAAGCTTCGGACTCGCTTCGCTAGCGCCGCGCCAGCGAGTCCGCCACCACCCAGGCGGCGCCGGTCAAAGCGAGATTGAGCGCGTTCTCGGCCCAGACAAAATGGCTGTGGGGATCGGCCAGCAGCAGCGGCACATGCACCAGCGGGGTGAAGGACGCGAACATGGCGGTCAAGAGGATCGCCGCGAGCCGGGCCTGCACGCCGCTCAGGATTGCAACCCCCGCCGCGACATGGCCAACCCCGGTTGCATAGGCCCAGAACACCTGACCGGGCGGCAGCCATTTGGGCACCAGCGGGGCGGTCAGGTTCAGGTAAAAGAAATGCGCGCCGCCGAATAACAGCGCACAGATCCCGAATGTCAGTTGGCCGATGCGCGTCAGGCGTGCGGCGAGGGCCACATCGATTCGCGCGTTGGCGGCATAGACGATCAGCCCGGCCGCCGCGATCGCGAACTGCTCGGCAATGTCGCTCCAGGTGCCGTATTCGGCGTAATGGGCGAGCAGCACGCGGCCGTTCATAAGGATGACGACAATGAGCGCGTAATACGCGGCGAGCGCTCCAGCGCCCCAGGCCGCGGTCCGGCGCCACTCAATGGCCGCGCCCGCGACAAGCATGAATATAGCGGCGGCATAGGCGAGCGCGGTGCGATCGGGAAAACCCTTCGGCACCGGCTGCCCCGGGTCGAAGCTCCCCCACGCCAGACACACCAGGGCCAGTGCCATCACGCCCAGCCCATAGACGCGCCAGCCGAAGACCATCGTCGTTTTTTCCGCAGTCATGTCCTCCCCCCGGTCTGTGCCTGACGCCCAAAAAAAGCGAATACGAATTCGGGAACAATTAATGCACTGCGTTGCCGGGGCGAGTAACTTTGTCGTGCATGGGTCCAACTTGCCGGTAAGCCCGCGTCGAAGCGCACCTTGACAAGAGCTTAACGGTAGCCCTATATTACATAGGCGTACCCGTTTCGATCTGCTTATATTGGATACGTCGACAGAAATGACAACGAATGCCGACGTTGAACGGGAAATAGCGCGAAGCCTCCGCGATGTTTTTCGCGAGCTTGGAGTCCTGCGAGACGGATACCATTGCGATGTGCATCTCCGCCGGGGAAACAGAAAAAAGCGCCGGGACGCCAAATTCGAAGGGAATTGGGATCCCGATGCGGACTCGATCCGAATTGTATTTTCGCCGGCGGAGGGCGACGGCGAATTGGCGCGCGAAGTTGCGGATTCCCCCGCAACATTGAAATCCATGTCGGCAGAGGAGCGGCTGTCGGAACTTCTTCGCGCCCTGGATCGCGCGGAAAGCCGTCCGGGCTATGAATTTGTTTCCCTGAAATGGTTTCGCGATACGGCGCTGACCCACGAGGAGTTTTCCTGGGCTACGGACGAGCCCGTCCGGCACGATGTGCTTCGCGAAGCGATCGACAGGCGGTGGATTTTGACGAGCAAAATTCCAAACCCGCGACCGCCGCATTTTCCGGTGACGGCAATCCGCTTGAACAGGCAGATGTCGGAGATTGATTCTGCACTTGGAGGACGCGGGGGCGGAATCCCCGCATTTCATCCGATAGCCATACGCGGCGGGTCTTTGTCGGCGACGGTTCTGCACGACAGGCGGTGACTTGGGCCTCTACTTTCTCGATACCAGTGCGCTGGTGAAACTTTATGTGCAGGAGCCGGGTACGGAGCGGCTCCTGCACCTTGTCGGCAATTCTTCCACAGACCGTTTTGCAGTCCTGTCGCTATCCGTCGTCGAAGCGCGATCGGCGATCAGGCGCCGGCAGCGGGCCGGAGATATCGATCCCGATGCCGCCGATCTCATCCTTGATGCGCTGCAAAAGCATATGGAGAGCAGGTTCATCCGGCAGGCTGTCAATGACTCGCTGATCGACGGCGCCCTGGAGCTGATTGATCGATATGCGTTGCGCGCTTACGACGCCGTGCAATTGGCAGGGTGCCTGGTGCTCTGCGCGATCAATCCTCAAGGTTCAACATTTGTCTGTTCCGATCGGAAATTGCTGGAGGCGGCTCGATCGGAAAAACTTGCGGTTCTCGATCCAACCGCTTGACGCGACAGGGCTGCGGTGGGTTCGTCTGCTTCTATTGGCAGCTGTCGAATTTGAAGGCCACGATTTTTGTGTCCCAATCGCCGCTGGCTTTGCCGCCGTGTTTCTTGTTGTAGTACATCTGGCTGTACCAGAACGTGCAGTCGTCGGCGGGGTCTATGCTCATGCTGCTGTAGTCGCCCCAGCGCTGGCTGTCGCCGGTTTCCACGGCGCTTCCTTTCGCGGCAATGATCGGCGGTTCCAGCTTCCCGAGAGGATCGGCCGCCAGTCTTCCGGTGTACCAGACACCGGGATCTTTGGCGCCGCTCGAGACGCTCATCCCAAGCGCCATGTCGCCCGCCTTGTCCATGGCGGCGCTTCCCATCCAGAGGCTGGTCTTGTTGTTCTGGTAGGTTCCCGACTGATACGGCGCAAAGCTGCTCCCTGCGGGCGTTGCGCGCAGTTCGTACCAGCGCATGGCTGAAAGCGCGCCGGAGCCCGCGCCCGGCGTGACGTTGTGCGCCACCACCAGCGATTCGTGATCGCCGAAATTGCGGTACGCCAGGCGGAACATCAGCCGATCCCCCAACCCCTCGACCAGCTCGCCGGGAGACGGTTGCGGAATGCAGTTGGAGAAACCGCCGCAGGCCAGCGCGTATGTCGGCACCGAGATGGTGTTCGGACCGGTGAACGTGGATTTGCTCGGGTGGGCAAAATCCACATGGAAATCGAACTCCTGCAGCTCATTGGTGGAATTGCCGAGCTGCAGGTAGTGGTTGGGAGCGCCGCTGGGCGGTGCGGTGGCGCCATCGAGGTCGGACGGCAGAAAGCTGGACGCGTTGTTGGGCGTAAAGCAGATCGCAGCCGCCTTGGCTCCCGCGAGCATCGCTTTGCGATCGTAGGCGCAAGGCTCGGCCGCGCCGCCGTTGAGATTTGTGGTGCCATAATAGGCATCGGGCCAGACGGCATATTTCGGATAATCGGGCAGCGTTCCGCCGTAGTCGTATTCGTAGCGATTATAGGTGCCGGTCGCGTCGGGGCCGGTGGAGACCGCAATGCACAGCGCATAATTGCCGGAGTAGTTGAGATACGACACCAGCCAGCGGTTGGCGAGCTTGTCCCAGATCACCACCGGATCGCCGGGATCGGTGTTTTCGCACAATCCGCCGAAGCCTGAAAATATGGTGTTCGTGTTGGTGGGATTGAGCACAATTTGCCCGGTCGTCTTGTCGTAGACCGCATAGTCGAAATTGGTGATTTCCACGAATTGCGTGCTGCCCACCGCACCGTTGGTGTCGGGCACCTGGGCATTGTTTTCATCCTCGCGGACGGCGTCGAATGCCATCTCCTGCACGATGTGGCTCGCCGGCAGCGCGCTCTGTTGCACCACCGTGTCTTCGCCGGGCACTCCCTTCGGAAGCGGCCGCGCATGGCCGGGTTCTGGCATTTCGGCTCCTCGAGGCCCGGGCCGCGCGATCCTCGCCAGGTCGCGCAGCGGCAGCGACACATCGTGCCTGGCGTCGGTACGAACGGTCGGCCCGGCGGAAATGGCGTGAGCCGGCGTTTGCGCGGCTGTCAACGCCAGGGACGCGAAAACCAGCATGCAGGCGTGCGACAGCGCGGTATCGAACTTCATCGTGCCTCCCAAAAAAATATAGAAATACTGTGCGCGAGACTACCCCAGAAATAGGAGATCCGGTAATGGCAATCGCCGGCGGCACCGATTCTCTCTGACAGACGATTCATCGGCTTCGCGTTTGCGATCCATTGCCGACCCCGGTTCCGCTCGACCGAATTCGGCTGTGTTACAGACTCTCATTGTTTTGCTGTCTCCCTGTGAACCCGGCTGCTGGATTCGTCGCGATCCCCGTGCGCCTGGGCGCGCATCGCCGAGACGGTTGCCGCCAGCTCCTTGACGAGAGGTCGGTCGCGGCCGAGGCGGTCCGACAACACCTTCACCAGCTCGCGGTAATACCACAGCGTTCCCTCCTCGCCGCCCTTGAAGCGGGCGAACACGTCGTCGCCGGCGCGCAAATCGGCCAGGATGGCGCGCGCGTTGTGCAGCTTGTCGCAGCCGCTGACCAGCAGCGCATCGTCGTCCGCCGTCCGCAGGTGGCGCAGATAGGCCTCTTTGCGCGGGCGCCATTCGGGCTTCTCGTGGTTGGCGTCGGGCACGCCGTCGGTGCAGGCGAGCACGATGTTCGCCACCCGCTCGCCGAATTGCCGCCGCAGGATCGGCTCGTGATGCGCGCCGCAATCTTCCAGCAGGTCGTGGAGCAAACCGGCGATGGCCTGGTCTTCGTCGCCGCCATAATCCATCACCAGCGAACACACACCCATCAGATGCGAAAGATAGGGGATCGCCGTGCCCTTGCGAACCTGCGCGCCGTGGGCAATGCGGGCATAATCGAAGGCGGCCGTCAGTCGCTTGCCGGGCGGTTGGGTGGTCATGGGTGTCCCTTTATCGATGCCGAGAATATGTCATCGTGGCAGATATACGTCCTCGCCGCGCGGCTGAAGGTGGCCGCTTTGCAACATCGCGGGATTTTTCCGGAGAGATGAGCGTGAAGCCCACGCCATCAACGTGCCGCCAAACCGCATCCACGCGATCGTCAACGGCACGCGCGGCGTCACCGCCGATACCGATCTGCGGCTTTGCCGGTATTTCGCGCTGTCCGAAGGTTATTTTCTGCGGCTGCAAAACGCCTTCGACACGCTGGACGCCAAGCGGCGTGTCGTCAGGGACGTCGCCAGGATCAAGCCGTACAAGGCCGTCGCCGCATAGCACGGGGAGGCGCCGCCCCACCGCGCTCCTGCCCGGAAGCCGGGAAAAGATATTCGATTTGTTTTGTCCAAGTGTAACAATTTGCTACAGCGCTGTGTCAGCTGTACCATCCTTGGGGTGGAAATCGCGCCGCGCGGCGCGCAGAATTTGGTCGAAACAAAAAGAGGGGCGTCATGAGAATACTTTCGATGTTGTCGGCAACGGGAGCGGCGGCCTGTCTGATGCTGGCGCTTACAGGTTCGGCGCGGGCGGAGAGCGCGGGCTCCCTGGTCAAAGAAATGACTTATTGCACCAACAGCGGCGGTGCGGTTCAGGAACGCCAGCCCTACTATGGCACGAATGGCGGGACTCCGCTGCAGCTCGCGGGCAAACAGTATTTCTGCCAGTTCGTTTCAAAGAAGGACGGTTCGCAGATCAACCTCCTGCTTCGCACCTTGTGGACGAAGAAGCCGACGCTGGCGGCGTTGGCCTATTACGCGGAAGTCGCGTACAACGGCACCTGCAATGGCAGTCCGGGCTCCTGTTATTGTTCGCAACTCGGCGGCACCGATCTGTTCGGCGGCGTCAACGGCGCCGGCGGCGGCTGGGTGTTGACGACCAACACCAGCGATGTGCTCGACACCTGCATCTTTCCCGACCTGTCCTCGATCGACAGCTATGGGCTGTTCTATCACTCCGCGAACATCATCCGCGGCAAGGACCTTTCCAAGGTGTTGCGATACAAGAACCCCTACGCCTGACGGCGGCGGGGGCGGCGATGGCGCAGGCGTTCGGTAGGCTGTCTTCTGTCCTCAGTGACAGCAGCCGACTTGGCGGGAACAGTTGACGTCGGGGGCGGTCGGCCGGATGCGCGCAATCCGGAACCACGCCATGAGTTCGTCGATTTTTCTGGTCTCTTCCATCGTCATATGGCCCGGGCATGCGTCTCAGGCGGCAGACAGCTGCACATGGAATGTGCTGCCCGTGGCTTTGGCGTAGCGCAGAAGCGTTTTCGTGCTCGGAAGTGTTTGACCGCTTTCGAGCCGCGCAACCGTGGATTGACTGGTTCTCATCAGGGCTGCGAGTTCCGCTTGGGAGAGACCTGCTCTTAACCGGGCCCTGAGCAACTCGGCGGCGATCTCAAACTCCGGAGCGAGCGCGTCGTATTTAGCCCTGACTTTGGGGTTCGCCAGCAGACGCGCCCTGAGGGTTTCGAATGAAATGGTCATGCAATCTCCTTTGCTCGCCGCAGCGCAAGCTCGATTTCGGAGCGCGGCGTTTTTTGAGTTTTCTTCACGAACGCGCGTAACACGACGACTCGACGCATGATCGCCGTGACATAAAGCGCGCGGGCAATTCCGTCGCGGCCCAACCCGCCAGGGCATAGCGGATCATATCTCTATTTTGAGATAACAGCAATGGCGCCGGGCGCGTTCAGCTCCGGCGGTCGTCGCGCGGGTCGGGGAGGAGTCTGCGGCGCCAGAGGATGCCGATGCCGATGAAGAGCGGAATCAGCGGCCATAATTTCCACATCTGCTCCAGCATCTGGCGCGGCAACAGGTCGAAATTCGCGACCAGCCCCAGAATGCCGACCACGATCAGCACCGCCGCGCCGAACCAGTTGCGTCCGCTTCGATCCCGCCAGCTCATAAAATTCCCCCGCCGATGCCGCCTCGGCGATGATACTATCCGCGACCGGGGCTCGTGGTAAGGCTTTAATCGCTGCGGTGGAGATTGGCATGACGCGCGTGGGAACCGTTCTGCTTGCCGGGCTCTGGCTGGCCCTGTCGTCTCATTTCGCGGTGGCCGCCGGCGGCGCGCAGGCAAGCGAGCCACAAGATTTCCGCGCCCCTTCCAGCGCGCTCGCAGCGCTCGATCCCTATCTGGTGGCGCCGCAGAACCTTGGAAATATCGACCTCTCCAGCTTTCTCGCCACCGATCCGAATCTCGCCGATTTTTCTGCCGACGCACTGGCCGCCGATGGCGCGTCGGCGGCCATCATCCTGTTCGAGACGGCTTCGCAGTCGGATGTGACGTTCTCGATCGCCGACGGCACCGCGACGCTTCTGCCCTACGCCGCGAATTTTCTGACGCAATCCCCGCAGGCGGGTACGCCATCGCTGGTCGTGACGAGCGCGAATTTCATCCAGGCCAACGGTCGCTCCTACGCCGCCGTGCTGCTGCAGGGCCCGCTTGCCGGTTATTCCGCGGCGAACGCGATCGAAGTCGATGCCACGCAGGACGGCGCCTCGGTCGGCGCCGATCTCGCGCTCGTCATCCCGCCGCTGGTGCTGGTGCACGGCCTGTGGGGCGATCGCCAGAGCCTTGCCCACGTCAAGGCCTATATCGACGCCGTCGCGCCGTGGAAATCCCAGCGTCAACTGGTCGTGCCGATCTGCTATTCGCTCTATCTGGCGTTCGATGCCGAAAGCGACCCCCTCACCAAAGGCAACGACCCTTGCGAAGTCACTTCGCAGGCCGCGCTGCAGACGGAAATCGATTCGCTGCTGGCCGAACTCGACAGCCTGCACATCGTGGGCGGCCGGGTCGACATCGCGGCGCACAGCATGGGCGGTCTCGCATCGCGCAATTATGCTTCGCAATCCGGCTATGCTTCGCTGCGCAACCGCATGCTGGGGCAATTCCACACCATCGTCACGCTCGATTCGCCCGAGATCGGCTCGCAGCTTGCGAACTATCTCGTCAGGAATCGCAGCCGCACGCGCCGTGCGCCCAAATGGACGCCGCCCGGCTTTATCTGGAGCGAAGTCTGCGGCGCCTCCGATGTCGAGGCCTGCTTCAACGCCAACCGCTATCCGCTCGCGGCGCCGAGCCTGCCCATCGATACGGGCGGCGTCTATTCGCTCGAACCCAACGGGCCAAGCCTGCAGAACCCCAATCTGGTCGGCCCCAACATCGCCAACGCCACCTGGCGCGCTCTCAGCGCCACGGCGCCTAACAACAGCGCGCTGGCGCTCGGCCTCAACACGCTGATCTCGGCGCTCTACGCGAACCCCTACGCCAATTCCGTTCCCACGCTGAATTCCATTCTCGGCAAGCTGCCCAACGACGCCATCGTCACGGTCGCCAGCCAGACCAGCAAGGCGAGCCAGAGCGATACCCTCACCGCGCTTTCGCACACCTCGCTGGTGAGCAGCATCCTGACCTGGCTGACCGGCGACGGCGTCAACGACAACAGCGTGACCGACGATCCGTCGTCGAAGGTCTATGAGCTCACCGCCTGCTGGCTCGCGACCTCGGGGTCGGATAGCTGCAAGCCGCAGCCGGCCGAGAGTCCGGCCAGCGAAACGGCGGCGGCGAATATCGTGCTGAAGCCGGCCGACCGTATCGAGGTTTATGCGCCCGCGAAGGCGGTGCTTGGCACGCCGTTCGAAGTCGCGGTCCGTCTTCGAACGCCCGGCTCCGTGCCGGGTCTGTCGGTTTACCAGCGCGGCGAAACCGGCCGCACGGCGCCGCAAAGCGTCGCCGTTTCGCGATCCGACGCTAACACGGTCTATGCCCGGGTGACGCCGACGCTGCTTGGTCCGGTAACCATCGGCGTGCGCGCTGTCTTCTCCGACGGCAGTGTGTCGGCGCGCGAGGCGGATGCTTTCGTGACCCCGCCCGCCGCAGCCCCGTCCGTCTTCAAGGCCAATGAGCTTCCCACCCTGGTGATGACGCTGAATGCCCCTTCGCGCAGTGCGATGGCGCATCCTTTCGCGATCTATCCGGCCCCCGTGGGCGAGGTCGATCTGGATTCGACATTCGTGAGCTGGCGATTGCTGCCGCAGAAAGGCGCCCCCGTCGTGACGCTGCAGCCCAACGGCCTGTTGCGCGCGCGGGCGCCCGGCGTTGCCGTCGCCGAAGCGCATTTCGGAGCGTCCGTCGACCGCCTGCGCATCGTCGTCCGCGCCACGCAGCAATAGGGGCCGGTTCATCGCGCTTGCCCGTAAGCGATCCGTTGACACGGCGTAAGCAATATGCTTACGTAACGTCCGGTGATCAGGACATTCAGGAACAAGGCGCTCGCGGAGCTTTGGTCTTCCGGGACATCCGCCAAGATCGACAGGAAACTGCACAAGCGGATTCTCGTCCGCCTTGATCGTCTGGACGTTGCGAGGATGCCAGAGGAGATGAATGTTCCCGGCTTTGACTTTCATCCTCTGAGAGGCGCAAGGCCGGTGCGCTACAGCGTCCACGTCAACGGTCCATGGTGCATCACCTTCGAATTCGAAGTGGGAGATCCGTGTCGCGTGGACTTCGAACAATATCATTGAACACAAAGGAGAACCCGATGAGCGAATACGCCGCCAAACGCAATCCGCGCCGATGCCCGACGCATCCCGGGGCGCTGTTGCGCGACGATGTTCTGCCCGCCACCGGAATGGGGAAATCGGCCTTCGCGCAAGCGCTGGGGATTTCACGGCAGCATCTTTACGACGTGCTGAACGAAAGAAAGCCGGTCTCGCCCGAAGTGGCGGCCAGACTGGGCAAGGCCTTCGGCGACGGTGCGGGCGTCTGGCTTCGGATGCAGGCCGCTCACGATGCATGGCATGCGGAACGCTCCGTGGATACGAGCAGGATACAAGTCATCAAGGCCGCATGAATTACGCGGACCGGCGCCATGCGCGGTCTCCGCGCGGTCACGTCCCGCGCGGCATCTCGAAATAGAGGCGGTGGTGAGCGCGACAGCCGGGGTTGAAAGGCGCTTTGCAGCGCGGACAGGCATCGTCGCACGCCAGATATTGCGCGATGCTCATCGTGTTTCCGCAACCGCCGCACAAGACCGCGTGTCGGGTGTGTTCGCGACGCGGCCAGGGCACGATGGCATGGCTTTCGAGCGCGTCGTGACAGGCGTTGCAGGCATACCAGCGCCCGCAGCATTTCATCCGGATGGCGACAATGTCGAGCGACGTGCGGTAATGGGCACAGCGCGTTTGCGCATCGACATCCACGCCTCGAACGGCCGGGCGCGGGAGAGGTTTTGCAGCCATCGTCGTGCTTCCGTTCGGGCGCGTTCGAAGACGTGCGGCTTGCCTTGCGCGCGCGCGCCGTCGTAAGCCGCAGTCTGCACCCGATCCCGTCGCGAGCATGTGCGGAAAATTCACCCAGATGATGTCCTGGAGCACGCTCGTGCATCTGGCCGATCTCCTCGGTTCGCGCGAAGGCGCCAGCGAGACGGTGACGCCCATGCGCTTCGCCACCATCGTCCGCCTCGATCGCGAGGGCTGGCGGCAGGCCGCGCGCCTGCGCTGGGGATTTGTTCCGCGCTGGGAAAAGGACCCCCTCCGGGGCGCGAAATTCATTCACGCGCGCTCGGAAACCCTCGATACCAAACGGGCCTTCGCCGACGCGTTCGCCGTCCGGCGCGGCCTTCTCATCGTGCGCAGCTTCAATGAGGGAAAGGAGGTCGCGCCACGCAAGACCGAGCAGCATGTGATTACCCCCAGGGACGGCGCCCCGCTCGCCATCGCCGTTGTCTGGGAACGCTGGGGCGAACCCCATGCGGGCGGCCTCGAGACCTTCGCGATGGTGACCGTGGCCGCCAACCGGCTGATCGGCGCCATCGCCGAGCGCATGCCGGCCATTGTCGAGCCCGCCAACTGGAGCAAATGGCTCGGCGAAGAACCGGCGCATGGCGAAGAGAAGGCAATGCTGGCGCCTTTCGAAGGCGATTGGGACATGGCGCCGGAGAAACCGAAGCCTCCGCCTCCGCGGCCGCCCAATCCGCAGCCGGAGCTGTTATGAGGCAGCCGCGGGCGCAGGCGTCCACCTAAACTCGGTGTCCACGAAACCGGCTGCGGCTCATTATCGACATTCGAAGCTCCTGTGGATACTTTCCCCGGCCTACGCAGAGAGACGTTGGCGAACAAGGAGAACTGTCATGTCGGCTTTTGGTGGGCTCACCCGCGCTGTTTCGACATGCGCACTGCTTGGCGGCGCTGCCATCTCCACTTCCCAGAGCAACGCCGCGGTGACGATCTCGAAAGGCACCACGCAGAACATCTCCTGCGTGAGCGGTGTCTGCACACCGACTTCACAGAATGCGGTTCTCAATGTGACCGATCTGAAGAATCTGCTGGCGAGCGGCAATGTCCAGGTGAATACGGGCTCCGGGTCGCTGGCCCAGCAGGTCGAGGACATCGTCGTGTCCAAAGGGTTTTCCTGGACCAGCGCAAGCTCGTTGACTCTCGATGCTTACAGGTCGGTCACGTTCAATGCAGCCGTCGCCGTAAATGGCGCCGGCGCGGTGACGCTGACGACCAACGATGGGGGTGCGAATGGAAACCTGACCTTCGTCTCAAATGGCAGCCTGTCATTCCTCGGCACCGCGAACAGCCTCTCGATTGACGGAACGGCTTTCACGCTTGAGAATAGCGTCGCCACGCTCGCGAGCGCCGTCGTCGGCAATCCGTCTGGTTTCTACGCATTGGCCCGCAACTATGATGCCGGCGTCGACGGTACTTATTCCACCTCGCCGATCGCGACGACTCTAAGTGGGACTGTGCAGGGGTTGGGGAATACGATTTCCAATTTGTCGATAAGCGGTTCTGCTGCCGGCAGCAGCGTCGGATTGTTTGCTGAGATTGGTGCGGGGGGATCCGCCGGCGGCCTTCGCCTTTCTCATATTGCATTTACAGTCTCGGCCCCCTCTCCCCAATCCATTCAATTGGGCGGGTTGGTCGGTGAGAATCTTGGATCAGTTACAGATGACCGAGTGCTTGGTCGAATTGATGCAAGCGGCGGTGCGACTTTTAACTATCAAGTCGGCGGCGTGGCCGGACTCAATGAGGGAACGATCAATGCCTCCTCTTCAAATGTCGTCATCAATACGAAAAACGTCATCGCCCCGGTTCAATGTTTTGGTGGACTCGTTGGTTCACAGCTGCGAGGAGAAATAGGCACATCTTTCGCAGAGGGCAAAATCAAGAGCAGAGACCCCGCGGCAGCCGGAGGGTTGGTAGGCTTGAACGAGGATGGAACAATAGCGAACTCTTACGCAACCGGACCGCTCGGCGGGTACGCTGAATATGTCGGCGGCCTGATAGGCTATAACTCGGATGCATCAAGCATTTCCTCCAGTTATTCGGTCGGTCACGTATCGCGAGGTTCATACACCGGCGGTTTCATTGGATTAAACTCGTCCAGCAGCATGGACGATTCATATTGGGATACGAACACGAGCGGTACAGATGTAGGTGTGGGGTCGGGCGACGCGACGGGCGTCACGGGCTTGACGACTGCGCAGTTACAAGCGGGCTTGCCCACCGGCTTCGATCCCACAATCTGGGCGGAGAATCCGAAGCTCAACGGCGGCTTCCCCTATCTGTTCGCCAACCCGCCGGTGAAGAAGTAGGATCGTCCCGACGCTTCTTTCGTTCGGGCGAAAGATGCACCATCGCACAGGACTTTTCGCTGTCTCCGTTCCGCTGGTCTTCTGAGACGGTCGCCGGGAAGCCGAGACGCCGCATTGCGACAGGGCCGTGGGATACCTATCTGAAGGTGCGCGCGCCCATTCCGCGCTGTTTTTCTTTGGAGGCGCCATGACCAGCGAAACCATCCGTGAAGGCTTCGACGTTTTCGTGCATGACGGTGAGAAAGCGTTCGGTGCCGTGCGCGAGGCGCGCGAAGGCGCCGGGCGCATCGTCGTTTACGTCGAAGGCGCGGGCGATTTTTCCGTGCCGCTCTCCGCCGTAAAGGAGGTCCACTCCGAAAAGGTGATTCTGGACTGCGACCGGATCGATGCGGCGCTGAAGCGCGCCATCGGCGTTGCCCACGAAGCCGAAGACCCGAGCATCGCATAGATCGAACGCAGAGGAGAGAAACGATGAGCACCGAAGACGCAAAGGCCCGCCGCAAGGCCTCGCTCGATTCGCCGAGCGGTTTCAGTTCGAACGCGCGCAAGGACATCGCGGGCGCGCTCAGCGTGCTGCTGGCCGACTCCTTCGCGCTTTACATCAAGACCAAGAATTTTCACTGGCACGTTTCCGGCCCGCATTTCCGCGACTACCATCTGCTGCTCGACGATCAGGCGGCGCAGATCTTCGTCATGACCGACCCCATTGCCGAGCGTGTCCGCAAAGTCGGCGCCACGACCATTCATTCCATCGGCCATATCGCGCGGCTTTCGAGGATTGCCGACAACGACGCGGATTTCGTGACGCCGGCCGACATGCTGGCCGAGCTGCGCCAGGATAACGAGAGCCTCGTCGCGGCGATGCGCGAAACCCATTCGCTTTGCGACGAACACAACGACGTCGCCACTGCCAGCCTGCTCGAAACCTGGATCGACGAAACCGAGCGGCGCATCTGGTTTTTGTTTGAGGCCGGCCGGCGGGATTGAAGCGGGAATTTCCCCCTGCTGCGGCACGCCGAAGAACTGCAGTGCCGCCTTCGGGGCAGTGAGACCGCCAGCCGTTCTGCCGAGCGCGCCGTTCAGCCAAGCAACGCGTCGATGGCGCGCTTGGCGGCGCTGACGGCTTCGTCGCGTGTGGCGTAGGTTGGTCTCGGCAAAGCGTTATGCCCCGCGGCGGATTTGATGTTGCGCGGATGAATGATCCACCGCCACATCCCGTCGTCATTGTTCGGGATTGAGAACGCAACGCTTCTATATTCCTCGTTCTTCATCGCGTCCGTTTCTTTCCATCAGAGAAGCGTTTAACGGCCGCGGTCGCGGCAACCGGGGCATACGCCTTTAGCGCCGGAAGTCCCAGGGCCACGCTAGGCGGCCGAATGCGTGCGGCGCTTTCGGGCGGCGGGATGGCCGGCGCGGCCCTTGCGGGCAAGACTTTTCTTCAACGCTGCCATCAGATCGATGACGTTATCGTCCTTTGCCGGAGCCGCCTCGACGATCTTTTCGCCCCGTTCCTTGCGCCGGATGAGATCGCGCAGGGCGGTCTCGTAGCGATCCTCGAATTTGTCGGGCTCGAAAGGGCCTTCCTGCTGCTCGATGATCTTGCGGGCGATTTCGATCATGCGCTTGTCGGGCCGCGAGCCCGGGATATCGGCGAAGGCTTTTGCCGGATTGATCACTTCGTCGCGCATGCGCAGCGTATAGGCGACAATGCCCTTGTCGCGCGGCTCAAGGGCGAGCAACCGCTCGCGGGTGTGCATGACGACGCGTCCGAGCGCGATGCGTCCGGTTTCGCGCAAGGCGTCGCGGATCACGCCATAGGCGTCGATTCCGGCTTTTTCGTTCGGCACCAGATAATAGGGATCGTTCCAGTACAGCCGGTCGATGTCCGCCTTGTCGACGAACCGCTCGATCTCGATGGTGTGGGTGCTTTCGAGCTTTACGGCGTCGAGCTCCTTCTGGGTCACGACGACATAATGGTTCTTCTCGAACTCGTAGCCCTTCACCAGATCGGAGCGTTCCACCGGACCCGTGTCGGGGTCGGTCGGAATCATCCGTATGCGATTGTTGGTTTCCGGATTCAGCATGTGGAACGAAATCTCGCTGGCGCTCGAAGTGGCGCCGTAGAGCGCCACCGGGCAGGAGACCAGCGAAAGACGCAGATGGCCCTGCCAGACCGGTCTCGTGCTCAGTTCGCCGTCTTTGTGTTTGCCGGCCGTCGCCCGCCGCGGGGCCGGCGCGCGTTTCCCGGCGGGTTTGCTTTTCTTCTTTGCAGGCAACGCTGGCTCCTGTCGTCGGGATTGCCGCAACGCGCCTCCTTGCGACGCGCAAAGACCGTCGTCAACTCTTGTGTGCGCCAGGGCATCGCGCGGGGCTGTGGACAGGCTGGCCAGGACGGACATTCGGGTGTTCAGACCAACGCATCGCGCGATGGCCGCGTGCGAAACCGGCAAGACGTTGTCGCCCTGTCGCGGCTCCGGGCTTTTTCAGGCCCCAGCACGTAGACTTTTCTATGTGCTCGGCCGGGGTTTCGGCAGAACGGCGGCGATGGTGGCGGCGCTGAGGTCGGCGGCGGCAATGCCGACGGCCGACGGCGCCAGCGCTCCATCAACAGCCGGGCGCGGCTTGGGCTGGACGTCAAAGCCAGCCGCAGACGAAACCATCGCCACATCAACAGCCGGCCGCGGCCTGGGCTGGACGGCTGCAAGCTCGATGGAGCCTGTCGAGCCGGACAGTGCTTCGGCGACGCGCATGGAAAGTGCCGAGCCGTCTGCCGGATTTTCCGGCAACGGCGTATCGGATTTCACCGCCCCCGCGAGAAGGGTGGCGACTTCGTTGGCGTCGAGACCCGTGCCGGTAATCACCTCGACGACATCCTGACTGGGAATGACGGCGATGCGCTGGCCGCCGTTTCCATTGGCTTCGAAATCGGCCGGGCCGCCGGCATGGCCGCGTTGCGGATAGAGCCACATGCCGTAACCATATTGCACGTCGGGCTCGACGTTGGCGTGCGGCGAAAGCGCCTCGGCCAGATACTGTTCCGGCACGATCTGTTTGCCGTCCCATTTGCCGCGATGCAGCCACAGATAACCCAGCTTTGCCATGTCGCGCGGCGCCAGTTTCAGATCGGCGAAGCCGTGACTGATGCCGTCGGCGTCCTTGGGCCAGGAAACCTGCTCGATGCCGAGCGGCGCGAACAGCTTGGCGCGGGCGTAATCCGCCGTACTTTCGCCGGTGGCGCGCGTCAGCACGGCCGAAACCACGTGCATGTTGCCGGCGCAATAGGCGAAGGTCGATCCCGGTTCCGCCGCTTGCGGGCGGTCGAGCGCGAAGGATGTCCAGTGGGAACTGTGCTCCATCTGCTGCAGGAAATTGCGGCCGTCCGCATCGCTGCAATCCAGCCCTGACGTCATGCTCAGCAGATGCGCCAGCGTGATATGCGCCTTGCGGGGATCGCCGGCAATCGGCGTATCCGGCAAAAGCGCTGCGACAGGGGTATCGAGCCGGTCGAGCTTGTGTTCGGAGATGGCGATGCCGACGAGAGTCGAGGTGACGCTTTTGGTCACCGACGCCACATCGTGCGCGCGGTCATTCGCATACGGATAAAAATAGGCGTCCAGCACGATGCTGCCGTGGCGCTCGATCAACAGGCTGTTGACCGGAATGTGGCGCTCGCGGATCGTGTCCAGCGCCTTCGCCAGCACGGACGAGTCGATGCCCTGTGCTTCGGGCGAGGAATTGCGCCAGCCATGCGTGGGCCAGAACGAGTCGTCGGCCGCGACTTGTGGCGCAGCAGCGGTGCTCGCCGGTGGCGCAGCGCCGGCGCTCGAATGAAACAGATCGAAGCTGCCGCAGGAGGAAAGCAAAAGCGTGGAAGCGAAAGCAATGAGAACCGGACTGCGCCGAACCACATCCAGAAAAACGCGCGCCCCGCTTTGCAACATACGTTACTCTCCGACAGCAGCAATCTTCTGTTCGTCGATGCGGAGAGAGGAACCCCTCGCCCCCAGCTACGTTACCTGTATCCGCGGACTCCTTTCGGGGCAATGAATCAATTGCCTTGACACCGACGTATTTACGATTCTCTCGCGGCAAATTTCAAATTAACAAATGCAATGGCTGGCGAGATTTGGCAGGCAAAGTGCCGATAATTGAATTCAATTGTTCGCCCGCGGATTAGCGCGGCCTTACGAAGAGGCTCCTACGCTGTTCCGGCAGCAACGGCAGGGGCCTTCGATGAAAAGCAAGTTTCTCGCAACGACACTGGTGTTTTTTCTTGCAACCGGAAATGCGCGAGCGGCCGTCGATTGTGTCGGACCTCAGGACGAACTGGCCCTGAAAACCTCGAGCATGCAGCAGGCACTCATGGTGGCGGCGCTGTCCTGCAACGATATCGCGCTCTACAATCGCTTTGTTCTTTCCCATCAGGCCGAGCTGCAAAGGGCCGATGCGGCGTTGCTGGCGTTTTTCGAGCGCGAAAATGCGGAAGGCGGCCAGGACGGCTATCACGCGTTCAAGACAAAGGCGGCAAATGTTTCGTCGCTGGAAAGCGCGCGCGACCGCAGCGGCTATTGCGCCAACGCGGAGCGCCTGTTTGCGGCGGCGCTCGATCCTTACGGCGCCAATCTGGCGTGGTTCGTTTCCAGTCACTGGCATGCGACGAACGAGTATCTTCGGGCCACCTGCACCGCCGACAATGCGCCCGCAAACATGAGCGCCAGCATTTCGCAGAGCTATCAGGGTCCGTTGCCGGCCCCTGCGTCGAGGCCGGATCCCGCCGCCGGCACTCGCAACTGAATTTCGTTCGAATTCGTCTTCCCCGGAGGGGTTGATGGACAGCCGGGCGCGGCCTGCCTATTTTCACGGGCCGCGCTTTTACCGGTAATTGGCATGACCGACACCATCCGACAGCAGCGGCCGCGGCCGGCGGTGCTCTGCATCCTCGATGGCTGGGGCTATCGGCCGGAGGCGCAGGATAACGCCATCGCCCTGGCCAAGCCGGAAAATTTCAATCGCATGCTGGCGGAATGTCCCCATTCCGTGCTTTCGACCTCGGGCCGAGCCGTTGGTTTGCCCGCCGGGCAAATGGGCAATTCCGAAGTCGGCCACATGAACATCGGCGCCGGGCGCATCGTGGTGCAGGATCTGCCCCGCATCGACGACGCCATCGCCGACGGCTCATTCGCGCAATTGCCGGCTCTCGTCGCGGTGATTGCCAAAGCAAAAGAAACCGGTGGGAGCGTCCATGTGATGGGACTGCTGTCGCCGGGCGGCGTGCACAGCCACCAGGATCAGATGGCGGCTCTGGTGAAAACCGTGGCGCAATCCGGCGTGCAGGTTTGCGTCCATGCCTTTCTCGATGGGCGCGACACGGCGCCGCGAAGCGCCATGGGGTTCCTGCACCTGTTCGAAAAATCCCTCGCTGGTGTTTCAAACATCAGCATTGCCACCGTCTCGGGTCGCTATTTTGCCATGGATCGCGACGGGCGCTGGGATCGTGTGGCCAAAGCCTATGACGCAATCGTCTCCGGCAAAGGCGCCGGCGCGGCGAGCGCCGAAGCTGCCATCGAGAATTCCTACCGCCAGGACGTGGGCGACGAGTTCGTCGTGCCGTGCGTCCTCGGCGGCTATCGCGGCGTTGCCGACGGCGATGCGCTGCTGTTTGCGAATTTCCGGGCCGACCGGGCACGACAGATTTCGGCGGCGCTGCTCGATCCTCATTTCGCCGGCTTCGAACGCTCCCGCATCGCGAGGTTTTGCGCCGCGGCGGGCATGACGGAATATTCCGGGTCGCTTGCAGCGGCCATGTCGTCGCTGTTTCCCCCTGAAGTCATCACCGGTTCGCTGGGCGAATACGTTTCCTCGCTCGGCCTGAAGCAGCTGCGCATCGCCGAAACCGAAAAATACGCGCATGTCACATTTTTCCTGAACGGCGGACGCGAAGAGCCCTTTGCCGGCGAGGATCGCATCATGGTGCCGAGCCCGAAGGTCGCAACCTATGACAGGCAACCCGAAATGTCGGCTCTTGACGTGACATCGAAACTGGAAACAGCCATCGGGTCGGGCCAATACGATCTCATCATTGTCAACTACGCCAATGCGGACATGGTGGGCCACACCGGAATGCTCGACGCCGCGGCGAAAGCCGTGCGCATCATCGATGCCTGTCTCGGACGGTTGCGCGTCGCCGTCGAGAAGGCGGGCGCCGTGTTGCTTGTTACGGCCGATCACGGCAATGCGGAAATGATGCGCGATCCGCAAACCGGCGAGCCGCACACGGCGCATACGAATTTCGACGTTCCCATCATCGTCGTGAACCCTGGCCGGCCGGTAAAACTCGAAAAAGGCCGGCTTGCCGACGTGGCGCCGACCCTGCTCGACTTGATGGGACTTGCGAAGCCGCATGCGATGGCCGGACATTCGCTGATCGAGCCGGCCCGCGCGATCGCAGAGATCCGCGCCTGACTCGCTCGCCCACCGTGTTTTTTCTGGCGCTGTTGCTGGCGGCCGCGCCGGCCGACGCCGCGCGACCACCGGACGACGATTCGCTGAAAGGCGCCATCCCTCTCGATCGGGCGCTCACTTTGCCCTCGACCGGGGAGCAATATCGCACCTTGCAGGACGAAATCGCTAGGAGCAGGCCCGGCGTCGAGGATGCAAGACGCAAAAGCGATGCGTTGAGTGCCGAGACGAAAAACCTGCGAGAGCGCCTTGTTGTCGCTTCCGCGCAGGTACAGGCGCTCGAAGAAGAAAAAGGGCGCCTCGGCGGCGAGATCGCCCGCCTCGCCGATGTCGAGCGCGCGTCTGCGGCGAAATTCCTGCGGGATCGCGCGAAGGTGGCGCGGTTGTTGGCGGTGCTGGAACGGCTGCAGGGGGATATGCCTCCCGCGCTCGTGCTCAAGCCCGACGACGCCCTCGCCGCGTCGCGCGGAGCCATGATGCTCGGCGCCGCGCTGCCGCGCATCTACAAAGCCGCCGCGGAATTGTCGCAGCGTGTCGCGGCGCTCAAGCGCACGCAGAGGGAACTTGTCGTGCGCCGGGCCGATGGCGCACGCAACGAGACAGCGCTTTCGTCGGCGCGCGACCAGCTCGATCAACTCCTCGCGATGAAAGCCCAGGAGGCGGACGAAGCCTCGGCGCGCTACGGCGATCTCGCGGCCCAACTGGGCTCCGCGGCGAACGAAGCCGCCAGTCTCGGGAGCCTTCTTTCCAGAGTCGCGGCCTTGCGGCACCAACGCCCCGTCCAGGCGGTCGTGGTCGTGGCGGCGCAAAATGTGAGTCCGGGTCTGCGCCGCGGTACGCTTCAGCGGCCGGTGGCGGGCCGGATCGTGCGCGGCGACCCCGACGGACCGGGCGGCGAACATGCGCCGGGCCTGAGCTTTCTTGCGGCTCCGGGCGCGCGCGTGGTCGCACCCGCAGATTGTCAGGTGCTTTTCGCGGGCCGTTACCATAAAAGCGGGCTGGTCTTGATCTTGGAAAGCGCTGGCGGCTACGATCTGGTTCTTGCGGGCCTGGACCGTGCCGATGTTCGATCGGGGGACACGCTGTTGGCCGGCGAGCCGCTTGGCACAATGCCGGGCGCCGGATCGCGGCTATACTTCGAACTGCGGCAGAACGGAAAAGGCGTCAATCCGGCGCCATGGCTTGAGATCGATTTGAGAAAGGTGAACTGAATCATGAATCGCTTGATTTTCGTGGGCGCGGGCATGGCGGCGGGCTTCGCGGCCGCCTTGATGATGTTTCCCGCCGCGCACGGCGCGAACGATTCCGCCTATCGCCAGCTCGATCTCTTCAGCGACGCCTTCCAGCGGGTGCGCGCCAATTATGTTCGTCCCGTCGATGACGGCCAGCTTGTCACCTCGGCCATTCAGGGCATGGTATCGGGGCTCGATCCGCATTCGAGCTACATGGACGCGAAAGCGTTCGCGGACATGCAAATCCAGACCAGGGGACAATTCGGCGGCCTCGGCCTCGAAGTCACCATGGAGGATGGTCTGGTCAAGGTGATCTCGCCCATCGACGACACGCCGGCGGCGCGTGCCGGCATCAAGACCGGCGACTTTATCGCGGCCATCGACGGCACGCCGATCCAGGGCATGCAGCTCAACGACGCCATCGACAAGATGCGCGGGGCCGAAGGTTCGAAAGTGACGTTGACGATCTTGAGACAGGGCGCCAAGAAGCCTTTCGACGTCGCGCTGACGCGTGCCGTCATCCGGGTCGGTGCGGTGAAGTTCCATCGTGAAGGCGATATCGGATTTATTCGTCTGCCCGAATTCAACGAACAGGCGGCGCCGGGACTGGAGCATGCCGTGCGCGAGCTCAGGAAACAGATCGGACCTGGCATCAAGGGCTATGTGATCGATCTGCGCAACGACCCGGGCGGCCTGCTCGACCAGGCGATTTCGGTCGCGGGCGACTTCCTCAACGGCGGCGAAGTGGTTTCGACGCGCGGACGCCATCCCGAGGATACGCAACGCTACGACGCCAAACGCGGCGACATCACCGACGGCAAGCCGATCGTGGTGCTGATCAATGGCGGCACCGCATCGGCGTCGGAAATCGTGGCCGGGGCGCTGCAGGATCACAAGCGGGCGACGATCGAGGGACTGACATCGTTCGGCAAAGGCTCCGTGCAGACGATCATTCCGCTGGGCGAAGGCGGCGGCGCGCTGAGGTTGACGACCGCGCGCTATTACACGCCCTCCGGCCACTCGATTCAGGCGACCGGCATTGTTCCCGATGTGGCCGTGGCGCAGGGCGACGAGGACGACGCTTCCAAGCTCGAGCGTCTGACCGAAGCCGAGCTTCCCGGCCATCTGGCAGCGGAAGGCGCGGCAAAAAAAGAAACCGCGCCCATCATTCGTCCCGGGGCCGGCAAAAAATACGAGGACTTCGAGCTCTCGTATGCACTTGATCTGCTGCACGGCAAAATGACGGTCAGCTCGATCGCCTCCAAAAGCGCGCAGGCGAACTGAAGCAGCAACGATTGCGGACGTCGCGGCAATCTTTGCGGGCGTCCTTTCGAAAGGCAGAGACCGAGCATGAGGCCCTGGACGCTCATGGCCGTTGGCGCCATTGCCGGAGCCGCGGCGGGTCTGGCCGCGCTGCCGCTCGCGCAAGGCGCCGATCAGCCCGACGCGAAGTCGGCCTATGGCGCGCTGGACCGTTTCGGGGAAGCCTTCGCGGTGGTACGCGCCAAGTACGTCGATGTGCCCGACGACCGCACCATGGTCGAAGATGCGCTGAACGGCATGATCTCGGATCTCGATCCGCATTCGAGTTACTTCGATCCCAAGACCTTTGCCGACATGCAGGTAAAAACCGAAGGCTCCTATGGCGGGGTCGGCCTCGTCATCGCGGCGGACAAAGGCGCGATCACGGTGGTTTCGCCGATCGACGATACGCCGGCGTCGCGGGCCGGCATCAAGTCGGGCGACACCATTCTGGCGATCGACGGCAAAGGCCTGCAGGGACTCAGTCTCGACAAGGTGCAGGAGTTGCTGCGCGGGGCCTCGGGCAGCAAGCTGGCGATGACGCTGATGCGGCCGGGCGCGCAAAAATCCTTTGAAGTCACGCTCGAACGCGCGGCGATCCAGGTCGAGGCCGTCAAGTCGCACCGGGAAGGCGACATCGGCTATATCCGTATTCCGGCTTTCAACGAACAGACCAGCGAAGGCCTGGAAGCGGCGGTGCGGGCACTGAAGAAGCAGATCGGTCCGCATGTGAGAGGTTACATCGTCGATTTGCGCGACGATGGCGGCGGCGTGCTGGACCAGGCCATTGCCGTCTCGGACGACTTTCTCAACCGTGGCGAGATTGTTTCCACGCGCGGCCGGGTGGCCGACGATACGCAGCGTTACGATGCCAAGCCCGGCGATATCGCCGAGGGCAAGCCCGTCATCGTGCTGATCAACGGCGGAACGGCATCGGCGTCGGAAATCGTGGCCGGCGCGCTGCAGGACCACCGACGCGCCACTATCCTGGGCACTACCTCTTTCGGCAAAGGTTCGGTTCAGACCATCATTCCGCTCAATGGCGGCGAGGACGGCGCCCTGCATCTGACGACGGCGCGCTACTACACGCCGTCCGGCCGCTCGATCCAGGCGACCGGAATCGTGCCCGACATCGCGGTGGCCCAAAGCGACGGGCAAACCGAACCCTCGCGGATCCTGCAGCCGAGCGAATCCGATTTGTTGCACCATTTGCAGTCCGAAGAATCCGCCCGCAACGCCGGCGCCCTCGACGCCATCCGCCCGCCGCCCGGCAGCAAAGTGGCCGATTTTCAGCTTTCCTATGCGCTCGATGTGATGAACGGAAAGATTGCGGCCAGGGGTTATCTGAAGAAGACCGCCGAGGAGTGACCTCGCACGCGCCATCTGCGTGATGCGGGCTTTGTTCCGGTACCGGCTTCGGCCATAGTGGCGCTCGCCCGTTCGTGGACCGCCATGTTCCAACCTCAGCTACGTCACCAGGATCTGCCCTACCGGCCTTGCGTCGGCGTGATGCTTTTCAATCGCGACGGACTGGTGTTCGTGGGACGGCGCATCGACCAGACGATGGAAGGCTGGCAGATGCCGCAAGGTGGCATCGACGGCGATGAAACGCCCCAGCAGGCCGCCTGCCGCGAGCTGGAAGAAGAGATCGGCACCAGAAACGTCGAGCTTCTGCGCGAGCACGATCAGTGGCTCAGCTACGATCTGCCGCCCTATCTTCTGGGCGTGGCGCTGCACGGTCGCTACCGCGGACAGCGTCAGAAATGGCTGGCGATGCGTTTTCTGGGTGACGATTCGGATATCGACATCGCGACCGAACACCCGGAATTTGGCCATTGGAAATGGCTCGCGGTCGAAGCGCTGCAGCGTCTGGTGGTTCCCTTCAAGCGCGACACCTATGCAAAGGTGATCGCGGCCTTTCGCGACCTTGCCTTTTCGGGGCAATAAGGCGCACCCAATCGGAAATAATACCGCCATGTCGCCAAAACCGTTTGCACGGCCGCCCGTCGTCATGATTCACGGCGCTTTTTGCGGCGGTTGGGCCTTCGAGCCGTGGCAAACGCTGTTCGAGGCGCAGGGCTATTCCACATATGCGCCGACTTTGCGGTATCATGATCGCGGCACGCACCCGCCGGCCGAGCTGGGCACGACCAGCATGCTCGACTATGCCGCCGATCTGGAACGCGCGCTTGACGCCATCGGCAGCGCGCCGGTCCTCGTCGGCCACTCGCTGGGCGGATTGCTGGCGCAGATGCTGGCGGCGCGACGTCCGTTGCGCGCGCTGGTGCTGCTTGCACCGTCCGCCCCCTGGGGCATGACGCCCTCCACGCCGTTCGAATTTCTTTCCTCGCAGGCGCTCTATCTTGCCGACGGTTTCTGGAAGACGGCAATCAAACCGCGCCACTGGATCGCGGCGGCGAACGCACTCGATCTGTTGGCGCGGGACGAGCGCGACGCCGTGTTTGCCCGCTTCGTTCCCGAATCCGGGCTGGCGACATTCGAGACCATGCAATGGATGTTCGATCGCAAGCGCGCCACCCGCGTCGAGGCACGCGCCGTGACCTGTCCCATTCTGTGTCTTGCCGGCCGCCGCGACCGGGTCAATCCGCCGGCGACGGTGAGAAGGCTGGCGCGGCGCTATGGCGGTCGCGCCCGCTACGAGGAACTCTCCAATCACAGCCACTGGCTGATCGGCGAACCGGGCTGGCAGAAAATCGCCGGCGGCATTCTGATGTGGCTGGAACGGGTGCTGGCGGATGAAGGCGCCGATGCGCAAAGCGGCGGCGAGCGCCGATAATCGGCGCCGCCAAAGCGGCCGGGATGGCGGTTCATTCATCCTCTTGCGGACGCCCGCACGATGGGTCTTAGGTACGGCTGCCACAGCCCCCCAAGCGCGAGGAACTGACGATGCTCGACAAGCTGAATTTCTATATCGACGGCAAGTGGGTCGCACCGGCCGCGCCCAAAACCCTCGACGTCATCAATCCCGCCAACGAAGAGGCTTACGCGCGCATCAGCCTGGGCTCGAAGGCCGATGTCGACAAGGCAGTTGCAGCTGCCCGCAAAGCCTTCGAGACGTATTCGCGCACGACGCGCGAAGAACGGCTGGCGCTGCTGCAGAAGATCGTCGAAGTCTACCAGAAGCATTATGCGGAAATGGTCGAAACCATCTCCCGCGAAATGGGTGCGCCGCTGGGATTGTCCAAGGCGGCGCAGGCCGCCAGCGGCCTGGGCCACATCGCCGAAGCCATACGCATCCTCAGGGATTTCCAGTTCGAACGCGTGCAGGGCTCCACCGCGATTGTCTATGAGGCGGCCGGCGTCTGCGGGCTGATCACGCCCTGGAACTGGCCTGTGAACCAGATCGCCTGCAAGGTCGCGCCGGCGCTCGCGGCGGGCTGCACGATGGTGCTGAAGCCCAGCGAGATCGCTCCGATGAGCGCGTTGTTGTTTGCCGAAATTCTCGACGAGGCCGGCGTCCCGCCCGGCGTGTTCAATCTCGTCAACGGCGATGGCCCCACGGTGGGCGAAGCGATGTCGGCGCATCCCGGCATCGACATGATGTCGTTCACGGGTTCGACCCGCGCCGGCATCGCGGTGGCAAAGGCCGCCGCCGACACCGTCAAGCGGGTGACCCAGGAACTGGGCGGCAAATCGGCGAACATCATTCTCGACGACGCCGATCTGAAGAAGGCGGTGGTGCAGGGCGTGCAGAACTGCTTTTCGAATTCGGGGCAGTCCTGCAATGCGCCGACGCGCATGTTCGTACCGGCCGCCAAGCAGAACGACGCGATGCAGTTCGCCAAGGGCGCGGCGGAATCGGCGAAAGTCGGCGATCCGTTCGCGGACGGCACCACCATGGGACCGGTCGTCAGCGAAGTGCAGTTCGACAAGATCCAAAAACTGATTCAGAAAGGCATCGAAGAAGGCGCCACCTTGGTGACCGGCGGTCTCGGGCGTCCCGAAGGCGTCAACCGCGGCTATTACGTGCGTCCCACCGTGTTCGCCAATGTCCGCAACGACATGACCATCGCGCGCGAGGAGATTTTCGGCCCGGTGCTATCCATCCTTCCCTACGAGACGGAAGCGGACGCCATCCGCATGGCGAACGACACGGAATACGGGCTGTCGGGGTATGTGCAGTCCGGCGACATCGAACACGCGCGCAGGGTGGCGAGCCAGCTTCGCACCGGCAACGTCCATCTGAACGGCGCCAGCGTCGATTTCAGGGCGCCGTTCGGCGGCTACAAGAAATCCGGCACAGGCCGCGAATGGGGCGAATTCGGCTTCGAGGAATTTCTCCAGGTCAAAGCCGTAATGGGCTACCAGGCCGCCTGAGCGGGCAAGCCGGGACTACTCCCGCCGCGAAGCGCATGGCTGTGCGGGGAACAAGAAGCTGGCTCTGCACAAAAACTCAGTAGTTCCCTGCATCCGCCGGTGGCTGCTTGGCGAAATTGCGCCATAGCTCCGCGGGCCGGAGCACCCATAGCTCGGCTGGATAGAGTGCCGCCCTCGGACGGCGGAGGTCACCGGTTCGAATCCTGTCCGGTGCAGCGCTCGCCCGTGGGCTTCAGCTCTTGCTGCCATCGTTGACCAGCCGCGAGCCAGTGAACCGGATCGAGATCCAAGGACACCTCGCCCTAGCCGTTCTCCTTCAGTCAGCTTCGTACTTTGATTGCTGCCCCGTTGTCCGCGCTCGAATGGCTGATGAAGAGAATGCCCACGTCGCGTTCTCTTCAAAACGCGGCGGAGAAGATGGCGCCAAGTCGCGCCCAGGCGCTGGGCGGCCGACAGGCATCTGTATCGAGGCGCGGATCGAGCTCGGGCGCGGCGCGCAGTTCCGCATCGGCAAACAGGCTCAATCCGTGACCCAGGTAGACGGAACAAATCCGATGGATCAGTTCGGCGCGCGGCAGCAGAATGATTCTGGAGACGTCGCGTATCTGCGCGGTGTTGTCGTCGGACGCCGTCACGATGCGCCTTCCGTCGGGACTGAAGGCGGCGCTTTCGACACCGCTTCCGTGCCCGCGCAGGACGGCGATCTGCTCGCCCGTACGCGCGTCCCAGATTCTTGCAGTGTTGTCCCGGGATGCCGTGACGACGCGCGTCCCGTCGGGACTGAAGGCGGCGCTCTCGACTGTGCCTTCGTGCCCGCGCAACACCATGATTTGCGCTCCCGTGCCCGCATTCCATAGCCGCGCGGTCCTGTCGTCGGACGCCGTAACGATACGGCTTCCGTCGGGACTGAACGCCGCGCTCCAGAGCCGCCCCGTGTGGCCGCGCAGGACCGTGATTTGCGCTCCCGTGCCCGCATCCCATATCCGCGCGGTTTTGTCGCCAGACGCCGTCACGATGCGCCTTCCGTCGGGACTGAAGGCGGCACCCTCACGCCCGCGCATGACCAGGATTTGCGCTCCTGTACTCGCGTCCCATACCCGGGCGGTTTGGTCATAGGATGACGTAACGATGCGCTTTCCATCGGGACTGAAGGCTGCTCTCTCGACTCCCTCTTTGTGTCCGCGCAGGACCACGAGCTGCGCGCCCGTTGCGGCATCCCAGATGCGCGCGGTTCTGTCGTCGGAAGCTGTGACCACGCGCTTTCCATCGGGGTTGAACGCGGCGCTCAGGACCGCGCCTTCGTGCCCCCTCAGAACGACCATCTGGCGGCCGGTGTTCGCGTCCCATATCCGCGCGGTCTCGTCGAAGGAGGCCGTGACAACGCGCCCACCGTCCGGACTGAAGGCGGCAATGTTGATGCCGTTTTGGTGCCCGCGCAGGCTGACGATTCGCGCCGCGGCGCCAACGTTCCAGATCCGCGCCGTCTGGTCATCCGACGCCGAGACGATACGCGTTCCGTCGGGGCTGAAGGCGGCGCTTCGGACATAGCCTTCGTGTCCGCGCAGGATCGCGATTTGCGCGCCCGTGTCCGCGTCCCACAGGCGCACGCTCTTGTCGCTGGACGCCGTGACGATGCGTTTTCCGTCGGGACTGAAGGCGGCGCTGGCGACCGGGCCTTCGTGTCCGCCCAGGATCGCGATTTGCGCGCCCGTGCCCGCGTCCCATATGCGCGCGCTCTTGTCGCCGGACGCCGTAACGATCCTCCTTCCGTCGGGGCTGAAGGCGGCGCTCAAGACAACGTCTTCGTGTCCGCGCAGCATCGCGATTTGCGCACCCGTGCTCGCGTCCCATATCCGCGCGGTCTTGTCGTAGGACGCCGTGACGATGCGTTTTCCGTCGGGACTGAAGGCGGCGCTCGAGACTACATCTTCGTGTCTGCCCAGCAGCAGGATTTGCGCGCCCGTGCTCGCGTCCCAAATCCGCGCGGTCTTGTCGCCGGCTGCCGTAACGACTCGCCTTCCGTCGGGACTGAACGAGGCGCTTTCGACTTCGCTTCTGTGTCCGCTCAGGAGCACCATTTGCACTCCCGTGTCGGCGTTCCATATCCGCGCGGTGTTGTCGATGGACGCCGTGACGATGCGCCTGCCATCGGGACTGAAGGCAGCGCTCCTGACCACAAGCGGGTGACGCAGGACCGCAATCTGCGTCCCGGTTTCTGCATCCCATATCCGCGCAGTCTCGTCGAAGGACGCCGTGACGATGCGTTTTCCGTCGGGACTGAAGGCGGCGCCGTTGACCTGACCTTCGTGCCCGCGCAGCACGGCCAGGGCGCTCGATTCGTCGGCGGCCCCATTAAGCTCCGCTTCGGCGGAAGAGCCATGACGGCCGATGAAGGGCCAATCGGCGGCAGCCAAGCCGGCCAGCCCATAGCGGACCGCCAGATCGTAATTACCGCTCCCGGACTCCTTTGCCGCGAGCGCGGCCAGCGTGTCGGAACGGCGTGCCGCGAGGCCTGCGAGAAGCTGTGCTACGCCGGCGCCCGCAAGAAGCACGATGACCGCAACGATCGCGATGAGCCCTCCAATGTTCCGCTGGAGCCGGCGCGTGCGCGCGATGCGCTGCCTCTCAAGCAGGCGCTCGTCGTTCTCGCTGGCGCGGCAGGCGGAAAGATAGCCGCGCTCCGTTGCGCCCAGCGCGCCGGCAAATCCGGGCCGCGCCAGCAATTCCTCGGCCTCGGCAAGGCGTCCGCCGCGATGAGCGAGCCAGCTTCGGCCCTTTTGCGGATCGTCAATCCCTTCATGCTTTTTCCACTCCGCCGCCGCGGCGCGAACGCCATCGAGCGCGCGCAGCGCATCGCGCTCCTCCGCGATCCAGGCCCGCAGCGCCGGCCATTGCCGCAGTATAGCTTCGTGCGCGACTTCGACGGTCTGGACAAACGCGCCATCGACGAGACGCGTGTCGCCGACGAGCAGCCTTTGATCGATAAGATGGCGCACGAGAGAGAGCGTCGATTCCGGCAGTGCGCGCAAGAGCTCCACGCGACGACCCGGCTCCGCATCGGCATCGTCGAGCTGCACCAGCGCGGGAATGAAAGCCGCGCGTGCGAGCTGCTCGATTTCCGCATGCGTGTGCGGCAGGGCAGGATCGTCGCGCGACGCTGCAAACGCCGCATCCACCGCGGCCATGATGGCGCCCTTCAATCCGCCGAGTTCGTGTGCGTAATACGCAAGCGTAAGCCGGCCTTCGCCGCGATGCCGCAGCGACAGCCGCTCGAGAGTAAAAGCGAGAAGCGGCAGCGCGTCGGCGTCTGCAAGGTCCTTCAACAGCTGTTCAGTGAGTTCGGCTTCGAGGTGAACCGGCGGACTGGCAAGCCGCGCCGGGCCTTCGATGACCTCCTTGAAGGAAGACGGTGTGAGCGGCGGCAGATCGAACGGCAGGCGCAGCACCTCAGTCAGACGCGGTTCGCTTTGCAGCTTCTCGAAGCTGTCGGCGCGGATGGTGGCGACGGCGAGCGTATCCGCATCGGCGCGGAGCGCTTCAGCGAGCAGCTCGAGCGCGCGACCCGCTTCCACATTTTCGCCCGCGAACAGCTCTTCCGCCTGGTCGATGGCGATCACGATGGTTGGGGGTTTTGCGCAAGAGGCTTCCCCTGCGCTTTGCGCAAATCGCGCAAGCCGATCCATCACAGGCTTGCGCAACTGCGCCAAGGCTTCAACGAGATCCTCGCGCCCGTTCAATTGTGCCGGATCGCGGCCCAGACTTGCGGCAAGTCCACTCTTTCCCGACAGTGCCGCCTGTTCGGGTCGAACGACCGGCAGCACGAGAAAATTTTCCTCGTCACGCTTCAGTCGCGCTATGAGGCCGGCTTTCAGGAACGAGGATTTGCCAGCGCCCGATGCGCCCAGGATCACGAGCATCCGCTTGGTCGCGCCGTCGCGCATGCGGCGCAATGCATCGAGCCCTTCCGTGATCTGCCGGTCGCGGCCGAAGAAGATGGCGGCGTCCTGCTCTTCGAGCGATTGCAATCCGCGGTAGATCACGCGGTGGGGATCCCCAGCCGGAGGCCAGGGGAAACTCTGCGGATCGAGGCCGGCGCGTTTCAACCCGATTGCCAGCCGCTCGAATCCGTCCGCTTCTTTTTCCGGATCGGAGATGTCAGCGATCTGGAACGACGCCTTCAATTCGACAGGCAGGCTGTCGAAGGAAGTCGGCGCGACGAACACCGGAAAGATTTTCTTCCCGAGCAGTTTGGCTGCCAGGAACTCGGCCTGACACCAACGCGACTCGACCCACGCCGGCGATATCAGGATCAGCACGCCCGAGCAGCGCTCGCCCGCCTGTTTCAGCTCCTGTTCCCAATGTTGACCAGGTGCCAACCCGCGCTGCGGATCGAGATCGAGGAACACTTCGCCCCAGCCGTTCTCCTTCAGCCAGCCTCGCACCTTGATCGCGGCGTTGTTGTCCGCGCTTGAATGGCTGATGAAGAGAATGCCCACTCCCGCCCCCACGCTTGAGGCAATTTAATCACACGCCGCTGATTATGGCGAGTTGGGCTGCCGCAATGAGGGAAAGCCAGGGGAGGAAAGAGAGATTGGCCTCCAGGCTCAATGACCACGCATCAGCTCTCCGGAACCTTCAAAGTGCGAGGATTCAATAAGACAAATTACGAGAACCCAGTTCCCATTTTCATCCTGTCCGGCGCGCCATTGGCGCCAAAAGCCGCATTCAGCTAAGATGCGCGCCTTGGGATAGACGATAAACTGGGTTCGGCGAGCATGTGGCGTCGTCACGCCCCGGGGGGCAAGCATGAAAGCCATTTGTGCCGTCCTGTTCGCAGGGATGGTCGGTTGCGCATTCGTCCAGCCGGTTTCAACGGCGGACGCCGCCACATTCACGGAGAAGGTCCTCTATTCCTTCTGCAGCCAGCGGAATTGCAAGGACGGCGCTTACCCCGAAGCGAAGGTTATTGAAGTGAACGGTATTCTCTACAAAACGACCTCTGGAGGCGGTCGCGGTGTGGCCTGTTACACCCAGGGGTGCGGCACGGTGTTCTCGCTCGACCCGAATATGGGCGTGGAGACGGTGCTTCACTCCTTTTGCAGGCAACTAAATTGCCCGGACGGCGCGGACCCATTCGACGCCGGTCTGATCGATGTGAAGGGCACGATGTACGGAACGGCCTTTGAAGGCGGCGGTAACGGTTGCGGCGGCTCTGGCTGCGGAACCGTGTTCTCCGTCGATCCAAACACCGGCGCCGAGACGGTGCTGTATTCTTTCAACGATTCCCCTTCGGACGGAGCCTACCCCCAAGGCGAACTGCTCCATGTGGAGGGTACGATCTACGGCACAACCCAAGGAGGCGGCGCCGGCGGGATGGGCACGGTGTTTGCGCTCGACCGAAAGAAGGCGACGGAGACGTTGCTTTATTCTTTTTGCAGCCGGCAGAATTGCGCGGACGGCTTTAATCCCGTTGGTCTGATCGATGTAAACGGCACACTGTACGGTACGACTCTTCAAGGCGGCAGCTATAACTGCGATCAGGGCGAGGGCTGCGGCACGGCGTTCTCGCTCGATCCGAACACGGGCGCGGAGACCGTGCTCCACTCCTTCGGCAACGGCACGGACGGCGGGCACCCCTACGCCGGTCTGATCGCCCTCAACGGCATTCTGTTCGGCACAACGGGATACGGGGGCGCGGATGGCGGCGGGACGGTGTTCTCCATCGACCCGAACACCGGCGCGGAGACGGTGCTCTATTCCTTTTGCAGCCAACAAAACTGCACGGACGGCGCGAATCCCTCCGCGACCCTGATCGATGTGAAGGGCACATTATACGGCACGACCCGTGCTGGCGGGAGCGTTGGCAACGGCACGGTATTCTTGCTCGACCCGGGCACCGGCGCCGAGACGGTGCTCTATTCTTTTTCGAGCGGCACCGACGGAGCGGACCCGCAGGCCAGCCTCATCAATGTGAACGGCACATTATACGGCACGACCGGTGGCGGCGGCGCCTATGGCGAGGGGACGGTGTTCGTGCTCAAGAAGAAGCGCCAGGCCCGCCTTCCATGGCTCGCGCCTTCTCCGTGAGCGTGTTATAGGACAGCAATGGCTCGGCACGGTTTCGTGCCTCGACGGAATGGGGTATCCGCGATGAACAAGATGTTGATGCTTCTTGCCAGCGCCTCCGGGTTGGCGCTCGCAGGCGAAGCGGCTGCTGCCGGCCATTTTACGCCTCGCAGCACCAGCACGCTTCTTTATGACCAAAGCGACAGCTCGGGCTTCGCGAAATACGCCGTCCCCTCGTGGGCGAACGACAGCAGCTTCATCCCCTACAGCACGCCGGACCTGGCAGCAGACGACTTCGTCATCCCGGGAACGGGCACCCATACAGTCACCGCGGTGTATGCTGCGGGCGTGGGGAGTTATCAATCCTGGGTGAACGTAATCTTCTTCAGCACCCTCAAGTACAACAAGCAGACCGGAACAACGACGGCAATCGTGAAGGCGACGTGCTCCGGGATGCCGTTTACAGACGAGAGCGGTACCGGAGACCTGTTGGTGGACGTATCGTCATGCGATTCTGGCACGTTTAATGGCGGCCATGACTACGCCGTCAGTGTCCAGCCTGAGTCGCCCGGCGGCATATGGTACTGGCAGACAAATCGGCAGCGGATTGGCAGACCGGGCTTCTGGTACGACTATGGCGGCGGCGGGTCCGGCAGTTGCTACACGCAGCTTACGCCGGTCAAGATCTGCTTCCCCACCAAAGGCTATGGCCCCGATCTCGCCTTTGCCATCTACGGTACCAACTCCGACGACGACAGGGGGGCCAGGAGATGAAAGCCGCTTCCATCGTTTTGTTTGCGGGGATGGTTGGCTGCGCAATTGTGCAGATCGTTGCAGCAGCGGAAGCTGCCATCTTCACGGAGAAGGTGCTTCATTCTTTCAGCGGCGGCGGCACGGACGGCGCAAACCCCGCCGCCGGCGTGATCAATGCAAATGGAATCCTGTATGGCACGACAGTGTATGGCAGTGGTGACGGCCTCCGCGGCACCGTGTTCGCCGTTAATCGGAAGACCGGTGCCGAGACCGTTGTCTATGCCTTCTGCAGCCAGCCGCAGTGCGCGGACGGTTTTAACCCGTCGGGCGGGCTGATCAATGTAAACGGCACGCTTTACGGCACAACTGCTGCTGGCGGCAGCGGGTCCGAGGGCCAGCAATTCGGAACGGCCTTTGCCCTCGACCCAAACACGGGCTCGGAGAAGGTGCTCTACTCCTTTTGCACCAAGCTGGTGAACGGGGCGTGCTCCGATGGCGCGAACCCTGCCGCTGGCGTGATCGATGCGAAGGGCACGCTGTACGGCACAACGCAAGAGGGCGGCAACGGCAACGACTCCGAAAACGGCACGGCGTTTGCGCTCGACCCCAAGACGGGTACGGAAACGGTGCTTTATGATTTTTGCAGTCAGAAGAACTGCACAGATGGCGAGCAGCCCCGCGCCGCTCTGGTCGATGTGAACGGCACGCTATATGGCACGACGGCCAGCGGCGGCATCTATGGCTGCCCAGGCGGCCAGGCATGCGGGGCAGCGTTCTCGCTCGACCCGAACACCGGCGCGGACAGCGTGCTCCATTCCTTTGGCAACGGCACGGACGGCCGGTACCCGGAAGCCAGTCTGATCGCTGCAAACGGCATGCTGTACGGAACGACATACGCTGGCGGGGTCACAGGTTGCGGTGGCCCCGGCTGCGGGACGGTGTTCTCCATCGACCCGAACACCGGCGCGGAGAAGGTGCTCTATTCCTTTTGCAGTCAACAAAACTGCGCCGACGGCGCGAACCCGTTTGCCAGCCTGATCGACGCGAACGGTACGCTTTACGGCACGACCCGTGCTGGCGGGAGCGCTGACAAGGGCACGGTATTCTCGCTCGACCCGAGCACCGGCGCCGAGACCGCGCTCTATTCCTTTTGCAGTCAACAGAATTGCACCGACGGCGCGAACCCTATCGCGAGCCTGATCGAAGTGAAGGGCAAATTCTATGGTACCACGGACGAGGGCGGCGCGTTCGGCTACGGCACGGTGTTCGTGCTCAAGGAGAAACGCTGAGCGCACAGCTACCATCTCACATCAAGGGGGAGCGAATTATGAAAGTCATTTCCGTCGTCCTGTTTGCGGGGATGGTTGGCGCATTCGTCCAGCCGGTTCCGGCAGCGCAAGCCGCCACCTTCGAGGAGAAGGTCTTATGGTCCTTCGGCAGCGGAACGGACGGGCAAGGACCCTCCACCGGTCTGATCGATGTGAACGGCGCGCTCTACGGAACAACGGCAGGAGGCGGCATTTATGGCGACGGCACGGCGTTCGCGCTCGACCCGAGCACCGGCGCGGAGAAGGTGCTCTACTTCTTTTGCATTCGGGGGGAGTATTGCGCGGACGGTAATCAGCCCCGCGCCGGCCTGTTCGATGTGAAGGGCAAATTGTACGGAACGACCGTTTATGGCGGCGGCACTGCCGACGGCGGAACGGTGTTCTCGCTCGACCCGAGCACCGGCAGGGAGAAGGTGCTTTACGCCTTTTGCCAGGAGCAGAATTGCACCGATGGCAGGAACCCGACAGCCAGCCTGATCGATGTGAAGGGGATGCTGTACGGCACAACGGACTCGGGCGGCACCGGCTCTCAAGGCCTCTTCGGCACGGCGTTCGCGCTCGATCCAAAAACCGGCACGGAGACGGTGCTGTATTCCTTTTGCAGCCAGCAGCATTGCATGGATGGCAAGAACCCGGCCCCCGCTCTGATCGATGTGAACGGCACACTATACGGAACGACCGCTGCCGGCGGCGCCGACTACACGGGATGTGATAACGCCGGTTGCGGCGCGGTGTATTCGCTCGACCCGGGCACCGGCGCCGAGACGGTGCTCCATTCCTTCCTGGGCGGCACGGACGGCAGGGCTCCCGAAGCCAGTCTCATCAATGTGAATGGTACACTGTACGGAACAACCTTTTGGGGCGGGGGCACCGGCTGCTACGCCGGCACCGGTTGCGGAATCGTGTTCTCGCTCGACCCGGGCACGGGCGCGGAGACGGTGCTCTATTCCTTTTGCAGTCAACAAAACTGTGCGGATGGCGCGGAGCCCTCCGGCAGTCTGATCGATCTGAACGGCACACTGTACGGCACAACGCAAGCTGGCGGGGGCACAGGTTGCGGCGGCGCCGGCTGCGGGACGCTGTTCTCGATCGACCCGAACACCGGCGCCGAGACGGTGCTCTATTCCTTTTGCAGTCAACAGAATTGCACGGACGGCGCTGTACCCCTCGCCAGCCTGATCGCTGGAAACGGCAAGCTCTTTGGCACAACGGGTGCCGGCGGCGCCTACGGCTACGGCACGGTGTTCGTGCTCAAGAAGAAGCGCTAAGCGGTACCGCCTTTCCCACGGCGCCTCCGCGCCTCCGCGTAAATTATTTGCCCGGACAAACGAAACCCCAAGTCGGGAACTCGCGATGGCACCCGGTCTAGAGCGTTTTCTGTTTGGGATTACGCGTAACCGCATGGCTGAAGAAGTTTTTCGCATTCGGTGGCTGAGAAGGTGGCGAGGACAGTTCCGATTCGGTCCCAGAGGGCCGATATTGTTCGCTCTTCGGCTTTTCGAGATGCGCTTTGATTTTGGCGAAGGCCTGTCCGATCGCCGTGGCAAACTCCGACTTAGATGGTCGCTGTGGTCGCCCCGCAGCCAGACAGTCCGTCATTGGTTCGGATCGGTTGGTTCTTGCCACCTGCTTGCAAGTCGTATTTAACTTTTGTATGATTAATGCTAGTGTTGCATTGTATCGACGCCGTCATCATGGCGCGCAAATTCAGGGATGAAAGCAGGACCCCGATGTGCCCCACCAACCTGGAGACGAATATGCGCGAAAACGAAAACCTTTCGCAGTCGGAACAATTGAGCGTCTCGCGCCGGCGGCTGCTGCAAGGCGCCGCAATGACCGTTGCCGGTGCGGCGGCAGTCATGGCGGCCATCGGACCCGCAGAAGCCAAGATGGCGCAGAAGGCCGCGGCCTATCAGGATACCGCCAAAGACGGGCAGAGCTGCGCCAGCTGCACGCTGTTCAAGGCGCCGTCATCCTGCACGCTGGTGGATGGCACAATCAGCCCGGATGGCTGGTGCAGGTTCTATTCGAAGAAAAGCTGAGGGCGCGGGCAAGCAGGGGCAGGCCCGGAAGCGGATGAGGACTTACCGCCTCTTGATGGAAATCAAGGGGCGCTTCCCCGCTGCGCCTTGGCCTGGCGTTGGGCAGAAACTATCTTTGACGAGGGGGCGAAATGTTCGGCGAATGTTTTCAGCACAAGTCGCAAGTCGTTGCAGCAGCAGCAATCGGCGCGCTTTTCGTCGCGCTCGACGCGAACAAAGCCCTCGCGGTGCCGAGCTTCGCGCGACAGACCGGCTTCGCCTGCGAAGCGTGCCACACCGTGTTTCCCCAGCTCACACCGTTCGGGCGCGTGTTCAAGGCGAGCGGATACACGCTGTTCAATACGCTCAAGGTGGGGGATATCGACAAGATGAAGAGGAGCACGCTGTCGATCAGCGACCTTCCTCCCATCTCCGCGATGATCATTGCGTCGACGGGCGAAGAAACGAAAGCCAGCGATTCGACTTCCAGCAAAAGCTCCACCGACTTTCCGCAACAGGCGAGCCTGTTTTATGCAGGTCGTATCTCCGACAATGTCGGCGCCTATTTCCAGCTCACCTACGACGACCAGAGCGGCACGGTCGGCATCGACAACACGGATATCCGTTTCGCCGACGTTGCAAATCTCGACGGTCACAATGTGATCTACGGCGCCAGCCTCAACAACAATCCGACCGTGCAGGATTTGTGGAACAGCACGCCGGCCTGGGGACAACCCTTCATCGGCTCACCGGCGATGCAAAGTCCGGTCGCCCACACGCAGATCGAAGGCGCGATGGCGCAGTCGGTCGCCGGCCTGACCGCCTATACCTACATCGACCAGACATATTACGGCGAAGTGGGGATCTACCGTTCGGCGTTGCAGGGCGCCTCGGTTGCCAACAACGGCAACACGACGAACAACGTCATTGCCAACGCGGCTCCGTATTGGCGCTTTGCCTATGAAAACGATTGGGGGAGCAATTCCTGGCAGTTTGGAACGCTGGGATTATATGCAACGCTCGACAATCCGACGACGCCGGCCGGCAACGCCATCAACGGCTCTCTGCAGGGCGCCATGCATGACAGTTTCCTCGATGCGGGACTCGATACACAGTATCAGTACATCGACGACGACAATCAGATCTCCATCGATGGGCGCTGGGTTCATGAAGAAGAACGCCTCAACGCCAGCTTTGCCGCCGGGTTTGCCTCGAACAGCACGGATCAAATCGACAGTTTCGACCTGACGGGCAGCTACTATTGGCGGCGCAAATTCGGCGCGAGCATCGGTGTCTTCAACGTCAGCGGCTCGAGCGATCCCCTTTACTTCGGATCGTCCAACGGCTCGCCCAGCAGCACGTGGAGCACGGCCGAGGTCGACTACGTTCCGTGGCTGAACGTCAAGCTCGGTCTGCAATACACGGCGTTCTTCAAATTCGACGGCGCCAGCACCAACTATGACGGCGCCGGCCGCAACGCGTCGGACAACAACATGCTCTACGCGTTCCTGTGGGTGGCCTTTTGAGACACGCGCCGGAAAACGGAGATTGAAATGGTGAAACACCTCTTCGCCGGTTGCGTGTCGCTCGCCGCGTGCCTCATCGCAGTGCCCTGCTTCCCGGACGACACGCCGAAGCCATCCGACGCGACGCAGGCCGCCGCCAGGACCATCGGCACCACCTGCCAGAACTGTCACGGTGACAAGGGCGACAGCACGTCGCCGACGTTTCCGCGGCTGAACGGCCAGCGGGCGGACTACATTTCCACGCAGCTCAAGGCGTTTCGCGATCACAGCCGCGCCGATCCGCACGCCCAGGCCTATATGTGGGGCATGGCCTCGACGCTCGGCGATGTGCTGATCGGTGAGCTTGCGAAATACTACGCAAGCCAGACGCCGACAGAGCCCCAATCCGGCGGCACGCTCGCCGCGGAGGGCAAGAAGATATTCATGGAAGGTGTCGAAAAGGATCACATTCCACCGTGTCAGGCCTGTCATGGCGGGCACGGCCAAGGCGACGGCACGACGCCGCGCATTGCGGGCCAGCATGCCGATTACCTCATCAAGCAGCTGGAAGCGTTCCGTTCGCTGTTGCGCCAGAACGACGTGATGCACGCCAACACGAAGGAAATGACGGACAGCCAAATCGCCGCGATAGTTTCGTATCTCGGCAACGACTAGGATTCAGACCCATTAACGAGCGTCTGTAAGAGCGTGATGCCCGCTGATCGTGGTGGGTTTTGATTTTGGACGGCCAGTGGATTACTCGATTCGCCATGCCACCTGGAATATGTGCTCCGTCTCGACAGGCTTTCCATCGCGAATGATGGGAAAAAAGCGGAACTTGTGGACACAGTCTAACGAGGCATGATCGAGTTGAGAGCTGTTGGTCGTTTGCGCGAGCACAACGCTCTTCACGGTTCCATCCGACGCAACTTCCGCAAAAATCAGCGCCACACCCTGCTCATGGAGGCGAAGGGCATCGGTTGGATAATATCCGCTGCAGATGTTCGGCAATGCGTTGGGCGTCGGATCGGCAAAGAATGATCGATGCGGCCAGCGGAAGTACCCAAGCATCGTTGTAGCATTGGTGGGCTTACCATCGACCAAAATCGGTCTGACAACGTGACCCTTGATGCACGCGAGAACTGCATTGTCTAACCCGACATCGCCGCTGGACTTAAAGATTGCGGAGTCGCCGATTTGACCCGCATCGCTGAGGCGAATTGATATCAGCGTTACAGTCGGAGGTGTTGGAACTTTCGCGTTTGGATCAAGATAAGCGTCGCAATTTCGCGGAGGCAGGCTGGACGATAGCCGTTGCGATGCTTGCCCGGCCTGGGCCTGCTGACCAGCTTCGGAAATGGGTTGTTCGTTTACGGGTTGAGCGCGCGACGAAGAGACCAAGAAAGAGGCAGCAATTACGATACAGCAGATCGCGCAAATGCTCGTCATGCTGTTGCGACCGAGAGTCATGTGAAATCAGACCTTGCTTTCAACCGGATGTTATCCCAAGGCGGCGTAGATTCCGGATCTGTATTTTAGACTGTCTCCAAAAATGTTGACGCGGAGCCCGTCCGCTTTTGGAGGTCGTCGTGATTGCGGAGCGGCTTTCTCACAAGAGCGTCCGTCTTCTGGACGAGGTGCGGCCGCAGTTTCGAAAATCCGTATTCGGGTGAGCCGCGCACTGGGGCGATTATGTGAGTCGCTGGGCCGGTAGCATCTCACCCGATCATCGCCAATACCTCCCTCAGCCTTTCCACGATTTCGTCGATCTGGGTTTTCTCGACGATCAATGGCGGCGACAATGCGATGACGTCGCCGGTGACGCGGATCAGCACTCCGCGGTCGAAGCAGGTGTGGAAGACTTCCATGGCGCGGGCGCCCGGCGCATCTTTTCGCGGCTCCAGCTCTATGGCGCCGACGAGCCCGAGATTGCGGATGTCGATGACGTGTCGGCAGCCTCTCAGCGAATGGAGCGCCTCTTCCCAATAAGGCGCAAGATCGCGCGCCCGCTCGAACAGCTTTTCTTCCGCATAGACATCCAGCGCCGCCAGCCCGGCCGCGCAGCCCAGCGGATGGCCCGAACAGGTGTAGCCGTGAAAGAATTCGATGCCCGGCGGAGCGTTGTCGATGACCGCGTCGTAAATTTCGCGGGCCGTCGCCACGGCGCCCATCGGCACCGCGGCATTGGTCAGGCCTTTCGCCAGCGTGACGATATCCGGCGTGACGCCGAACATCAGCGAGGCGGTGGCGGCGCCCAGCCGTCCGAACGCCGTGATCACTTCGTCGAAGATGAGCAATATGCCGTGCCGGCGCGTAATCTCGCGCAGCCGTTCGAGATAGCCGCGCGGGGGCACCAATACACCCGCCGAACCGGCCACGGGCTCGACGATGACGGCCGCGACCGTTTCCGCGCCGTTCAGCGCCACGATGCGCTCGAGTTCGTCGGCCAGATGGGCCCCCCACGCGGGTTGTCCGCGGCTGAACGCTGCATTCTCGATGCTGAGGGTGTGCGGCAAATGCGAGACGCCGGGCAGTTGCACGAAGCCGCGGCGGTTGTTGACCAACCCTCCGACCGAAAGTCCGCCAAACCCCACGCCGTGATAGCCGCGTTCGCGCCCTACCAGCCGCGTGCGCGTGCCCTGGCCGATCGCGCGCTGATACGCAAAGGCGATCTTGAGCGCGGTATCGACGGCTTCCGAGCCGGAGTTCGTGAAGAAGATGCGGTCGAGGCCTGGCGGCAGGATGCCGGCGAGACGGGCGGCAAACGCAAACGCCAGCGGATGGCCCAGTTGAAAACTGGGTGCGTAATCGAGAACACCCGCCTGCTCGCGGATGGCGTCCACGATCCGTCTGCGGCCATGACCGGCATTGACGCACCACAGCCCGGCCGTGCCGTCGAGAATCCCATGGCCGTCCGGCGTGAAATAATGCATGTCCTTTGCCGAGGCGAGCAGGCGGGGATGGGCGTTGAAGGCGCGGTTGTTGGTGAACGGCATCCAGAAATCGGTGTCGTTGCGAAGGATTTTGCTCATGAGACTCTCGCCTGAATCGTCGGGAGAATAGCAAATTCCGGTCAAATAAAAAAAATTGTCATGGCCCGCGAATGCGGGCCACCCAGTTTGTCTCGCGCAATCTTTCAACGTTATCCGGCCGCGTGCGCCGAATTTGCGTCGCATGCGCCTGTATCACCTGGGTGGCCCGCATTCGCGAGGGCTTTGCAGAAGTCGCTGTATGTGCGGGTTGGCAGTTGATTGCGGTTTTCGTTCGGTTTGCGGGTCGGGAAAGGTGGACTGGAGGAGCGTT
>Ga0208849_1000274_pt1 | contig 50124 bp, 38 predicted proteins | sample NGESurdeep072012_10_FD_184470 | JGI IMG/M metagenome (GOLD analysis project Ga0208849, IMG submission 184470) | Arctic peat soil microbial communities from Barrow, Alaska - NGEE Surface sample 53-3 deep-072012 (SPAdes) | ecosystem: Environmental > Terrestrial > Soil > Wetlands > Peat ... | reverse complement strand
CCGACCTCGGTCAGCCTCTGGATCGCGATCGCGAACTCGGTGTCTACCAGCTCGTCGTCCCCCACCTCGGCCGCGATCCTGCCCAACCAGACATGGGCCTCAGCGACGTTGGCCGCTTCCTTCATGCGCTCCGCCATGTCCAACGCCTGCTCGGCAAACTGGCGGGCGGCCTGGACGTTGTCCTGCATGAGGCTGAGCTCACACAGGCTCATCAGCACGTGGCTGCGCCCGATCTCGAGGTTGGCTTCCTCGGCCAGCTCAAGCGAACGATCGAGATGCTTGGCTGCGGAATTGCGGTCTCCGTGCGCCAGCAGGATGAGGCCCAGGTTGTTCTCGGCCTTGGCGAGCGAGACGCGATCCCGCAGCACCTCGAGTAGAGCGATGGACCGGCCGGCGTACTTCACGGCGGCGTCGATGTGTCCCGTCTCGCGGTAGGCCACGCTGAGGCCGCTGTACATCTTGGCCATCCGGGAGAGGTCGAACACCGACCCTGCCGCCTCGATGGCTTCCTCGTACAACGTGATCGCCTTCGACCAACCCCTGTTGCCGACATGCACCGTGGCGAGGATCGACAGCAGTCTCGCTTCGGTGGACGCGGGCACGGGATTTATTGCGCGGCAGACGTCCAGAGCTCGCTCGGCAAGGTCCTGGGCGTCGGGCTGCTGGGTGATGGCCGCGACAGTTGCCTCGTAACCCATGCACTCCGCCAGCATCAAGGCATCGTCGACCGATTCGAAGTGAGCATGAGCTTCGCGAAGCAGCGAGGCTGCCTTCTCCGGTTGGGACAACTGCAAATACGACTGGGCGAGCAGATAGCGCAGCTGGCCGAGCCGATGGGCTGAAGTGCTGAGCTTGAGCAGCTCTTCGCCATGCGCAATCGCTTCGGGGTGCCGTCCTTCGGCGACCATGGCCTCGAGCTCGATCAGCCCGGATCTGGTCTCGTCGGCGCCGCTGCTCTGATCCGCAAGGAAGAACTCGACCGACTTGCCGAGGCGGCGCGCGATGTGCTCGAGGGTGGGAAGCGAGGGGCGGGTGCGACCAGTCTCGATCAGATAGACAGCGGGGGCGGTGACGCAGCCCTTGCCGACCTTGGCGAGGCTGAGGCCGGCCTCCACCCGGGCCTGCTTCACAGCGCCCGGCCGGAGGTCCACCCCGGGCAGACGCCTATGCCCGGCACGCCGAGTGGGGCCGTCCCCGTCGGGAACGGTCACTAGCCGGCTGTCACCGGTCTGAACCACGCTGGGAGCTTAACCGAATTTACTTAACGGCGCCCGTGGGCGCGCGGCATCCGGCGCGCCAGGCGCGCCAGCAGCAGCAAACCCGGAAGTGCTTATTTGGCTTGGCCTACTTGAAGATTGGCCAACCATCAGCCGACGCGGTCATCGCGAAGAGGGCCATCAGAGTGGCGGCCATCGTGGCGACGCTGAACACGAATCCGAACTTGCGCATATCTCTCACCTCCCAGGCCGCGTAAATGGACGCGCGCCCGCATTAAGGCTAGAGTTAACGGAGCCGTTAAGCTAGTTCTAGATCGAGTTGGGCGGTCGATCGATCGTCTTCCGGCGCGCAGGCCCGCGGTAGAGTGCTTCCCGCCGCGGCCTGCGCCCCGAGGGGCGGCATGGTTTGCAGGACAAGGCGTGGCGTCCAGGCCGGATTTACTCCGGCCGTCACCGAGCCTCGGCAGGGACCGCCGCTACATTCACTCCTTCTCGTGCATCCGGCTAAGAAAAGGCGCAGCGTCCGCTGGGGCCCCCGCGACTCTGTCGCGGGAGCTTGCTCCTCACCCGCGCCGTTACCCGAAGATCAGGTGCCTCAGCGTGTCCGCGACGTGGTTGTGGTCGTTGGACTGGTCGGCAAAACCGCCCCCGCCGGCCTCCGGCGCCGTCACGATCCTGCGGAGGTCCTCATCCGTGACCTCTCGCTTGTTGTCGGCGACCTCTTTGAAGACCTTCCAGGCCGCCTGGGTCTGCGCCTCGGTCAGCACCACCCCAAGCCGGCTCAGACGGTGGTGGAAGGCGTGACGCCCCGACCGCGCTGTCAAGACGATGCGGGAGTCGGCCAGGCCGACGTCCTCCGGCTTCATGATCTCGTAGTTCAGGCGGTCCTTCAGGATGCCGTCCTGGTGGATGCCGGCGGCATGCGCGAACGCGTTCGCGCCCACGACAGCCTTGTTCGGCTGCACCGGCGTGCCCGTCAGCTCGGCGACCAGCCGCGACGTGCGGATGATCTCCGTCGGCTCGACCCGACATTCGAGGCCGAGCCGCGACTGGCGCACCCGAAGCAGCATCACGATCTCCTCCAGTGAGGTGTTGCCCGCGCGCTCGCCGATGCCGTTGACCGTGCACTCCACGCGCCGCGCCCCAGCCGTGAGCGCGGCCAGCGCATTAGCGGTAGCGAGGCCCAGGTCATCGTGGCAGTGCACAGAGAACAGGACTTTGTCTGCACCACGCGAGTCGGCGATGAGACGGTGCACGAGCTCTCCGAACTCCCCCGGAAGGCAGTAGCCGGTGGTGTCGGGAATGTTGATGACAGTCGCGCCCGCGGCGATCATCGTCTCGACGGTCTCGAGGAGATACTCCGGGTCGGCGCGCCCGGCATCCTCCGGCGAGTATTCGACCCGCTCGCAAAGCGTTCGCGCATAGGCGACCATCTCGGCCCCCTGCTTCAGCACCTGCTGCCGCGTCATGCCCAGCTTGCGCTTGATGTGCACGTCCGACACGGAGAGGACGATGTGGATCTGGGGAGTCTCGGCCTCCTTGATCGCGGCCCACACAGCGTCGATGTCTTCGCGCACGGCGCGCGCAAGCGCGGTCACGCCTGTGCCCCGGATCTCCCGTGCGATGCGGCGGCAGGCTTCGAAGTCGCCCCGCGACGAAATCGGGAACCCCGCCTCGATGACGTCGACGCCAAGCTTCTCCAGCTGGCGCGCGATGCGCACCTTCGAATTGGCGTCGAGGTGGAAGCCGGGCGACCCCTCGCCGTCGCGCAGGGTGGTGTCGAGAATCATTACGCGCTCCGGTGTAGTCATGCCGTCCTCCTCATGACGACGGGGCCCGATCGGACCACGTCGAGATTTCCGTGACGCCTCAGCTCTTCGACAAACGCTCCGACCTCTTCGCCCTCGCCGGCGAACTCGACCGTAGTCGAGACCGACCCGGGTTCCAGCACCCTGGCGCCTTTCGCGACGAGCTCCGGGACCGCCGACGCCTTTACACGCGCGACCACCAGCTCGCGGCTGTGGACGTCGTGCTCGGTCAGGTCTTCGATCTCCACGACCTCGACCAGGCGTTCCAGCTGCTTCCGGACCTGGTCCACCTCGGCGTGGCCGGCATCGATCTGCAGCGTCATGCGCGAGCGGCCGGGCTCCCCGCTGGGTCCGACCGTGATCGCGCGCACGTGAAATCCGCGCCGGCGGATCATGCCCGCCACCTTGGTCAGAGTGCTCGAGCCGTCTTCGACAAGTACTGACAGGACGCGGATGCGATCGCTCACTGTTGTGGCGCCTCCCAGAAGTCGTTGAGGCCCTTGCCCAGCGGCACGATCGGGTACACGTTGGCCTCGGGGTCGATGCGGAAATCGATCAAGAACGGGCCTTTCGTGCGCTGGGCCGCATCCATCGCCGGGCCGACGTCGGCGAGCCTTTCGACTCGCACTCCGGGCAGTCCATAGGCGTCGGCGAGCTTGACGAAGTCGGGGATGTGGGTGAGCTCCACCTGGGAGCGCACACCGCCGTAGAAGTCGTCCTGGAACTGGCGGACCATCCCAAGGGAGAAGTTGTTGAGCAGGACGATCTTGATGTCGAGCTGGTGCTCAACGGCGACCGACAGCTCTTGCGCGGTCATCACGAAGCCGCCCTCGCCCGCGACACACCACACGTCTAGATCGGGCCTCGCGAACTTGGCGCCGATGGCAGCGGGCAACGCAAACCCCATCGTGCCGGCACCGCCCGAGTTGATGAACAACCCTGGCCTGTCGTAGTTCCACCACAGCGCGGCCCAGATCTGGTTCTGCCCAACGTCGGCGACGACCACCGCCTCGTTGTGGCAGCGCTTGTACATGTCGATCAGCACGTCCTGTGGCTGCAGGTGGCCGTTCGAGTGGGTGTAGCGCAGCGGATGCTCCTCGCGCCATGCGTCGATCTGCGTGAGCCAGGCGCCGCGCCTCTCGTCCACGGTATCGACATTAGGGAGCATTGCCTCCAGAGCATTGCGGGCGTCGGCCACCAGCTCGATATGCGGCCTGACGTTCTTGCCCATCTCGGAGCCGTCGATATCGACGTGGATGAACGTCGTGACCTTGGGCGCGAAGTCGGCGAGGCGGGCAGTGACGCGGTCGTCGACCCGCATCCCGACCATCATCAGGACGTCGGCATTCTGGACCGCCTTGAGGCACCAGCCGGTGCCCATGAACCCCGTCATGTGCAGCGACAGAGGGTGGTTGACGGGGAAGCCGCCGATCCCCAGGAGGGTTGTGCCCACCGGGACGCCCGCCTTTTCCGCGAGGTCGAGCAGCGCCTGCTCCGCGTGGCTCAGGAGGACGCCGTGGCCGGCCAGGATCACGGGGCGCTCCGCGTGCGCGAGGGCTTCGGCCGCGACCTTGGCGTCCTGGAGCCTGACGTGGCCGTTCAGCTGGTAGCCGGGAATGCTGAGGGCTGTGCGCGGCGTGCGCTCGGCCTCGGCCATCTGGACGTCCTTGCAGATGTCGATGAGCACCGGCCCGGGCCGGCCTGTGGTGGCGATATGGAAGGCCTCGTGGATCACGCGCGGCAGCTGGGCGATGTCGGTGACGAGGTAGCTGTGCTTGGTCACTGAGCTGGTGGCGCCGATAACGTCTGACTCCTGGAACGCATCCCTCCCAACCTGCGTGCTGTTGACCTGGCCGGTGATCGCGATCATCGGGACTGAGTCCATGTAGGCGGTGCACAGGCCGGTGACGAGGTTCAGCGCGCCGGGACCTGACGTGGCGAAGACGACGCCCGGGCGGCCGCAGGCACGGGCGTAGCCGTCGGCCATGTGGGCGGCACCCTGCTCATGGCGCACGAGGATGTGCTTGAGCTTGGGGTGCTCGGGCAGGCGCTGATAGATCGGCAGGTTCGCCCCGCCGGGGTAGCCGAAGATGAGGTCGACCCCCTCCTGCTCCAGCGCCTCCAGCACCAGGTCCGCTCCGGTCACTTCATCTCCTTAGAACAAGAAAGCCCCCGCCTTTCGGACGGGGGCTTTGCGATTTGACTTTGTCTGACTAGGTCGCGCGCGCCCCCGTTTCGCCGAGGCCAATAAGGCCCAGGATCCCCAGGAGTACGAGTACGCGGCCGTTGGCAACCATTTGTGACATTGCATAGTAACGAAGCTGGAAGCCCTTCACTTGTGTCCTGCACACAAAATCACCCGCCATGCCTTTGAACGGGCGCCACGGGCGAGGCCACGCAGAGGCCGGTAGAGTTGCCTTCCGCCATGCCGACGACCCTCGCCAAAAAGCTCTGGGATTCTCACATCGTCCGCTCCACGCCCGAGGAACCTGACCTCCTCTACGTCGACCTTCACCTGGTCCACGAGGTCACGTCGCCCCAGGCTTTCGAGGGGCTGCGGCTTTCCGGACGGCGGGTCCGCCGGCCCGACCTGACGGTGGCGACGATGGATCACAACGTGCCCACGCGCGGAGGCGTCCGCGCCGCCGACGAGCTGTCGCGCAAGCAGATGGAGATCCTTGCCGAGAACTGCCGTCGCGAGGGCATCCCCCTCCACCAGATCGGCAGCCGCCGGCAGGGCATCGTCCATGTGATCGGTCCGGAGCTTGGCCTCACCCAGCCGGGAATGCTCATCGTGTGCGGCGACTCGCACACCTCGACGCACGGGGCGTTCGGCGCGCTGGCCTTCGGCATCGGCACCTCCGAGGTGGAGATGGTCCTGGCCACGCAGTGCCTGCCTCAAAACCGGCTGCGCGATCTGGCCGTCAACGTGGATGGCGAGCTGCCTCTCGGCGTCACCGCCAAGGACGTGGTGCTCGGCCTGATCGGACGCACCGGTATCTCGCGAGGCCAGGGGCATCTCGTGGAGTACCGCGGCTCGACCATTCGCGCCCTGAGCATGGAAGGCCGGATGACCGTGTGCAACATGAGCATCGAGTGGGGCGCCAAGGCCGGCATGGTCGCGCCCGACGACACCACCTTCACGTACCTGGAGCGGCGGCCGCACGCGCCGAAAGGCGCCGAGTGGGACGTTGCGCTCGACTACTGGCGATCGCTCGTGACGGATGACGGCGCGGCCTTCGACCAGGAGATCTCAATCGATGCGAGCCACCTCGAGCCGCATGTGACGTGGGGCACCAATCCAGGCCAGGTGGCGCCGGTGACGGGGCGCGTTCCGAGCCCGCACTCCGATACGGACGAGAGAGCCCTGCGCTACATGGACCTCAAACCTGGGACTGCGCTGGCCGATATCGCTATCGACCGCGTGTTCATCGGGTCCTGCACCAACGCGCGCTTGGAGGACCTGCGGGCCGCTGCGCAAGTCATCGCCGGCAAGCACGTGCACTCGTCGGTACGGGCCATGGTGGTTCCAGGGTCGACGTCGGTGAAGCGTGCTGCTGAGGAAGAGGGACTCGACGCGGTCTTCAAGGCGGCGGGCTTCGAGTGGCGCAACGCGGGCTGCTCGATGTGCCTGGGCATGAACCCGGACATCCTGGCGCCGGGCGAGCGGTGCGCTTCGACGAGCAACCGGAACTTCGAGGGCCGGCAGGGCTCAGGCGGCAGGACGCACCTGATGAGCCCGCCGATGGCTGCGGCCGCGGCGATCACCGGCCACCTGATCGACGTTCGAGAGCTGCTCTGATGGAACCGGTTTCGAAGGTCACAGGCCGGATGGCTCCGCTCGACCGCGCCGACGTGGACACCGACCAGATCATCCCCAAGCAGTTTCTGAAGCGTATCGAGCGCACCGGTTACGGACCCTTCCTTTTCTATGACTGGAGAGCGAAGGGCGATTTCGTGCTCGACCAGCCTGAGCACAAGGGTGCGTCTGTGCTGGTGACCGGCGAGAACTTCGGCTGCGGCTCGTCTCGCGAGCACGCGCCGTGGGCGATCAAGGACGCGGGCTACCACGCGATCATCTCGCCGACTTTCGCCGACATCTTCCGCGCGAACTGCTACAAGACAGGGATCCTCGCAGTGACGCTGCCCGATCGCCAGGTGCGCCACTTGATCGATCTCGCGACCGAGGACCCTGCAGTGGAGATCACCGTGGACCTGGAGGCGCAAGAGGTACGCGGCGACGGATTCGCCTACAAGTTCGAGATCGACGCGTTCGCGCGAGACATGCTGCTGGGCGGCCTGGACGAGATCACCCTGGTCGAACGCCACGCGAGCTCGATCGGTGCCTTCGAGTCGCAACGCCCCGCCTGGCTGCCTTCAGCCAGGTAGCGCTTCTTCCAGTCGGGCGAGGGAAAGTTCGGTCCAGGATTTCGCGGAGGCGATAATGGCCCGCCGTGCCGTGACGGCGAGAAAAATCAAAGTAAGAAGGAAGCAAACAGTACCGACCGCGATCGCCACGCTCATGACTCACCTCGCATGGGATTTGCGATTGCGAGCCTTCGCGGCAGCCCGGCTCGCTTCGAGAATTTTGGGCGCGTTGGCCTTGTACTCGTCGTAGCGAGCCACCGCCTCCGCGACGTAAGCCCCGACTGCCTCCGGGTCGACGGCGTCGATGAGCGCGAAGTCCCAGGTCATGAGGACCGAGCTGCCCGCCCGTAATACATGCTTCGGATCGGTGAGCAACACGCCGTACAGAAAACGTAAGGCGACGCCGCTGTTCCCCGCTCCGATCGCGCAGACCCACGTGCGCCAGTCGCCGCGAATCGCGTACATCAAGAGCCCGTACTTGATCGCGACATCGAGGCTCGGTTGAACCTTCCGGATGGCGTCGTCCAGGTCGATCACTAGCGGCTTCGCTCTCGGATCGACTCCCTTCAGGTAACCCTTTAGCGCCTCGCTCGTCATATCGTTTAGGGCTTCAGCATCGCTCCTTCTGACGCTGAGCCGACCAACAGCGCGTAGCGCGCCAGGACGCCTTTTCGGTACTGGGGCTCTGGCGGGGACCAGCCGTTCAAGCGCTTTGCGATGTCGACGCCTTCCACCTCGAGGGTGCGGCTGTCGACGTCGATGTTGATCACGTCACCGTCCTGGAGTGCCGCCAGCGGGCCGCCGACCGCCGCCTCTGGCGCCACGTGGCCGATCATCAGGCCCTGGGTCGCACCCGAGAACCGGCCGTCTGTGACCATCGCCACCGAATCGCCCAGACCCTCGCCGACGATTGCGGCGGTGACCAGGAGCATCTCTCTCATCCCTGGCCCACCGCGCGGACCCTCGTACCTGATGACGACGACGTCGCCTGGCTTGACGCGCCCGGCAAAAACGGCGGCGAGTGCATCCTCCTCGCGGTTGAAGACACGCGCGGGGCCGCGATGCGAGGTAGGAGTGTGCTGAGTCACCTTGACGACGGCACCCTCTGGACCGAGGTTGCCGCGCAGAACGACAAGGCCGCCCTCGGGCCGCAGCGGATGCGCCAGCGGCGCCACGACCACCTGACCGGGAGTCTCCTTCACCGACTCACATTCCTCACCCAGCGTCCGGCCGGTGACCGTGAGCGCCTCGCCGTCGACGTATCCGCCTTCGATCAAGCGCTTGGTGAGCAGGGCGATGCCGCCGGCGCGGTGCAGCTCGACAGCGGCGAACCGGCCGCCGGGCTTGAGGTCGCATAGCAGAGGCGTACGTCGGCTGATCCTGTCGATCTCGTCGATCGCGAGGTCGACACCGATCTCGCGCGCCAGCGCCAGCAGGTGCAGCACCGCATTCGTCGACCCGCCGCTTGCCGCCACCGCCGCGATCGCATTGTCGAAGGCCCTACGCGTAAGAATTTGCGACGGCCTGAGATCCTGGTCGAGGACCTGGAGGGCCAACCGCCCCATCGCCTCCGCGGCTGGGTGCTTGGCCGGGTCGGTTTGCGGGATCGAGTTGAAGCCGACCGGGGAGAGACCGATCACCTCCATGACCATCGACATCGTGTTCGCCGTGTACTGGCCGCCGCACGCGCCGGCGCCAGGGCAGGCCACGGCCTCGAGCTCGGCCAGGTCGGCGTCGGTGATCTTGCCTGCAGCCGCCGCGCCGATCGCCTCGTACACGTCGCCGACCGCCACGTCGCGCCCGCGATAGCGGCCGGGCATGATCGAGCCGCCATACAGCACCATGCCCGGCCGGTCCAAGCGAGCGAGCGCGATGGCCGAAGCGGGAATCGTCTTGTCGCACGCGCAAAGGCAGCACATCGCGTCGAACATGTGGCCTCGCGCCACCAGCTCGATTGAATCGGCGATGACCTCGCGGCTGACCAGCGAGGTCTTCATGCCCTCGCTGCCCATGGTGATGCCGTCGGAGATGGCGATCGTGTTGAACTCCATCGGGTTGGCGCCGGCAGCGCGGATCCCAGCTTTCAATGGGACTGCCAGCTCGCGCAGGCCGAAGTTGCAGGGCATTGTCTCCGTCCAGACGTTGGAGACGCCGATGAACGGTTTGTCGATGTCCTCGGCCTTCAGGCCTATGGCATATAGAAAGGAGCGGGCCGCGGCGCGGTCGCGTCCCTGGTACAACGCTCGGCTGGGAAGGTCTCGGGGTGGCACGATGCGCAAGCTTATCGCGCTCGGGCGAGGCTCGGTCTTAGCTGACCGTCACCTTTACCGCTTGCCAATTCTGGAACCAGTACTGGTGCTCCTTGACCATCTCCGCCTCCAGCACGAACGAGCCCACCTTCGAAGGCGCCGTAAAGGTCACGTTCAGGGTCGCGCTGCCGCCGGGCGCGAGGTTGGCCGGCAAGGAAAAGGCCTGGCTGTTGAGCCAGGTCGACTGCTTGGCAGAGCCGCCCGCCGAGGTCGCGAAATGGAGGTCCAGGTCGGTCCTATAAGTGCCTGTCGAAAGCCACGTTTGATTGCTCGTGTTGGTGACAGTGACCGCGAAGGTCTGGCTTTTCCCAGCCGACCAGCTCACGGGGGCGTTGCTCATGTCATAGGAGGCGGCCTTATCAGGGGACGCAACATTTACCGCGACGGGTTGCCACTGCTGGTACCAGAAATCCTTGTTCTTCACCATCTCGACCTCCAGTACCAGCGCACCGGTCCTGGCCGGCGCGGCGAACGTTACGTTCGTGGTCACGCTGGCGCCCGGGCCCAGGTCCGCCGGCATTGCGAATGCCTTGCTGTTCAGCCAGGTCGACTCCTTGGCGGCGCCGCCGGCAGAGCTCGCAAAGTGCAGGTCGAGGTCGACAGTGCCGTTGCCAGTCGCAGGCCAGGTCACGTCGCCGATGTTGGTGACAGTCACCGGGAATGTTTGGCTGTGCCCGGCCACCCAGGTCGTCGGCACCTTGCTGGTGTCGTACTTGGCTTGCCAGTGAGCCATCGAGAACGGAGTGGTCTCGTACGTCATCTCCGCGAACGCCTCAGGCTGGCTCGGGTCCGCCGTAGCGTGGTTGGCCCAGACGCGGATGGTGTGGGTTCCAGCGGCAAAGTGATAGGTGTCCCAGCTCCAGCTGCCGACTCCGAATTTTTGCTGAATCACCCAGTTTCCATTCGCATCCTGAATCGAGAACTGGTATTGGGGATTTGCACATCCGGTCGAGGTGGCGGTGAACCAGATGGGGACGCCCGTGGTCTGGGGCGGTGCCAGGCCGGCAGCCAGACTCGCGCTCGTGCAAGCAGTGCCTGGAGTCACAACGTTGGATCCGACGCTGTCGTCTCCATAGGTGTTGTGAGCGGTGACGGTAAACGAATAATTGACGCCATTCGTGAGACCCGTGAAGGAGGCGCTGGTGGCGGTGCCGGGCACTGTTGCCTGCAGGTTGCCCGGCTCAAGGACCATGGTGTAGCTGGCAATCGGGGTTCGGCACGTGCGCGCGGGCTGCCAGCGCACCGTCGCGGTTCCATCGCCGCTGAACGCCGACGCCTCAAACATCATGTGGGGCGGGCTGGGTAGAGCCTTCGCATAGGCCTGCGCGAGAGCGAGGTAGCCAGTCCAATTCCAGTAGGGACCTGGATCCGTGTGATGGTCCGAGCCGCCGAATAACTTGGGATTGTTTGGATCGGGCACCTGGCTATGGCCGATCACGTGCTTTCGATCCAGGGGCACGCCCCAGCGCGAGCAGATCGAGGCTGCCAGGCGCGCGCTGGCGTAATACTCCGGCGAGGTGTACGTGGGGATGCCGGCGTAACCCTCGTGTTCAATGCCGATCGAGCGAGTGTTGTAGTCCCAATTGCCGGCATGCCACGCGATGTCTTTCTCGGCCACCATCTGGGTGACCTGGCCCTTGTACGAGACGATGTAATTCGCCGACCCGTGCCGCGTTGGGTCCTGGAACATCTTGATCGCGCTCGCATAGCTGCCCTCGATGTCGTGGATGACGATCATGTCGATCGGGTAGTCGACGGGCCGGTTGGCTACCGTGTAGTTGGTCGCGGCGGCGGGCACCCAGGACGCACCTGGGTAGTCGACGGTCGAGAGGGCCAGAGGAGCCGGCGACTCCGCGACTCCATCAACTGAGGTGACCGCCAGCAACAGCAACGAAAACAGGCATAGTCCCAGGAATCGACCACCCATCGAGGCCGGCCGGGCACGACCGTTAACGATCAGGACCCACGCTCCGTGATCATCCCCAGGAGACCCCACCCGGCCATGCGCTCATGCCCTTGCTGACGGCGGGGCTCGCCAAAACCGGCGCCCAACACGTTGGTTTGGGCTGGTCCCCGGTGCGCGGTACGCGACGCCGGTCGCGATACCGAAGTGCATGGATGCGGTTTAGTGTGCAGAATCCTGGCCTAGAGATCCAACTTTCGCCTTGAGCACGGCGAGGTGGCCCGCGACCTCGCGGTTAACATATCGGCCACCTGAAGCCCACACGGTTTGACCTTCTGCGCTTAACTCGATGGTCGCTGACGCTTACGGCGGCGGCGATGCCGCTGTATGTCGTGCGATGGCACGCCGGACCGTTGCCAACGACGCTTCTCGAGAACCTCGTCTGGCTGACGGTGCTCCTCTACTTGATTACGTTGTGGCGCCATCATGAGCCACTCCCGAAGCGGACCCCGTACGACATCCCGATTCTCGTTTTCCTGGTCGCCGGCGCGATTGGGATATTCGTCGCTCCCGACCACCGGGCGGCCCTCGGTGTCTATCGCGCCTTTCTGCTGGAACCAATCGCCATTTTCTATGTGGCAGTTGCTCTTCTCCGCTCGGCCGCCGATCTCAGGCCGCTGCTCCTCGCCGGCGCAGTCAGTGCCTCGCTGTTCTCGCTGGCTGTGATCGTGACCTTCGCCGGCGTGCTGATCGGGGGCCACCTGCATCCCAACAACGCTCCGGGGGTATTCGGGATCAACCCCAATGCCGTGGCCCTATACCTCGAGCCGATCGCCGGTGTCGCGCTCGGGTTCGTGCTGTTCGCCGACAGCCAGAAGAGCCGCTGGATCGCGGCGGCGGTGCTCGCTTTCGTCCTTCCGGCGCTGGCCTGCACGCTGTCGCGCGGCACACTCCTCGCAGGTGCCGTCCTCGCGCTGGTTGCGGTCCTGAGCGTCAGTGACCGACGGCTTCGACTGGGGCTGTTGGGTGCTGCGATCGTCTCAGGACTGGCGCTGTCTCAAGTTCCGTTTGTGGCTGCTCGCCTGGCGCACCAGCTCGATCCCCAGCACTCCACCTTTGGGCTGCGGGAGGCCATCTGGTCAGTCACCTTGCGAATGCTGCGCGACCATCCGGTGTTCGGCGCCGGGATCAGCGGCTACCAGACCGTGATGAAGCATTACCGAACCCCCAACCTTCACCCCGAGCCGTACGCACACAACATATTCCTGACCACCTGGAGCGAGGTCGGGCTCATAGGATTGGCAGCCTTTGCTGTCATCTTGTTCGCATTGCTCTGGCGGGCCGCCAGGAACTTCGGCTCAGCGCATGACCTCTACCGACCCTTGCTCTGGGGGATCTTCGGTGCGTGGGTCGTCTTCATCGTCCACGGGCTGGTCGATTCGCCGTATTGGAAGAACGATCTGAGCCTCGAATTCTGGATTCTGGCCGCTGTTGAGGTAGTGGCGATCGTCGCCGTCAAAGCAGGACGACCGCAATCGGCGAGCGAGAGTCGTTCGTCCTAGCCCATCTCGGCGAGAAAGGCCTCGGCTATTCGGGGCCAGTCGTAGCCGCGAGCAACCGCTTGCGCGCCGCGCCCCAGGCTGCGCGCGGCCTCAGGGTTGGCGAGAAGCCGCAAGCAGCAGTCCGCAAGTCCTTTCGGGCTGGATGAGAGCAGCCCCGTCTGCCCGTCGTCGATCAGCTGCCGGTACGCCTGGGAGTCCCTGGCGACGACGGGGACACCCGCGGCCATAGCTTCTAGGGCGGACATCGACATCCCGACATCTCCCCGGCTCAGGCCCAGGAATATGGACGAGCGTTGGAGGACCTCGGCAACGGATGAGGTCTCACCCATGAACTCCACAAATCCGTCGAGTCCGAGCGCCTGTGCTCGACTTCTGAGTGGTCCCGTGTCCCCCTTGCCGACCATAGCCATCATGAAATTGGCATCGCGCTCCTTTAATTGCAGCGCGCATTCGATGGCATCCGTGACGCCATGTATCGCATCCATCGTCGCGATGAACGCGATGACTGGTCTGCCGCCTGCCCGCTCCACGATCTCAAGCGCCAATCCCTCTCCTGACCCAGGCGCCGAAAACCTCTTGAAATCGACACCGTTGGGCACGACCGCTGACGTGATGGCCGCGCCGGCCAGGCGAATCTGCGTGTCCATGCCATTCGCGAGCACCTTTCGAGCATGGCGCAGGATCAACTGCTCGAGCCAGGTGAAAGGACGCTCCAGGAAAGTCAACCGAGTCGAGAGGCCCTTGGCAACCTCGCCTCTTACGGCAGCTGTGTATGGAACGCCAACCATAAAGGCCACCATGCCTTCGGGAACGGCGTTCATGCAAACGAGGTTTCGAGGTCTTGTCCAAGCCAGATAGACGCCCGCAACGATTGGGTACAGGAAAAAAATATCCAGGTACTGCAGGAGCCCAAACGTGAATCGGTTCAAAACCCGGAACACGTTGTAGAAGTACCTGACAGAAGGAAGGGCAACGACGCTGATACGGGACCGCTCAAGGCTGTGGAATGGTGCCCGGTTGGTGGCGTAAGCGATCACGCGCACCTCGCGGCCTCGCTCTATCAAGTGCGGGGCGAGGTTGTGGAGCCAGTTTTCCCGCCCGCCTGAATATTTGGGAAAGGGCGAATAAATAAGGAACGTAATCGCGTTACCGGCCGGATGCGACTCGGAAGTCAACTCATCGCGAGACTGCGCGGTCAAGCAGGAAGACCTCCCCTAGGCCGAGAGCTCGCGCAGCCACGTCGCGACAAGTGTGTCCCAACCGTACTCCCGCTCGACCAGCGCGCGGCCTCGCCGTCCAAGCTCACGCGCCTCGGCGGGGTTGTCAGCCAGTCGCTTGACCGCATCTGTAAACTCGCGTCCGTTCTCGGGTGGAACCACGAGGCCGCAGCGATGCTCGAGCAAAAGCTGGGCGGATTCGCCTTCGCCACTGAAGATGACCGGTCGCTCGCAGGCGAGCGAAGGAAAGATCTTGGAAGGTCGAGTGGATTTGAACAGCTCGCCTTTTCGCAACGGCACGATGGTGGCCCGGCACGACGCAAAAAGTGCGGGCATCTCCGTGACCGGTCGCCGGTCGACGAACCTGATGTTGTCGAGCTTTCCCCGCCGCGCATGCTCGACCATGCGGGCCTTCTCGGGACCATCTCCGACCAGAAGAAGCACGATGTCCGGTCGCGACCGAAGGAGATCGGCGGCTTCAAGGATCACGTCCCAGCAGTGCGCATAACCGAGGGTCCCCGCATAGAGAAAGGCGATCTCGTGCGGTGCGATCCAGGGCACAGTAGCGCTGGCGTTCGGCTTGAAATCCGATGTGTCCACTCCGTTGTAGAGCACCATCACCTTCGCGGCGCCGACGATGGCTGCGATATACGTGCGGATCCCATCTGTTTGGCCGGTGATCCGGTAAGCCTTCCTGTACAGGAACCTCTCGAGGCGCTCACCGAACCAGAGCAAAGTTCGGTTGCGGACGATACCCAGCTCGCGAGCCGATGCGGGCCAGAGATCTGACACGTTCAGGATGAACGGAACTCGGCGGAGCCGTGAGCACGCGTATGCCGTCAAACCGAGAAACAGGGGCGGTGACTCGACAAAGATGAAGTCGGGGCGAGGCTCCCTCATGCAAGCGGGAAAAGACGAAAAGGCAAAAGAGAAATAACTCAGCAGACGCTTGATCACGTTGCGTCCCGTGGCTGGGACAATCCACGTTCTCGTGACGTGCAGGCCATCGAGCACTTCGCTGACCCTCCTCTTTCCCCGATATTCGGGGAACACCTCGCCGCGAGGGTAGTTCGGCATCGCGGTCACGATGCGCACCTCATGCCCGTTTGCCTGCAGCTGCTTGGCGAAAGCGTGGAGCCGGATCTGCGCAGCACCGACCTCAGGAGGGAAATGCTGCGTCAGGATGAGGAACCGTTTGGACACCGATCTAGTGTGACAATTGCCCGGGTGAGCGATGTTTAGACGCGCCATCGGCCGCACGACGCCGATCTCCACATCGGCGTCGACGACGGGAATCGACACACCAGACGCCCCCTCCAATCCGTTCGCCAGGTATGCGACGACAATGCTGGCGGTAACCGCCGGTTGCCTCCCCCTCTACGTCGTGCGATGGAAGTTCGGCCCGGTCTCGACCACCTTGCTCGAGCTGCTCGTCGTCGCAACCGTTGCCCTCTACCTCCTGGGAAGGCGCCGGGAGGGTGCCTTCCGGCTCAACCGGACCCCTTATGACATACCGATCGTGCTCCTGCTGCTTGCCGGTGCGATTGCCGTTCTCGTGCCACCCGACCGGTGGCATGCCTTGGGCCTATATCGCGCCTATTTCCTTGAGCCGATCGCGATGTTCTACATCGCGATCGACCTGTTGCGCGGCCCTGGTCAGATGCGTCGCGTACTGTTGGGTCTCGGCCTTGGCAGCTCGATATTCGCTCTCCTCAATGTGGGCGCATTTTTTGCGAGCTTTATCCAGGGAACCTTCGTATTGGGGTCGCCCCCGACGGCGCTTTACACCAGTGGCCCCGAGGTCGCGATGTACCTGGAACCCCCGCTGGCGCTTGCCGCCGGCTTCGTCCTGTTCGCGGAGCAGCGCAAAGACCGGCTGCTGGCGTTGGGGTGGATGGTGCTCCTGGTCCCGGCGCTGACGTTGACGCTCTCACGCGGCGCATATTTCGCGATTGCCGTCCTTGCCCTGGTGGCAATCGCGACGAGCCGCGCCAGGGTGCCGCTGGCGGTGGCGCTGGTGGTGGTGGTCATCGGGCTTCTCCAGGTGCCGCTCATTCAGAGGAGGCTCGCCGGGCAGTTCAACCTTGGCGACAGCGCCACGACCATTCGCGGCCGGTTGAGCATCTTCTCCGACACGATTTCGATGCTGCGCGAGCACCCGATCTTCGGCACTGGCCTCGGCGGCTACCACTACCTGTTTCGGGGCACGATCTCCGAGATCTACCCGCACGACATGTGGCTGACGTTCTGGGTCGAGGTCGGACTCCTGGGCATGGTTGCATTCGCGGTCATCTTCTTCGGCCTCCTTTACAGGGGATGGCGCGCGTATGCCCATGCAAGTGGCTTCTACCGGGCATTGCTCTGGGGAGTCGCCGGCAGCCTGGTCTTGTGGGGCGTCCACGGGCTGGTCGACTCCCCCTATTGGAAGAACGATATGAGCATCGAGTTCTGGATCCTCGCCGCTCTCGAGCTAGTGGCCATCCGCTCGGTTGGAAAAACGGTTCTTTCGGCCTCAGCTCGAGCGCTCGAGCCGGCTTCCAGGAATACAAACAACCTTATTTGACGCCTCAGGGGGCGTCGAGTACAGTGGGCAACCTTCTACGCCCATGTCCTGGCAAAGTCTCCGCAAAAAACTCTTACTGATCTGCACGCTGGGCGTTATGACCGTGGGGTTGACCCCGGCCCTGGCTGCAGCGCCGAATCAGGCAGTTCCGCCTGCCCAACAGGCGCCCGCGTTGGCCGTCACAAACAGCCACTTGAGCCGCGAGGTGTTCGGTTTTGCGCTTGGCAGCAGTCTTAGCGATCCCACCATCGGGTACCCGAGCTGGAACTTCAACCTTCTGACCACAGTGGCCTATTTCGGATTGCACGTTCTTTGGAACGGCACCTTTCAGAACGATGCGAGCCTGTCGGTTTGGAACTCAAGCCAGCTGACCAAACTCGTGGCCACGGCCCACGCTCACGGCACCAAGGTGGTGGTCACGATCATCAGCAGCGATAACACGGGCACTTATCCGAATGCCATGTGCGATGCACTGCTTCACGCTTCGACCACTGTGAAGAACACGGTTGCCCAGGTGAAGGCCAAAGGCGTCGACGGAGTCAATGTCGACTACGAAGGACTCAACCAGGCCTGCAACACCTCGGATCCATCGTGGGCACGGAACGCGCTCACCAGCTTCATGGCGAGCCTGCGAGCTGGACTGGGAAGTTCTTACTACTTATCTATAGACACCTACGCGAGCGCAGCTGGCGACCCGCGTGGCTTTTTCGATGTGCCGGGTCTGAACGCAAGCGTGGACTCCTTCTTCGTCATGGCCTACGACATGGAGTACTCGAACTACTATCACGCCCCGACTGACTGCGGCCACTTCTGCCTCGGTCCCACATCGCCGCTTACGAGTTACTACTACAACGACACCGAGGTCATGGCCCAGTACTCAGCAGCGGTTACGCCCGCGAAGGTGATCTTCGGCGTCCCGTACTACGGGCGCAAGGCATGCGTTGCCAACGCGACAACCGAATACCAGCACCCGACTGGCGCTGTAACCAGTGACACGTACCTGGATGCCGCAGGCGAGGCATCAGACCCGGGCGTTCGTCCCGGCTCGTACGTCAGCCACCGCGATGTCAACGACACGGCTGGCAAGCAGCGTTGGGACACCTGGTACAGCACCACCTTCGGATGCACGCGACAGCTGTTCTGGGACGACGCCACCTCCCTGGGCTACAAGTACGACCTGGCCAATCGCGACGGCTTGCGCGGCGTCGGGATCTGGACGCTTAACTACGGCGGCGGAAACAAGGAGCTCTGGTCAGCCCTTGCCAACCACTTCGGGGGCTGGAAAGCGAGCTTCGACATGAGCAAGGTCCCCACCAGCTGGGTGGCGGGACAAAGCCAGACCTTCCCGGTGACGCTGACCAATGCCGGAGGCGCTACGTGGCCCTCAGGCGGCCACACGAGGGTGGACCTGGATCTCCACTTCGCGACCGTGGCCGGAGGCTCGGCGAAAGCGGCGTACTGGTTGAACAGCCGCACCTTCCCGCTCCCGGCGGACGTCCCTGCCGGCGCCAGCGTGACTTTGACCGTCACCGTTACGGCGCCCTCCCGAACCGGCCCCCTGGTCCTCGAAGCCGAGATGATCAAAGAGCATCAGTTCTGGTTCAAGCACTGGGCGCCCGTCAAAACCGCCGTCGCGGCGGCCGTGTGGTCCGCGAGCTTCGACATGAGCCAGGCGCCGACGGGCTGGACGCTGCTCCACAGCCAGGCGTTTCCGGTCACGGTCACCAACCGAGGCAACACGACCTGGCCGTCGAGCGGCTACCACCGCGTCGACCTCGACCTGCATTTCACGAGCCGAACAGGAGGCTCTGCCAAGCATGCGTACTGGACGACCAGCCAGGTCTATTCGCTCCCTGGTGATCTAGCGCCTGGAGCAAGCGTCGCGGTGACGGTGACAGTGAAGGCGCCGCCAAGCTTCGGCTCCATGTACCTCGAGGCCGAGATGGTCAAGGAGCACCAATTCTGGTTCAAGCAGTACAGGGCCATTGATGTCATCGCCGCTCCGGCAGGCTGGTCAGCCACGTACAACATCACTCACATTCCGACCACCTGGGTCGTGGGCAAGCCGCAGACTTTCTCGGTGTCCCTGACCAACAACGGGACGCTGGCCTGGCCCGCGACCGGCTATACCGAGGTCGACCTCAACGTCCATTTCGCGCTATCGCCGGGAGGCGCCTCAAATCGGGCGCGGTGGGTCGCCGGCACAACCATCAAACTCCCCAAGAACGTGGCGCCCGGCCAGACCGCGGCCGTTACGGTGACGATCACCCCGCCTCGATCCGGCTCCCTGGTCCTCGAGCTGGAGATGATCAAGGAACATCAGTTCTGGTTCCTGCAGTACGCCCCGGTCTCAGTGACGGTGTCGTAGCGGCCGCGGGCCGCTCCGACCTGTAGGCTTCTCCTCCAGGTAATGTCCGCGCAACCCAAGTCTCCGCCGGTCCCGCCGCGGGCCCGGGCAGAAGCCGAAGGCGTGCAGCCCAAGATCCGCAGGCTCCTCAGCGCCAGCCATCGCTTTGGCGTAATTCTCCTCGGCGAGGCGCTGATCTTCTGGTTCATCCTCCTGGCCTTCCAATACCTCGGCTACGGCGGGCGCCCTGGAGGCGCCAACGGCCCGCCGTGGTACTTGCTGCTGACCTTGGCGATGGCGTACCTGGCCATGGCCGCGGGAGACAGTCGATTCCATCTCAACCGGCGCGTGTGGACGGTAGCGGGAATCAATGATGCGTTCGCCGTCGGCTTCGCGGTGCTGGAGGCGACGTTCTTGTTTGGTATGGCGAACTGGATGATGGGGTTGACGGGTGCGATACGGCCCTACCGCCTGCTGGTGCCATTCCTGGCCGCTCCCGCCGTCGTCATCGCCGTTGGCGCTTTCCGGCTTCTACCGCGCCTCCTGTCCTCGGCGCCGAGGGCCGGCAGCCGCCTGCTGGTCGTCGTGCCCGATTCGTCCGCGTACTCGACCGTGAAAGTCTTTCTCCAGCATGCAAACGCCGACTGGGTACCAGTCGCCATAGCGACGCTGACGCCAGGCGACGGAGGCCTGACGGTGATGGGCGTGCCGGTCGTCGGCTCAGCGGGAGCCCTCGACCGCTGGATCGTCGAGACCCGCGCCGAGGGCGTGGCGTTCGTCCTGAGGGGCCCGAGCACCCAGAAGCAACGCGATCTGTTCGCGATCTGCCTCGCCGCCGGCCTGCCGATCTTCATCGTGCCCGAGGCCGATAAGTGGTTGCCGGGCCATTCGGGGATGCCGCTGCGGCAGCTGTCAGCCGACGACCTGGTCGGCAGGGCTCAGCGTGACATCGAGATCACCGCGTCGGAAGAGCTGGTCCGCGGCAAGACCGTGCTGGTAACCGGGGCGGCGGGTTCGATCGGATCGGAGCTCTGCCACGTCATCGCCGGGCTCAACCCGCGGCGCCTTGTCTTGCTGGACATCAATGAGAGCGGCATCTTCGAGCTGGCAGAGGAGCTGCGAGTCGATTCCAGCATTGTCATTCGCGAAGCGCTCGTCTCCATCGTTGACGCCGACCAGCTCGGCGCCGTGTTCGCGGAGGAGCGTCCGGAGATTGTCTTCCACTGCGCCGCGTACAAGCACGTTCCGATGCTGGAGAGCCACCCGATACAGGCAGTGATGACCAACGTGGTCGGCACCTGGAACACCCTGCGGTGCGCGGAGGCCGCCGAGGTCGAGCGATTCGTGCTCATCTCAACCGACAAAGCGGTGGCGCGCCACTCTGTCATGGGCTGCACGAAGCGTCTGTGTGAAGAGATGGTGTTGGGGCATCGAGGCTCAACGTTGTCCTGGGCGGTGCGCTTCGGCAACGTCGTCGGCAGTCGTGGCAGCGTGGTGCCCTTGTTCGAACGCCAGATCGAGCAGGGCGGTCCCGTCACGATCACCCATCCGGACGTGTCCCGTTTCATGATGACGATCCGCGAGGCTGTGCTCCTTGTCGTCAGGACGCTGCCGATGGGCGAGTCTGGCCATCTCTACATGCTCGATATGGGACCTGAGATAAAAATCCTCGACCTCGCGAACTCGCTGATCCGGTCCCGCGGAATGCGCCCGGGCGAGGATATCCAGATCGTCTTTTCGGGGTTGCGGCCCGGAGAGCTCATGAGCGAGCAGCTGTTGGCGTCGGACGAAGGGGTCCGCCCCACCACCGACCCTTCAATCCTCGACGTGGTCGCGCCTTACATTCCGAGCGAGAGCGACCTGTCCTGGACGATCGAGCGCGTCCGCACGCTGGCACAGGAAGGGCGCGGCGACGAGCTCGTGCGGACTCTCAAGCGGGTCGTACGCAATGTCAGGCGGCCGAAAGAGGAGCCTTCGATCTCGACGCGGCCCCAACGCGAGCGGTCCCCGGAAACGTAGTCTGTCCGGAAGAATGGGTAGGGCAGAACCAACTTCCGCACTTCGACAGCGCCTCGAGGGTCGGCGAGCTTCGGTCGCCGTGATTGGCCTCGGCTACGTCGGGTTGCCCTTGGCGACCGCAGCCGCCGAAGCGGGGCACACGATGCTGGGAGTCGATGTCTCGCAGCGGCGGGTCGATCAGGTCAACGCCGGCATCTCGACGATCGAAGACATTCCGTCCAGTCTTGTTGCCCGCTTGGTCTCGTCCGGCCGCATGCGGGCCACCAGTGACTACTCAGAGCTCAAGGAAGTTGATGTCGCCGTCATCGCCGTGCCCACGCCAATCGATGAATACCGGGTCCCGGATCTGTCTTTCGTAAAGGCTGCAGCAGAAGCACTCGCCCGTGTAATGAAGCGAGGTTCACTGGTAATCCTGGAAAGCACGAGCTATCCGGGCACCACCGAGGAGATCCTGGTGGTGGCACTGCGAGCACAAGGCAAGATCCCCGGCGAGGACGTCTTCGTCGGCTATTCGCCGGAGCGCATCGATCCTGGCAACAAAAACTGGACCATCAAAAACACACCCAAGATCGTGTCCGGTCTCAACCAGGAGAGTCTCGAGCTGACCCAGGCGTGGTACGGCTCGTTCATCGAGAAGCTGGTTCCGGTTTCCAGCTTGAAGACAGCTGAGATCGCCAAAGTTTTCGAGAACATTTTCCGAATTGTCAACATCGCCCTTGTCAATGAGTTCCAGATCATTTGCGACAGCTTCGGGATCGATGTTTGGGAGGTTATCGCGGCGTGCTCCACCAAGCCATATGGCTTTATGCCCTTCTACCCGGGCCCCGGCCTCGGCGGCCACTGCGTACCGGTCGACCCGTTCTACCTCGCCTGGAAGGCACGCGAAAAGCATGTCAACACCGAGTTCATCGAGCTCGCCGGCAGGATCAATCACCAAATGCCGGGATACGTTGTCGGAAAGGTGGCGAGCGTGCTGAACCGCAGCGGCAAGGCCCTGCAGGGAGCCAGGGTGGCGCTGATTGGCGTCGCTTACAAGAAAAACACCAGTGATGTCCGTGAGTCGTCTGCAATCCGAATTATCGAGTTGCTCAGACGCGAGGGTGCCGACGTGAGCTACCACGATCCGCTCGTTCCATCCATCGCTGTCGAACAACACAATTTCGCGTCAAGTCCACTGACCGCGGACTACCTCTCGTCCCAAGACGCGATCTTGATCGTTGCCGACCATGACGCCATCGACTGGTCGCTGATCCTGCCACACGCGCCAATCGTCGTCGACACTCGAAATGTCCTCGCGAAGGTGCTCTCGTCCGCGAACCCCGAGGCGGCCCGGATCTAAGCCGTCGCTGTCTCTTCTGGGCGCAGCTGTCCAGCCGTTTCCTGCGGGCCCGCTTGGGCCGAGAACGCGAGACCGAGAAACAACCACAGATAGGGTTCTTCGAACAAACGGCCGCTGTACTGGCTTGTAAGCACGATCAGGAGCAGAGCGATTGCGGGTGCAAGGACGAGCGCTCGCACGGCCGGGGACTGGATGGTTGCCCGGATGGTTGACCTGACAAAGGAGTATCCGGTGACGATCACGATCGCCAAACCCAACAACCCCGTCTCAGCCAGGACGGTGATGAGTGACGTATGCGAGGCGGTGTCGTCGACGCCGGGAGGGACGAGGCCGGCATAAGTGCTCAGTAGAGATTGAGAGAAAGTCCCAAAGCCAATGCCGAATACGGGATGGTCCGCAAACATGATCAGGCCCGACCCGATGAGGTATTGACGGACGGAATCCAGAGGGAGCACTGCAAGGAACTGCAGCCACGGTGCCCGATCGAGGAAGGCACGATTTCTGAATGGGCTCTCGAGGTTTTGGGCAAGCAAGGCGGCTCGACTCAACACCGAGGGATCGATGACGGCAATCGATGCGAAGATCGCGACGATAAGTCCGACGAGAGCTATCGCCCGGTTCCTTCGCCTTGCCACGCCGATAACCACCAGCGCCACCACGAGGGTGAATCCCCAGGAGGCGCGGGACAGTGTGAATGGGAAGATCGCCGCGGCAGCAAGGGCCCCTGCCAGCCACAGCGCCCTTTGACGGACGGTTACGTCCAGGTCGGCGGCTAGCAACACCAGCGACAACATGGCAAAGGCGAGAAACCGCGCGAAAATGTTGGGATCGTGAAAAGTTGCATTGAGGCGAAAAGGCCCGGCGTTGGGTGGGTTCCAGATATAGCTGTTGGTCAGGGACAGGAACAGTCCCACAACCGCGAGAACGATCGCGCTCGCCGCAAGGGCGCTCCAGATTCGGCGATGCTCCGCCTGGGTTTGCACGAGGTTGAATACGGTGATCATCATCAGTAGATAGGCGACCATCGCCCCCGCCGTCCGCACGCCGAGGACCGAGCCGACGACGGCTGCGCTGACGGCGGCATAAACCGTGAACAGCGCCAGCCCAATCGTGCCTGCGCTGACGGGAACCCGCACCTCCCTGCGTTCGACAACCACCTGTACCGCGAACGCAACGAGGCAAAGGACCAGCACGATCCGGCTGACCTCCAACGCCTGGTTTGGGAAGTAGATCTTGGTGAACTCGAGCGGCAGGGTCACGACCCATGCCACAAGCAGGACCTGCGGCAGCAATCGCGAAATTGCGATGAAACGCGGAGACGCACTGAAGTGCGGGATTGTGAGAACGACATGCTGGACGTTCAATGCCACGGCTCGATTGATGCCCACGGTGTCGTTATGGTCCACGTTGTCGAGGTGCCTCCATTGGTCTGCTTCAGGCATGTTGCTATGTTTTCACCCTTGCGCGCACGATGAGCCTGGCAATCAAGATCTGCCTGATCGGGAACCCGGACAGCATCCACGTACAACGATGGGCCCGTCACTTCTCAGAACGAGGCTTCGCAGTAAGCCTGTTGAGCTACTACCAGCCCAGGGTGACTTTCGACGGGAATCCTAGCGTGCACTTCATACGCGCGCGAGGACCGGGTGCCCGCCGTGCGGGGGCACGGTCGGTGGCCGCGATGAGTCGCTTTCCAGGCATGGTGCGGCTGGTCACTGCCGCGCGTTTGAAAGCCGCCGGCTTCTATCGAGAGCTGAAGCGCATCAATCCCGACGTGGTGCACGCGCATTACGTCTCTGACTACGGCTTCCTCGCTGCATTGTCGGGACGCCATCCGATGGTGGTGACCGCTTGGGGCTCCGACCTCTTGATCGATCCACGGCTGTCGGTCATCACAGGCCGGCTCGTGCGATGGGTGCTATCGCGCGCCGACCTGATCACCTACAACGCTGAGCAGCTGGGGCAGGCAGCGCTCGCGATGGGCGCACCTCCCGAGCGCCTTGTGCAGGTCGTGATGGGCGTCGGGAGCGAGATGCTCGATGCGCTGAGGACTCAGGCGGTGACGCCGGCAGACCGCGGGCCCGTAATCCTGAGCCAGCGATCCCTCGAGCGAAGCGTGTACAACGTCGACGTCCTGATCAAAGCCATGCCTGAAGTGCTCCGGCGCATGCCGGCCGCGCGCCTGGTGGTCGGTAGCGATGGGGCTCTCAGGGGACAGCTGGAGGACCTGTCCCGGCGCCTCGACGTCGCCAGCGCTGTCGAATTTGCAGGCACCGCGACATGGCCGGCTGGGCTGGCCGAGCGCCTGGGGCGCGCCGCAGTTTACGTGTCCGTGCCTTCGTCCGACGGCACCTCAGTGACCTTGCTCGAAGCGATGGCGTCTGGAGCCTATCCAATCGTCTCGGACCTTCCTTCCAATCGGGAATGGGTGACACGGGAGGGCGGGACCGTGGTGCCCGTCAGGGAGGTCGCGCCGCTCGCCGACGCAATCGTTTCCGCCCTCGAGGACATCACACGTCGTTCATCGGCGGCGGTCCACAATCGGGAGGTGATCAACGAGCGCGGGCTATGGGACGTCAACATGAAAAGAATGGAGAGCGCCTACCGGAGCCTGGCTGCACGCGCGCGCGGCGAGGACGGTGCCTGACCAAATGCGCCTGCGCCAGGGTGTGACCATCCACCCCACCGCCGAGGTTTCGGACGATGCCGAGATTGGCGCTGGGACGAAGATCTGGAGCCACGTCCAGATCCGCGAGGGCGCCGCCATCGGCCGCGAATGTGTCCTGGGAAAAGACGCGTACGTCGATGTCAATGTCCGGATCGGCGACCGGTGCAAGGTCCAGAACGGTGTCTTCGTGTTTCACGGCTTCAACCTCGAGGACGGCGTGTTTCTTGGCCCCGGCGTGATGCTCCTCAACGACAAGCACCCGCGAGCGATCAACCCTGATGGTTCGCTTAAATCGGACAGCGACTGGAGGGTGAGCGAAGCAATCGTCCATTACGGAGCCGCAGTCGGCGGCGGCGCGGTGATCCTCCCAGGGGTAAGCATCGGGCGCTTCGCAATGGTCGGATCCGGGGCGGTCGTGACCCGCGATGTTCCGGACCACGCAATCGTCTTGGGAAACCCGGCCCGGCTCAGGGGCTTCGCGTGTGTTTGCGGACAGGTGCTAGAGCGTCAAGAGCGCCGGCCGGATGGGGTCCTGATGCATTGCTCGACTTGCGGGCGAGAGGTGTCGATCCCGCTGGACGACCATGCGCCATTGGACGCGGGCGGCTGACGGACAGGCCTCGCCGTGGCCCTCGGCCCGGCGACTAGGATACCCCTGTGCATGGCGGATGCAGTGTGGGCGTGGTCGTGCCCGCATACAACGAAGAGCGTCAGATCGACAAAGTGTTGGAGACGATGCCGCAGTTCGTCGACCACATCGTCGTGGTTGACGATGGCAGCACCGATGCCACTCGGGAACGCTTGCGAGCATGGGAGGACCGCATGGGTCCCCGCCTGACGGTGATCACGCAACCCAAGAACCAGGGAGTCGGCAAGGCGGTTACAGCGGGCTACCGGCGCTCGATCGAACTTGGCATCGACGTGATCGCGCTGATGGCAGGCGACGGCCAGACGGACCCCGACGACCTCACTCTGATCATCGATCCCGTGGTCAGCGGGAAAGCCGATTACAGCAAGGGGAACCGCTTGTTCACGGGCGAGGCCTGGCGCAAGACTCCTGCGGTGCGGTACCTCGGTAACGCATTCCTTTCAATGCTGACCAAGATCGCCTCAGGGTACTGGCACGTGGCTGACTCTCAATCCGGGTTTACCGCCATTTCGCGCTCTGCCCTGATGGCCCTGGACCTCGACCGCCTGTATCCGAGCTACGGGTACCCCAATGACCTCCTGATCCAGCTCAACATCCGCAACTTCCGCGTCGCCGACGTGCCGGTGCATCCGCGCTATGGCGTCGGTGAGCGTTCGTCGATGAACGTCGGGAAAGTCATCCCCACGGTGAGCTTCCTTTTGTGGCGTGGCTTCATCAACCGCCTGTTCGTCAAGTACGTGATCAGAGACTTCCATCCCCTCGTCTTCTTCTATTTATTCGGAGCGCTGTTCCTGATCGTGGGGACCTTGCTCGGTTTGGTGTACTCCGCCCTGAGGATCATCTCAGGGGCCGCCATCCCCACCGCGACCATCGTTCTGGTGGCCATCCTGATAAACAGCGGCATTCAGTTCCTCCTCTTCGCAATGTGGTTCGACATGGAGTACAACAAGTCACTCAAGTGAGGGTCGTCGCGGCCTCCCGACGCCTGCACTGCTCGTGACCACCGCCTGGATCTCAATCGTGGCGGCAGCCGTCCTGATGCTCCCGGGCTGGGTCATCTGGCGACTGCTCGGCCCTCGGGGCTTGCCGGCTGCGCTGCAGATCGCGCCCGTCTTCGCTCTGTCGTTGGTGCTGATCTCAATAGTGGGTTGGTCCGCCTACCTGGTCGGAGCTGGATTTACGGGCGTCAAGACAGTCGTGATCGTTGCGGTGGCGCTGGCCGCTGTGTCATCGCCGATCGCCCTCTTGTATCGCCGGCCTGTGGCCAAGGAAGCCATCGCGCCCGCGTGGACGTTATGGGTGGCGCTGGCTATCGCACTTGGAGCGGGCCTGTCGGGCCTCTACTCTGGCCCATGGCTCAGCGCCACCGCCGACTCCTTCTACCACCTGGCCGCGATTCGCTCAATCACGGAGCATGGCACTGCTCTGCCGCAGCAGGTTTTCTTCTCGACCAAAGTGCCGGCTCCCGACCCCACCAGCGGCACCTGGCATTTGGCACTCGCGCTCGTCTCCAACCTGTCAGGCCAGGACCCGGTCGCCATCTGGCGCGTCATGACGGTTGCGCTTCCGCCATTGATGGTGCTTGCGTTTTTCGGCCTCGCTCTGGCGATAACTCGAAGTGGTATCGCGGCGTTGATCGGCACCGCTCTTTATCTGGTGGTCGGGGTCAACTTCGACTTCCGCGATGTCGTCTACCCAAACCAGTTTGGAAACATCCTGGCCTGGCTCGCGGTCGCATTCTTGCTCCGCTTCGTCGACAACGGCTCGCGGCGTGAGCTCGCGCTGGCTGCGCTCATCGCGTTTGCCGCGAGCGCAACTCATCCGTTGCTTGCCCCGTTCCTTCTCGCGGCCTTGGCCGGCGCAGTGGCTGCCGCAATGCTCGTTCGCTCACGTTCCTGGAAGCGGCTGGCGATTGCAGCCGCGGTCGTCGGCGCGGCAACACTTCCCATATTGGTCGCCGATACGACGACGGTTTATGCATTGGCGCCATTCGCCCCGATGGCCACCGCCTCTCCGCTGCCGCTGCGGGTGGTCCACCATCCATGGACCTGGGTCTGGCCGAGCAACTGGTATGACAATCCCGGAACCATCCTCGGGACCGCATTCGCGGTCAGCCTTGTCCGGCTCTGGCGCGCAGGCGAGGTCGGTGCCGGGCTGGTCATCGCGGTCTTGATCGCCATCCCCGCTGTGGCCCTCACTCCGCTGTTCGCCACCACGTACAGCGGCCAGTACCTCCTTGCGAGGGTGTCTTTTGTGCTGCATCCGCTGGCATGGGTGGCCTGGGGATGGGCCGTGGCGCTCGCCATCGGCGCGCTGAGAGGCCGGTGGATGGTGCCGGCGGCTGCCGTGCTCGTGATTTCGGCGGTGGCGGCCGCCGCTACTTTCTACTCCGGACCATTCGTTCTCTACCGCCTTTCCGCGAGCTCGCCGGCGAGCCTGGCCTACAGCCGCTCAACCGACCTCACCGTAGCGTGGCGAGACAGGCTGGCGGCCATCGACAAGCTGCCCAGGTCATCCGTCCTGCTCGCCGAGCCAAGAATGGCCTACGAGGTGGCGGGGCTTACCGGCATCGAGGTGGTCGCGGTCCCCTATGCCCACTTCCCCGCCCAGATGGCAGCGCTCGATGGTGCGCCGCGGCGGGTGGACGCCATAGATGCGGTGCAAGGGCGCCTCGATTCGGCCTCTCTGGCCGGTGTTATCGAGCACTACGGCGTGACTGACGTGCTCGTGGACATGGACCGGACCGACCCTGCCGCATGGGCACAGCTGGCGAACGCCCAGATCCTGACGCCGATCGCCTCTGGAGATCGTTGGCGACTCTATAGCTACGACCCTCGCATGCTCGACGAGTACCTGAACCTGCCGACCCAGCCGGGACCGGGGCCTCAACTCGCACGCAGTGGGGTGGGACCTCAACAAGTTCAGGCCGGCCGTGCAGTGTTCGCGCGCTTCGAGTGGAACCAGGGCAGTTCAGGAATTGCACGCCTGCAAGCCGACGCTCTGGCTTCGACTCTCTCGTACAGCCGGGCCATAGACATCGGCAGCGTGAGCTCGACTGAAACGGTTGCGCTACCCATACCGTTGGGCGCTCCAATCGGACAGTACCGGCTGAGCGTCGTTATGGCCGGCGGAGAGACCTTGCCCCTGGGCCAATTCGAGGTCGGCCATTCATACCAGGCTGAAGAGATGGGCGGTGTAACCGTGGACGACTCGCGCGGCTGGACCATCGTCGGCGGCCCAGCCTACGAGGCCGGGGTTGCCGCCGCAGCGACCAACCCGGGATCGGCAACGCACCAGACGATTCCTCAGATTGGTGCCGGCAACTTCTGTGTCGGTGCGCGAGTTTACGACGACGGCACCGGCCGGCCCAATGTGCTCCGGGTGACGGTGGGCGGCGCCAGCGCCACGCTGGCCTGGTCTGGTTCGGCGCAAGGAGTGCGCTGGGTGCGCGCTCCGATCACGCTCGACCGCGCCGGTGGACAGCTGGGCACGCGCTTGATTTCGCGCGGCCAAGCCGCAGCTATCGTCGACGCGTTGGAGATCTATCCGCTGGTCGAGGGGGCGTGCAGCTCAGGCTGATCAGTCTTCACGGGCGACCGGCCAAGCGCGGTCACGACCGTGCTGGGCTCAGCGCGAACAGGCGCCTCATCGTTGAGTCGAAGACACGTCGGTAACGCATGAAGTCTGAGGGCCGAACGACCATTGTCTCCAGCAAGCCCGCCCCCGATTCACGCCTGAGGATCCAGATATAGGTCGCGGCCGTCAACGTGTAGACAATGCTGGACGCGACCGCGGCTCCGTTGATGCCGAAACGAGGGATGAGGAGCAGGTCCAGGATGACGGTGAGGATCACGGTCCCGGCGCCGACATACGTGCTGTAGGTCGGCTTGCCGATTCCACTCAAGTAGCTGGATATCACCTTCGCCGCTGTCAAGGTGACGATGCCAGGCAGGAGCAGCCAGAGTGGATGCAGCGCGGGGGTCATGCCGGATCCAAAAACAACGAGGATCAGCTGGCGGCTGACTACAAACATCAGCAGGGCCCCAACCAGTGTCATGAAAATGGCATTGCGGCAGACCACCGGTGTGATGCGGTCAGCCTCTTTCCGCTCAAGCGATGAAACGTGCGGGAACAGGACAAGCGCCAAGGCATTGGCCCCGTACCAGAGAGCTTCCGCCATGGCTGTGGCAATCGAGTAGAAGCCCAAGCTCACCAGGCCCAACAGCCCGTTGACGATCAGCGCGTCGAGCCTGTAGTTCATGAACTGCATGAGATTGGCGATGTAGCCTCTGATGCCGAAGTTGAAGAAACTTCGCAGGATCTTCGAATCGAGACCGAGCCGAAGGGGCACCTCGCGGCCGACGAGCACCAGCCCCACGACCGCGCTGCTTGCGGCTCCAATCGACAGGGCTACAAGTGCTGAGGTCGCAGTGAGCGAGCCCACAAGGGCGAGGATGCCCTGGAGCACCAGCGCTACACCAAACTGCAGCAAGCTGAGTCCGGCGAAGTGGAGTGGGCGATTCATTCCCAGCACGATCGATGAGCTCGTGGTCATGGGCTGAAAGATTGCGGCGAGCACAAGCATGATCACGGCCTGCGTCAGGCTCACATCGTGGAAGTAGCTGGACCGGAAGAGGAAAAATGCGGCCGCGAGCCCCGCCACCGCGACTCCCGCCGCGGCGAGCGAAACCGTGAGCAAAGTTGAAGCCACGTCCGCAAGGGGGAACAAGCGCTTCCCTATGTAATAGATGCCCGCCCAGCTGATACCGAGCGCGGTGATCATCGAGGCCAGGTTCGCCAACGCGTACACCAGCGTGTAGACGCCGCGGCCGCGAGCGCCAGTGACGCGCGTAACCAGGACGGTGATGGCCACAATCGCCGCCAGTTGGAAAAGCTGGATGACGATGGTCAGCATGCCCTTCCGAAGAATCATCGAAGGTCAGGCTATAGTACGGGCCAAGTTCAGGATCTCGAGGTGACACTGACGTTGACGGCGTGGCACAGGCTCAGCCTGTAGGATTTTCTAAGTCCTTGGCGAAACAGACAACCCAGACTCATCATCAAACTGAGTCGAGCTCCTCCCCGCTGATTCCCCTCTCTCGCCCATGGATCGGGCCCGAGGAGAAGGCCGCAGTCATCGAGGTGCTCGAATCGGGCATGCTCGCGCAGGGCCCTCGCGTAGCGGCGCTCGAGGATGCCTTCACGAGACTCACTGGCGCCCGGCACGCGATCGCGACCTCATCCGGCACGACCGGCCTGCACCTCGCAATGCTTGCGCACGGCATCGGTCCGGGCGATGAAGTAATCACGAGCCCCTTCACATTCATCGCCTCAGTCAACGCGATCCTGTTCACCGGCGCCAAGCCGGTGTTCGCCGACATCGACGAGGCCACCTTCAACATCGACCCTGAGCGGTTGGAGGCTGCGATCACGCCCCGCACCAAAGCCGTGATGCCAGTTCACATCTACGGACAGCCATGCGATATGGACGAGATCTCCGGGATCGCCCAAAGACACGGCCTGATCCTTCTGGAGGACGCCGCGCAAGCCGTCGGTGCCACTTACCGCGGCCGGCACGTCGGGAGTTTTGGGACCGCCGTCTTCAGCCTCTATGCGACGAAGAACGTGATGACTGGCGAAGGCGGCATGATCACCACCGGGTCCGACGAGGTCGCCGATCGGGCGAGGCTGCTTCGCAATCACGGAATGCGCAACCGCTACGAGTACGAGATGCTCGGCTACAACTTCCGCCTCACCGACGTCCTGGCCGCGATCGGTGTCGCTCAGCTGGGGCGGCTTGAAGAGGCGACCCGGCGGCGGCGCTCAAACGCCGACTACCTCAGCGCCCACCTCAGGGGCGTTGGCACTCCGGTGGTCAAGGAAGGGCGCGAACATGTGTGGCACCAGTACACGGTGAGGCTGCCGCATGGGGTCGACCGTTCCGACGTGGTCCGGCGCCTCAGCGCTGCCGGGATTGGGACAGGGGTGTTTTATCCCCTGGGCGCCCACCGCTTCCCGCACATTCAGGCCGAGACGGGCGACGTGGAGTTGCCGGTGACGGACCGCGTGGCGGAGTCAGTTCTATCGTTGCCGGTGCACCCGCTGTTGGACCATTCCGATTTGGAACGCATCACCGCCGCAGTCAACTCGCTGTGACCCGGGTGGGCGTTGTCGGGACGGGGGTGATGGGACGTAACCACGCCCGCGTGCTGCATGAGCTAGGCGGTGTGGAACTGGTCGGGGTCGCCGACTCGAACCTGGATGCCGCGTGTCAGATCGCAGACTTCCACGCGATACGCGCCTACAGCTCGCTCGAGGAGCTGCTGCAAAAAGAGAGACCGGACGCGGTGACCATTGCGGTGCCGACAGAGAGCCACCACCGCGCCGTTATGGAGGCGCTCGCCGCCGGCTGTCATGTCATGGTTGAAAAGCCAATTGCCGCGACGCTCGCCGAGGCCGACGAGATGGTCGCTGCAGCCAAGTCTGCGAACCGAGTGCTCGCGGTCGGTCATATCGAGCGCTACAACCCCGCCGTGCTGGAGCTCAAACGGCGGCTCGACGACGGGCAGCTGGGTAAGGCATACGAGTTCGACGCCCAGCGCCTGGGTCCGTTCCCGCAACGAATTCGGGATGTCGGGGTCGTGATCGACCTCGCCACTCACGACCTCGACTTGATGCGCTTCTTGACCGGCAGCGAGATCGTGCGCGTGTACGCGGAAACGCGGCGCAAGGTGCATACGACCCGGGAGGACATGGTCAGCGGGCTGCTCCGTCTGGCAGACGGCTCAGTCGGCCTCCTGCAGATCAACTGGCTTACCCCCACCAAGATCCGCCAGATGACGGTCACAGGAGAGCGCGGCATGTTCCGCGCCGACTACCTCACGCAAGACCTCTACTTTCACGAGAACGCCGAGGCAACCGCCCACAACTGGGAGCAGATCACGATGTTGCGCGGCGTGAGCGAGGGGTCGATGGTCAAATACGTGATCCATAAGCGAGAGCCGCTGCAATCGGAGCTCGAGGCCTTCATGAAAGCGGTCGCAGGTGAGCCCGCAGGCATAGTCAGCGGCGAGGACGGCAGCGAGGCGCTGCGGTTGGCGCTGGCCATGGTCGAGTCCGGAGACGATGGTCGAGTGGTGACCGTCGCTCGGAGGTGACCTTCTCGCTGGCTGCGCTGCGGTCAGCGGTCGCAGAACGCAGTGTGGGCGTCGGCGTGATCGGACTCGGCTATGTTGGCCTGCCTGCGGCATGCATGCTTGCGGCTGCCGGGTTCAAGGTGCGCGGCGTCGACATCGACGCCATACGCACCGAGACCATCAACAGCGGTCGCTCGCCGATCGAGGGCGACGAGCCGGGCCTGGCAGAGTTGGTCGACCAGGTGGTCGACTCCCAACACCTGCGCGCAAGCACTGCTTATGCGGACCTCGCAAACGCCGACGTGGTTTTGATCTGCGTCGACACGCCTGTTGATGCGGACCACCGGCCGCGCTTCGGTGCACTCAAGTCCGCGTGCTCGCAGCTGGGACCGGTCATTAAAGAAGGCGCCCTCGTGATCGTGGAATCCACGATCGCGCCTGGCACGATGGACACCGTGGTGCGTCCGGCGCTCGAGGCGTCGTCCGGCCGCAAGGAGGGAAGCTTTCACCTTGGCCACTGCCCCGAGAGGGTGATGCCGGGCAAGCTGCTTCGGAACATGCGCACGATGAACCGGGTCTGCGGCGGCTCGTCGCCAGAGGTGGCTGAGCTCATGGTCGCCCTCTACTCGACTTTCGTAGAAGGCGACCTGGATATTGCCGACTGTCTGACGGCGGAGCTCGTCAAGACCGCCGAGAATGCCTATCGCGACGTCGGGATCGCCTTCGCCAACCAGCTGGCCCTGATCTGCGAGCAGGTGGGCGGCGACGCCTGGCGCGTGCGTCAGCTGGTCAACAAGGTGCCTGGCCGAAACGTGCTGCTTCCTGGCGGAGGCGTCGGCGGCCACTGCATCCCCAAGGATTCGTGGTTGCTTGCGGCGCCGCTTGGAGACCGGGCTGAGGATTCTCTGCTCGGGGTCGCACGCCGGATCAACGACGGCATGCCCGCGCATGTGGCCGACTTGGTGGGCGAGCTGATTGAGCCAGGAAAGCACGCGCGCGTGGCAGTCCTGGGTTTTGCATATCTCGAGAACAGCGACGACACCAGGAACTCACCCAGTGCTGAGCTGGTTCGCCTCCTCTCCGAGCGCGGATTCGATGTGGTAGTGCACGATCCATTTGTGCGCGAGCACAAGGCCGACGTCATGGATGTGCTGCGGAACGCGGACTGCGCCGTCCTCATGGTCGCTCACTCGATCTACCGCAACCTGGACCTGAGCGCAGCGGCCGGGGTGATGCGCACACCCGCTCTGGTCGATGCGCGCGGTTTCTTCGGAGCCGACGTCCTCAAGAAGGCGGGATTCGACTACAGAGTGATTGGCGTTGGCAGCAAGGCGGCGATTTACACGGAAGCTGCGGAACCGAAGTAGGCCGCCTCGAGGAGACGCAGGTGCCGCGCGAAACCGTGGTTCCGTCGTACCCAGTCTCTTCCATCCCGAGACAGGCGGGCAAGCTCCTTCTCGTCATCCTTTAGCTTCTCGACTGCGGACGCGATGCCGTCTGCGTCGTTGGCGGCGACCACCGGAGGCGGGTCCTCCGGATACAGGCTCCAATCGATTCCCGTGATGACCGGGCGACCCACTGCCATCGCCTCGAGCTCGGAAAGGCCCAGACTGCCGGCTTGCATCTGCCCGATGACGATGTCGAACTGTCTTAGAAATGACCCGACCTCGCTATGCGGGACCGGTCTGACAAATCGCACCAGCCGGCCGTAGCGTTGAGCGTATTCACCCGCCAGCGGGCCCCAGTCGAGCGCGGTCAGCTCTACGGACCTGTGCAGCCGTTCCGCCCCCGCAAAGATTCGATCCACGCCTTTGACCGGGGCCAGCCTGGTGAATATCAACGCCTTGGCGAGCTTTGTAGGTGGAGGCTCGACATCGTCACCGACCTCGACCGGATTCGGCAGATAGCGAAGCTTCTCTTCGAATCCGGGGGCGTACGCAGGCAGATCCGGCGTCACGTAGAACACCACGCTTGCCTTCTCGAGAACTGTCCGGGTCACAGCTCGCATCACCGGATTGCGCATATTCACGTGCAGGTCCGAGCCATGGGCCTGTGCGAAGAACGGACGGCCGATGAACAAGCCGACGATGCCCTGGCTCAGCCAATGAATATGGATGACGTCGTAATGGCTGCCCCTGAGCTTGCCTAGCGCGGGAAGGTAAGCGGCCAGGCGCAGCGGGATCGAGAGCGCTTTAGCTGGCCATTTCCAGGAGGCGCCCAACTCCGGCAAAGCGATCTGATCGACATCGTGGCCGGCTTCGCGCAGGAGTCGCGCCTGGACCCCTGCGACGCCGGCGATGTCGTGGACCAAAGCGATTCGCGCCACGCGGTAATCTAGCCTGAATTTCCGCCAAACCCGCTGCGGGCCTGTCGTCTAGACTGCACTCCCTGCCTGATCTCAAGTCACGCCCACGCCTTCTCGTAGCCATGCGGATCGGATTGGCTCTCGTGGTCCTTTTCGGGGCCATGGCGGTGGCGCCTGCCGAGGGCGCTGCCCTCGTCGCACCCCGCAGCTCAGCCTCAGGGTCGCCAGCTCCAGCTCCGGCACCGTCACCCACCAGCGCCCCGAATCAGCCGACCGCTGATCAAGCGCCCCTGCCGGCCATGCAAGCAGCGCCGGCCAATCCACGGAAGCTCGGCCCTTTCACCGCCACGCACCCTCTCGACGTGAGCGCCGCGGCCGGGCCGACTCGCGAAGTCTTCGGTTTCGCCACGGCGGGCAGTCTTGGTGACCCGACGATCGGGTACCCGAGCTGGAACTTCGACCTGCTGACAACCGTTGCCTACTTCGCGCTTCACATCCAATACAACGGCACGCTGGTCGGGGATTCGAATTACGACATCTGGAACTCGAGCGTCCTCACCGGTCTGGTCAACACCGCTCACGCGCACGGCGTCAAGGTCGTCGTCACAATCGTCGGGCCGTCCGTTACTGCGGACCAGTGCGACGCTCTCTACAACCGCGCAACGACCATCGCGCAAATCGTGAACCAGGTGACGTTGAAGGGGGTCGACGGAGTCAATATCGACTATGAAGGACAGCTTGCGACGTGCAAGAACAACGACCCGACGCTGAACCAGTCCAACCAGTCGTTGATCACCGCGCTGGCGCGTGACTTTCGCGCCGGTCTCGACGCCGCAAGGCCCGGATACTACCTCTCCATCGACACGTACTCGGGCTCCGCCGCGGGCAATGACGGTTTCTTCAACATCCCCGATCTCGCCAACTACGTTGACTCGTTTTTCATCATGGCTTACGACATGGACTTCTCGAACTGGAAGCGCGCGGGATGCACCCGATACTGCATGAACCCGGTCTCGCCACTCAGCACGTATCCGTACAACGACACCACGGCGGTGAGCCAGTACGCCAAGGTGGCCGGACCCGGCAAGACAATCCTGGGATTGCCCTACTACGGGCGCGTCGCATGCGTCGCCAGCCCGGTCGTGCATGCGTACCCCACCAAGTCATTTGGCGCAGCCACATACACGGAGGCCGCCGCCGTGCGCCTATCACCCGACGTCAAGGCCGGCACTTTCAAAACGCACCGCGATCCCACCGACCCTTCCGGCCTCGAGCGATGGGACAGCTGGTACGACAACAAACTCGGCTGCTGGAGGGAGATGTACTGGGACGACACCACCTCCCTCAGTACGAGGTACAACCTGGTCAACAACTCGAAAATCCGCGGCGTTGGTTTCTGGACCCTCAACTACGGAGGAGGTTCGCCCGAGATCTGGGACCTCCTCTCCGCATATTTCAAGGTCTGGTCGGCCGGCTACGACATGAGCCAGGCCCCGACCCAGTGGGTGGCGGGCCAGCCGCAGACCTTCAGCGTCACGGTCACGAACAGCGGCACTTTCACCTGGCCATCAGGAGCAACCAATCCCGTCGATCTGAACTTGCACTTCGCGACGCGCACTGGAGGCTCAGCCGCTAGTTCGAGCTGGCTCAAGAGCTACTCCTACTTGCTGCCTGCTGACGTGCCCCCCGGCGGGAGCACCACGCTCACCGTCACGGTTGTCGCGCCGACGACGACGGGCTCGATGTATCTCGAGGCAGAGATGTTCAAAAGCCACCAGTTCTGGTTCTCGCAGTGGCAGTCGATACCCGTGACGGTCGCCGCTCAGACCTGGGTGGCAGGCTACGACATGAGCCAGGCACCAACGGCGTGGCGGGGCGGCCAAAGCCAGACATTCGCGGTCAGCGTGACCAACAAGGGAAACATGGCGTGGCCCTCCGGCGGTCCCAACCCTGTGAAGCTGGACCTCCATTTCGCCAAGGCCACGGGCGGGTCAGCCAACCTCGCCAATTGGCTGACGAGCCAGGTTTACAGCCTGCCGGGCGATGTGTTGCCCGGGCAGAGCACCACGCTCACTGTGACCGCGGCTGCCCCCGCGACCAGCGGCTATCTCTATCTCGAGGCCGAGCTCCTCAAGAGCCAGCAATTCTGGTTCAAGCAATGGCAACCGTTGCTCGTCACCCTGTACGGAGCGTGGGGCGCCAGCTACGACTTGAGCCAGGCTCCAACGACATGGGCTGTGACCCAGTCCCAATCGTTTCCGGTCAGCCTTACCAACCAGGGGACGCAGACGTGGCCGTCCGGCGGAGCCAACCCGGTGAGGCTAAACCTTCACTTCACGTCTGTTCTCGGCGGCTCGGCCAAGATTTCCAGCTGGCTTTCCAGCCAGTCGTACGCGCTGACGTCAGACGTGGCACCGGGCGCGAGCGTGACTCTCACTGTGAACGCCAAGGCCCCCGCTGCCAGTGGATCGATATATCTCGAGGCACAGTTGTTCATGAGCCAGCAGTTCTGGTTCCAGCAATGGAACGGAATGAGGGTCACCATCCTCCCGGCTTTTACCGCCGCGTACGACTCGTGCCAGGTGCCCATCGCGTGGTCGCCGGGACAAAGCCAGACGGTGACGCTCACGTTGACCAACGTCGGCAGCCAGACCTGGCCATCGGGCGGCACCAACCCGGTCCAGCTGGATCTGCACTTCGCAACCGCTCCAGGGGGTACAGCGGTGATCTCGAAGTGGCTTACCAGTCAGGTCTTTTCCCTGGCGTCCGACGTAGCCCCGGGAGGCAGCGCATCGGTCACCGCGACTGCGACGGCTCCTGCGACAGCAGGATCGCTGTACCTGGAAGCGCAGATGCTCAAGAGAAAGCAATTCTGGTTCCAGCAGTGGCAAGCGTCCGCCGTGAGCATAGGCTCGCCGTCCTGGGCGTCGAACTACGACGTCTGCGCGGCGCCCCGAAGCTGGACCCCCGGGCAAAGCCAAACCTTCCAGATGACTCTGGTCAACGCCGGCAGCCAGACCTGGCCCTCTGGCGGGACGAACCCGGTCGAGCTGAACGTGCACTTCACAAGCCGCCAGGGTGGTTCGGGGGCGATATCGAGCTGGTTCAACAGCTACAACTTCCTTTTGCCCCTGGACGTGGCGCCGGGTCAGAGCGCAACGGTGAGCGTCACCATCGCCGCCCCGGCCACCGCCACCGGACCCATGTACGTGGAGGCGCAGCTCTTCAAGAACCATCAGTTTTGGTTCCCACAGTGGAAAGGTGTGTCAGCCACCGTCGGCTAGCGCTCTGCAGCCACGATGACGGCTCGACCAGCGGCTCGGTAACGTTTAGGCGGCCATGGCGGACGCCATAGTCGTCACCTATCACTCGGCCGGCTCGGTCGGCGAGTGCCTCGACGCACTCCTCGCGGGGGGGCTTCACGTGGTCGTGGTGGACAACGCCGGGACCGCGGACGTCGTGCACGAACGGTTCCCTCAGGTCGAGCTGATCGCAAACGACGAGAACGTAGGTTTCTCGCGTGCCGTCAATCAGGGCCTCGCACGCTGCAAAAGCGACGTCGTTCTGCTCGTGAACCCGGACTGCGTGGTGCCGCCGGCGACCGCCGCCGCACTCGTCGCCTACCTGCGCGAGCACCCGGACGTTGCCATCGTCGGGCCGCGCCTGCGCGAAGCCGATGGGTCCATCAACGTCTCTGCGCACCCGATTGCGACCTTCGGTTCAACGCTCGCCAACCGTGCCCGCCGTTTCTTCCCTTTCCTGACGCAGCTGCTCGCGCGAAATTCACGCTTTGGCAGCTATGACGCGTGCCTGCATGCGACGGAGCCGACGGAGGTCGAGATGATGATCGCGGCATGCGTTGCCGTGCGCGGCGACTTCCTGCGTGATGACCTGGGAGGACTTGACGAGGGCTACTTCATGTATTGCGAGGACATGGAGCTGTGCCTGCAAGCCTGGCAGCGCGGCAGACGCGTGGTCTATCTCCCGACCGTGGAGGCGGTCCACGAAGGCGGCGGCTCGAGCGGCGACCGCTCGCACGTCTGGCCGCTGCACACGCGCTCGACGCTCCGGTTCCATGCCCTGCACCGCCCGCGCACTTTCCAGCTCATGCGGCTCGCGCTGCTTGGGCGCGCGGTGCTCGGCCTCGCCGACCCGCGCGGGCACCGGCGGCGCGCGTGGACGAGGGTGGCGCACGTCGTGCTAACCGTTCCAAAGCGCAGACTGTTGTCATGAACCTTCGGTGGCGAATTAACACTTGACGCGATCGCTCAATTCGGCGCCGCCGTCGCTTTCACTGCCATGGAGGCTCAAGCGGGTGCTGACGTTGAGCCGTATGCGGACGATCATGTTGCAGCGTTCGGCGCACACGCGCCATGTTCTCGGTTTGGGGTCATCGCCGAATCCTCCTGCATCTCCCGAGGCCTTGTTCGCGTTCGCTGACGACAACCTTGGAATCGGTCAGATCCCGAGCGAAGTGCAGCACTTTCACAATTTCTTACGCGACAGATCACCTCGTGTGGTTTGTGAGATTGGAACTTATTCGGGTGGACACTTCTATATGCTCAGCCGCTCGCTTCCGACCGTTAAGACTCTCATCGGCATCGATCTGCACGTGCGCAACAAAGCGCTCCTTCGTCGACTGGCCCCTGACAACATGGATATCCATCTCATCGATGGCGACTCAGGCAGCACTGCGGTCCGCAACGCCGTGGAGCGCGCCGCGGGTGGACCGCAGATAGACGTCCTCTTCATTGATGGCGATCACACGTACGACGGCGTTCGCAGTGATTACCTCAAATACCGTGACCTCGTCCGAGACGGTGGAGTCATCGCCTTCCACGACATCGTTGAGGACCATTCGACTCGGTTTGGTCGGACGACAATCGCCTGGACTGGCGATGTGCCCGTGTTCTGGAGCCGGCTCAAGCCACATGCTCAGACTTTTGAGTTTGTCGCCGACCAGGAGCAGGATGGGCGCGGGATAGGGGCGATTATTAATTCAACGGCAATGCCAATTCCACCCGAGCTGGAGAACTGAAGGCGACCCGCCTCATACGCAATACGACGGTCTTCTAGTGCGCATCCTCCACGTCATGACCGCGTTTCCGCGCTCGAAGGACGATGTGATAGTGCCCTGGCTGGTGGAGCTTCTCAAGCAGCAGCAGGCGGCCGGATACGAGGTCGAGGTCTTGACCTCGGCATATAAGGGAGGCGGAGGCGACTTGTATGAAGGCATCCCGGTGCATCGCTTCCGGTACTTCCCCAAGCGATGGGAGGACCTGACGCACGACGAGGCGGCGTCAGACCGAATGCGCCGATCGCTTCTCTACCGTGTCCTGCCGCTGTTCTATGTCGCGGGAGGCATGTGGGCCAGCGGGCGGCTTGCCCGGCGCGGCAGGTTTGACATCGTTCACGTCCATTGGCCCGTACCCCACGTGCTGTTGGGCTGGACGGCGCGGCGCGCGAGCAGAGGGCAAGCTCGCCTTGTTTCGAGCTGGTATGGCGTGGAGGTGCGCCTGGTCCAGAGCTCTCTGCCATGGCTTCGAGGCTTTGTTCGATGGGCGCTGCGCACCTCGGATGTGGTCGTTGCGATCTCCTCGTTCACGGCGCGGGAGCTCGCCCGCTTCGCAGATGTGCCGGTTCGAGTGATTCCGTACACCATCGGCTTTCCTGAAGCCGAGGCCTCACGCCAATCACATGTAGAGGGCTCATTCCGGATTCTGTTCGTGGGACGTCTCGTCCAGCGAAAAGGGGTGACCAACCTCATCGAGGCCGTGCGCCGCCTGTCGGCGGATCTGCACGCGCAACTCGTCGTGATTGGCGATGGGCCAGAGCGCGAGGGGTTGGCAGAGGAGGTGCGTAGCAAAGGGCTTGAGGACCGGGTCGACATCCGCGGCCGCGTGCCCGAGAGTGCTTTGCGGGAGGCATACGCTGCTTCCGACGTATTCGTCCTTCCAGCGATCGTGGACGAGCGAGGCGAAACGGAAGGTCTCGGAGTGGTTCTGCTCGAGGCAATGAGTTACGGAATTCCCGTGGTCGGCAGCGATATCGGTGGGATCACCGACGTCATCGAAAACGATGAGAGTGGGTTGCTGGTCCCGCCCGGAGACGCCGATCAGCTCGCGCAGGCCATGGAGAGGCTCGCCCGCGATCCGGCGCTGGCCGCCCGTCTCGGCGCAGCCGGGGTGCGCCGGGTCCGGACCGAGTTTGGCTGGCCGGAGATCATGCGGAAATGGGCGGAGTGTTACGGCGCGCCGGCAGCGAAAACCGGTAGTGCGGGCGGAGTGGTGGCAGCCCCTATACCGCCCCGAGCGGGAAGCCAGTAAGCGGCATTCGCGACGTGCAAAACCCTAGACTCTTGCCGTGCCACGAAGGGCGCTGATCACCGGCATCACAGGACAAGACGGTTCGTATCTCGCCGAGCTCCTACTGGATAAGGGCTACGAGGTACACGGCGTCGTGCGGCGCTCATCCACCATGAATCGCGGGCGGATCGACCATCTGCAGCACGCAAACCCTACCCACACTGAAGGCTCCCGTTTCGTCCTCCACTACGGCGACATGACGGACTCGGGCGGACTCAACCGCCTGGTCAAAACTGTTCGGCCAGACGAGATTTACAACCTTGCTGCTCAAAGCCACGTGCAGGTCTCATTCGACCAGCCCGAGTACACGGGCGACACCGACGGCGTCGGGACAACTCGTCTCCTCGAAGCAGTGAGGACGCTTGGGCTGCCCGTTCGCTTCTACCAGGCCTCGACATCAGAGATGTTCGGCCTCTCCGCCCCACCGCAGAGCGAGACGACACCGTTCCGGCCACGCAGTCCATACGCCATCGCCAAGCTCTATGCGCACTGGATGACTGTCAACTATCGCGAAGCGCATCACATCTTCGCCTGCAGCGGGATTCTCTTCAATCACGAGTCGCCTCGCAGGGGCGAGAACTTCGTGACGCGGAAGGTTACCCGCGGCGTGGCTCAGATCCTGGCGGGGAAGCTCGAGAAGCTGCGCATGGGCAACCTGGAAGCCAAGCGGGACTGGGGCCACGCCCGCGACTATGTCCAGGCGATGTGGTTGATGCTCCAGCAGGATGAGCCTGACGACTACGTGATCGCGACCGGCGTCACGCGTTCAGTCAGGGAGTTCGTCGAGGCAGCGTTCGGCCTCGTTGGACTCGATTGGCACCAGTACGTTCAGGTCGACAACGCGTACATGCGGCCGGCCGACGTGGCAGAACTCCGCGGTGATGCGGGCAAAGCCAAGGCCAGGCTCGGTTGGGCGCCGACCGTCACGTTCGATGAGCTGGTCTACGAAATGCTCGAGAACGACTTGAAGCTCGAGGGTGTCGACCCGACCAAACACCTGCACCAGCCGCCTGCGCGAGTCGGGCCGTAGTCAGCACAGACCGCAGCGCCGCGCCAACCATGCCGGCATTGAGCTATCGGCATCACAGGCCCTTTGAGCATCTATCTAGACTGTCGGGCGAACCATGAGCGCAACTGACGGCGTCCTGTCTGTGATGATGCCGGTTTACAACGAGGAGCGGACACTCGAGACCATCATCGGGCACGTCCTGGCGCGGCCAGAAGTTGGTGAGCTGATCGCTGTCGACGACGCGTCGAGCGACGGATCATGGGAGATCCTGAGTAGAGTCGCCGCCCGTGATTCGCGCGTGCGCCCATTTCACCTCGAGGTGAATCAGGGCAAAGGAGCGGCGCTCCGGCGGGCTGTCTCGGAGCTGCGACTGCCCTTCGCCCTGGTTCAGGATGCCGACCTCGAGTACGACCCCAGGGATTACCCGATACTGCTGGACCCGCTCATTGAAGGGCGCGCCGACGTCGTTTTCGGGACCCGAGGCTTCGCCGGCCAGACCGCCTTCAGCTTCTGGTTTGTGATGGGAAACAAGGGCGTGACGATGGCGTGCAATCTGCTTTTCGACTGTTATCTGTCCGACCTGGAGACGGGTTACAAAGCGCTCAGGTCGGACCTTTGGAAGCGGCTCAACCTCCGCGGCAGCCGGTTCGATATTGAGCCCGACATCACCGCACGGGTCCTTCTTCTGGGTTACCGCATACACGAAGTTCCAATCAGCTATTACGCCCGGTCGAGAGACGAGGGCAAGAAGCTGACCTGGAGGGACGGTCTCCAGGCGTTGGGCGCGCTGTTGAGGCTCCGCCTGGCGTCGCCGGCAGACCTGTTCGGTGCGGAATGGGGCACTGACTACCACCGGTCCCGCCAGCAGGCGCTGGCCAGCCGGCATCCTCTCCGGAACGATCGTCAGTAATCTCGAGGCAGAGACCTCGCGCCACGTCGTGGATCAGGGTCGGGGCAGAAGGTCCCCCACGCCCCACCACACGTAGACCCCGTCCGCTAGCTGAGGCGCTTGGCCGAACAGCGATGTGAAGAGGTCGATCTCCGGCTGTTCGTTGGTCATCGGGCCGATGACCACCGTCTGCACCTGCCAGGACTTGAGCTCGCTCAGCATCTGTTGGCGGGTGTGATCGGTCAGAGGCGTGCCTCGACCCTGAGCGACGGCAATGACCTGACTCTGGGTGGCGCTCGATGGTGGATTGAGCCGCTCACCGCGCGGGCCGGCGTCCGGTACGAACGCATATCCCTCCGGCATCCGAAATCGCATGCCCGTTTGCTCCTGCCAGACCATGGCGCGCGTATCGCCGGACATGGAGAAAGGAACCACCAGCGCAACGCTTCCCAGCGGGATTCGCGAGGCGGCGCCACCGGCGAAAAATGCGGGGACGGTTTTTGGCGTCGATGGATACGGGAGGGCCGGCAGCAACAGGGCGAGTGACGCTGCCGCCGCCAGCCCTGCAAGCCATCGCGACTGAGGCCGCCAGGCCTTCAGATCGTCGAGCCACACCGCGACCAACAGCCCCGCCAGCAGGTAGAACAGCAGCATCAGTCGTGCGGGCAGGATGTTGCTCAAGACGGGCAACCGCGACATCGCCAGCCAGCCGAAAACTGCCAGGAACAGCATCAGCCAGCCGGGTAGTTTGCGCAGTGGGAGCACGAAGACCAACCCAAGGACGAAAACAGGGAGCTGGCTGTTCTTGCCCGCAAAATGGATCGTGGTGCCCATCGACAGGATGGCGATGAGCGCCGATACGAATGCCGCGAGCCTGACCTCCAGGCGCCGCCAGTAGCGCACCGCGATGAACACAAGGAGAACGGCGAGAAGCAAGCCGACGTAAGAGTTGGCCTCCACCGCGTTTCCCGAAAACTTGCTACTCAACGCGACAGCGCTGGCCGGCGCCAGCAGCATGAGCCGGTTCGGGACGAAAAAGCTCAATGCGTCGCTCACATAGGTGTTGGGCAGGTGGGCCGCGCCGGCGACGTGCTGAGGGCCGAGGAACTGGAAGCCGATGGGAACGGCGACCAGCACCGCGAAGGCGACGGCGGCGTTGGCGAGACCCACCATCGCGTGCTTGAGTCTCGGCCTCACCTGGTCCCGGCACAGCGCCGCCGCCAGGCAGAGCAAAAAAAATCCGACGAGTGCGGTCACGGCCAGCAGCTCTTCGCCTGTTAGGAGCTGTACCGCGCCGGCTAGGCCGAGCAAGAAACCCGTCACGTACGGCCTGCGCCGCTGAACGCGGACTACGTCATCGAGGAGCAGCAGGAGCATGGGTGGCAAGAAGGCCACCGTCAGCTGGGGATGCCCAAGCGAGTGCGCAGTCATCAACGGCGAGAACCCGTACAGCGCCCCGCCGGCCCCCGCCGCGACCTGGCCGCTCACATAACGGCGGATGAGCAGGTACGCCGTCCACGCTGACAGCGCGACGCCCGCCGTCATCATCACGTTGTAAGCGAGAACGAAGCCTGCCGTTTCCGTCAGCGGTCCCAGCACCAGTCCCGGCAGCAGCACCGACGTGTTCCACATCAAGTTGACGCCACCTGGATAGTCGATGTAGTTGGTAAACAGCGGGTTCTGGCCGTGCGTCAAGGCGAACGGTGGCCAGCCCAGAAACCACATGATCTGCTGCGGATCGCCGACCACGCCCACAGACCAGGTCGTCGGATGCACCCAGGTGCTGGAGAACAAAGCGACCGCGAGGGCTGTGTAGATACCGAGAACCACGACTGGGCTGCCGCGGCCGCGGCTCATAGCGCGTCGCCAATCGGATGTCCGTTGACATTGGCATGCAAACCTAGCGAAGCCGGCTCCATTCAGACGGTGCGTCGCCGGACCTCTTCTGCTCTGTCAGCGTCCTGCTCGCTGCCGAACCAGCGGATGAACACAGCTATGGCGGCGATTGCGATTGTGGCCTTGCCGAAGATCATCAGGACGGCGCCGGCGACGGTCTGGTCGACGACGGGCGTTAGCGAGGCCACCAATCGAGGCGCGTGAACGTAGTACTCATAGAAAGGGACGCGAGAGAAGATCAGCGCGAGCGCGACGCCGTCCTGGGGCAGGGTGGCGACCAGCATGTACAGGAGCTTCGCGGGGGGAGACATGCGCCAGAGTGCGTATGCCGAGGTCACATCCAGCATCGGCCAGTACAGGAGCAGGCCGGCCGCGATGAACATGAGGTGCTCCACGACGTGGAGCGGCTCGGAGTAAAGCGTGGCGTCGTAGAGAACCGGTATGTGCCAGCCGATCATCACGGCGCCGGCGACCACCTGAGCGGGGATCGGTTCTGTGATGGCGCGCACGCCCGGGACGCGAACCACCCTTGCGACCATCCCTGACGAGAGGCCCAGAAGCATCAGTGGCGGTGCGACGAATCCAAGCAGCACGTGCTGCAGCATGTGAACGCTGTCGAGGTAGTGGTCGGCGATCGTATCGATCGGAGTCTCGAGCGCTACCCAGATCGTTAGCAGCCCCAACCCGAAGTAGAGGGAATGCTTGCGGTCGAAGTCGGGCACGCCGCGCGCCAACCACGCGTGGCCCAGGTAAAGGACGACGAGTCCGAGGTAGACGGTGGGGTCGATAGGCCAGCTCATGTCGACAGGCACCAATATCCTCTCCCGCCTGGGTTCCCTACTCTGAGCGCATGCACCCTGTCGTCGCGCTGTTCTGCCGCAATGCTTGGGCCACCGACCGCCTGCTCGGGTTTTGCGCGGGGCGGCCGGAGACGTCATTACCGGCAGAGAGCGATGTCTACGGCAACATCGATGCGCTGTTCAACCACATCGTGAGCTCCGAGGCAGGCTACCTCCGCCTGGTGACTGGCAAGTTTCCCAAGGACCGCGTGCTTCTAAGCGAACCGCGGCCGCTCGGCGATCTGCGGGAACCTGCCGAGTCACTGTTGGAGCGCTGGCTGGAGACATTGCAGACGGAGAGGGATCCGGAGGTCGTCCTGCCTTTTCAGCGAGGCGACGATCCCGAGCTGATGCCTGACTGGCTCCCGCTGGTGCAGGCCGTCCACCACGGCGACGACCACAGGACCCAGGTCGCCACGGTGCTGAGCCGGCATCGCATTGAGGCGCCTGACCTGGACGGTTGGAGCTTCGCCGAGACTTCGGCGCACGCTGCCGGCGGCAAGCCGCGCGAGTGGTGGGCTCCGCTGCTGCGGCGCTTCTTCGGCCACCACCTTTGGGCGACGGAGCGCCTGCTTGAGCGCTGCCGCGCGCTGTCGCCGGCGCAGCTGGCGCTTACGGCTCCCGGCACCTACGGGTCGATCGGCGACACCCTCGACCACCTCATGTCCTCCGATCGGTCCTACCTGTCGGGCGTCACCGGCCACGGTCGCACTCCGCCACTGAATGCAGGCGGGCCCGGTCCACTGCTGCAGCACCTGGCGCTCCAGCGGGACGGGTGGATGGCGTACGTCGACTCACGGCCCGACTTCGATGCGATGGTCCCGCGGAGCGACGGTTCGTATCCGGCGTGGGTCCTGGTGCTGCAGGCCATCCACCACGGCAACGATCACCGCACCCACGCCGGGACCGCGCTGCTGCGCAACGGGCTGGTGCCCGAGGAGATCGACGTCTGGGGTTACGGCATGGCGGAGGGCAAGTTGCAGTTTCCTAAGGAGCCGCCGCCTCCAGCGCCATGGAAGACCGCCTAGCCGGTCTTCGTCGTTTGCTGAGCCAGGATCAGCAGGCTGGTCATCGTGTAGATCACCATCAGGGCCAGCATCGGGTACTGGCTCAGCACTGCCCGCTGCGCGGTTCGGAATCTCTCCCCCGCTCTCAGGTGGGCGAGGTAGACCGCGATCACGTGGCCGAGCACTATCAGCACGACCTGCGCGAACCAGGTCGTGGATGCCTGCGCCAGGGCAAAGCTCGGTGTCAAGTTCGCGACGGCGGGCCACAGGTGCCATCCCTTTCCGAGCGGATCGTTGAGCAGTGGGATGAGGGCCTGGGACTGCACCAAAACGTAGGTGTAGTTGTGCGCTGCGTTGTAGACGAGCGCGATTGGTACAAGGGTCATGGCGAAACCTGTCGCCGTCGTCACGAAGTCGACCTTGCGGTTGCCGAAAAAGATCACCAGTTCGATGAACGCGACGAACACCAGTAGGAAAGCGATGGTCAGAAGGGTCAGGCCCAGCGTCCTGACGAAGAAGAAGCCCCACGGGCCCATCGGCAGCCAGAGCGGCTCAAGGGCGACGTTGAAGTCCTGCCAAGCCGGCGTCGCGAGGATGCCGTCGAATGCGAGCGTGCTGAGCATCAGGATCACGAAGAACACTCGGTCCCAGCCGCCAGGGCCGGGCTTGAGCAGGCCGACTCCCCAAGGGCGCACATACATCGCCGAGATGGCGCCATCCTCTCCGCGTTCGGCTTCGATGGGGCCGAACTTGCCGACGATGCCGAACAGCACGGTGAAGGCCTCGCAGTGCTCGAGCCACTCGTCGCGGCCGAAAAGGACCATGCCCGCCAGGGTCACCCCGCTGTACGCGAGAGCGGTCAATGCCACGACGCGAGGTTGGTTGGCCATGCCCGTGGTGAGCTCGAGGCAGGCGAAGGAGAAGTAAGCCGCCGCCGCCGGCCAGACGCCCACGTTGGGGAACTTCCGTACCGGGCCGACGTGCACTAAGCGCGTCACCAGGTCGTAGATCGCGGCCCACGGGTTCAGCAGGTACCAGAAGTTGCCGACGAGCCCTGACAGGATCACGAGCCCCGCCCAGAAATAGATCCAGGTCAGGTATTCGGCAGGGTTCAGCGCGGGGTTGGCCGAGCCGAACAGCCCGGCGACGACGACGACGAGCAGGGCCAGGAACCCGATGGTTCCCCCCACCGCCCTCGGCCACGGTGACCGAGCCAGCGAGAGCAGGAATCGGGCCGGGCGGCGTGGGTACTGGACCGCCTTGGCCCCGACCTGTTCGCCGGCAAAGGCGACGACGAGGACGAAAGAGATGACCACCACGCCCGCGGCCGCGAAGAGGTACCAGAAGAGGGGCGCAGGGAGGTCGTAGCGAGGGCCAAAACCGTGCAGGAAGATACCTGGAGCAAACATCACGGGTTCACTATGAGGTGACCGAGGAGGGTCGACGCCGACTCCCACTCGATGTCGAAGGGACCGCCGCTGATGGTGGCTTTGAAGGTATGTGACACGACCTGGCCGGCGACGCAGACGAAGGGGATGTCGTAACCGTGCAGGTGCACCTCACCAGTCGTGTCGCTGGCGATGTTGATGGTCACGGTGTCGTTCTGGTTGACCGTCAGCTCAGGCGGCTTCATCGACTTCGCGCCGGTAACTGTCACATTGAAGGTGACGGGCTTCGGCGCGGTTTTTTTGTTTCCGAATATCAGGTAGGCGCCGACGCCGATGAAGATCACCAGGACGCCGGCGACGATGGCAAGGCGAAAACGGCTCATTACTTCCTCCTTATTTATTGCTTGAGGGTTGGTGCCTAATTGGGCGTCCCCTCCGGCCCTTCGGGCCACCTCCCCGGCGAGCGGGGAGGACGACGGTCGGGCTATTCGCCCGAGCTAGGAGGTTGGGGGTCCCCTCTTGTGGAGCGAGCCACCGGCCGGCTGCGGCAGAAGAACGTTGCCGTTGGCGGCCCGCCACACCTGCACCGTGAGGAGGGCAGGCACGGCCGGCGCGCTCACCATCGCGAGCACCGCACGCAGCTCTTGGACCGCCGATTCGAATCTCGTCCACAGCCATCGGAGGCCGATCGCCGCGACGGCCGCGACCGGCAGCTGGCCGAGCGTGCCCCAAAGCAACAGGTACGGGGCCGAGGCGGCACCGGTCCCTGCGATGGCCGCCTCGGTCACCTCCTGGACGATGAAGCAGGCCAGCTGAACAGTGAAGAGAAGGGCAACGAGCTCGACGTACGAGTTCTGCGAGCCGGCCGCAACGCGCGATCGGCCGCTGACCATCCGGGCGAGGCCGATCACGAACATGCCGGCCACGAAAGCGGCGGCGACCACGCCAAGCGCCGTCTTGGCCAGGAGCGGGAAGTAGGCGTGCGCGCCGGAGCTCTGAAGATGCTGGGCAGCCGAGCCGAAGAGGAGCTGGAATGCGAGGAGGTGCCCGGCCTGAGAGCCGAGAATGCCAACCGCGGCCACGGTCAAGGCCTGCCGCCGACTGATCATGGCTCGATCATATGCGGACGCCACCGAAGTAGAATTCGGCCGACAATCAGGGCAGTTGACGCTAAATCGGAAAAGAGGGGTTATTTGATGAGAGCTCTCACCTTTGCGCTGGCGGCGGCGATCATGCTCGCAGCTTGCGGCGGGACGTCTACGCCAACCCCCACGACCGCCACGACCGGGGTCACCAAGGTCGACACCATTGCGAACGAAGT